>OLQT01000355.1_pt1 | contig 35064 bp, 42 predicted proteins | sample 1672651 | NCBI WGS metagenome assembly OLQT01 (sample SAMEA3136709, study PRJEB25190) | human gut metagenome | biome: human gut; feature: human-associated habitat; material: faeces | place: Austria | collected 2013 | reverse complement strand
TTTCCAAGGAAGAAATTGAAATCCAAGGGACGTTCACATTTCCGAAATAAAAAAGCTTCTTTTTAAAATAGAGCCAGCATTCATCAATAGGCTTATTTAAGTGCGGCAATTTTTATGAATCTTCTGGTTTCCAACAAAACAGCAACTGTTTTCTGTCATAAACCGGTTAATTTTGTAGTTTGCATTAGAGGATATTCGCTAATATGCTCCTAAGTTGACGCTAGGTTGACCACATTGGGGGCAGATCCCAATGTTGCGATACTTAATTGTTTTTTCCATAGTAGCCTTCATGGCTATACTCTGACCACTTCAAATACATTTCCTGATAGTTCTGTTTGATAAACTCCTGTATCTTTCTGATTTCTCTATCATTGAGAATACCACGATTCTGCAGCACAGTATCGCCGTTGTCTTTTACAAAAAACTTTGCCGAACCTGCCTCGGTTAATTTACGGTCACTCGCATGAACGTGCATACACTCAATCACACAGTAAGATGTGAAGTACAAATAGTATCCTGCAATTTTATATTCATAATACTTCGGCATCTTAATCCTCCATAAACTTACGGTTCTTCTCCAGATAATCTCCAGCAATACGCACTTCAATGTCATCCATGCTTGTTTCAAGTACCTTACCATCTTTTGAAAACACTGCCGCACGATCTGGACGATTCAGATTCAACACGCGATAGCCCTCTGTGCATCGTGTGAACGCATAGCCGTTCACAATCATGTCCGCCGCATCCGCAACCTGTTTAATATCAGCCATTTGCAACCTTCACTCCTTTTATTGGTTCTAGAAATTTATCAGCATCAAAATAAAGATTTTGAAGAATCGGTACAAGATCAATGTATTCTTCTTCCGGTTCAGCATTCTGCTTATACTTCGCCATCACTACCAAGTAGCCGTTATCCCACTCTTTCACTTCCGTGTAATGCTCCAAAGAATACGGTGCAGCAAAGCGAATCACATGATTACCAAAACGAAATACTGTATAATTTTTCTCATTGCTAAGAGTAGCTTCACCCGTCATGCTGAATCCTCCTTAAAAAGTCTGTCCACCATTTCATGGATTTCATTCACTGTTTCTATATCTGATTTCATCGAACATGGACACGAAACCTGCTGGGAGAGTTCGCTGATTCCTTTCATGAGAAGAGAAAATCTCTTTACTGTAACGTTTTGAATATCAATATCACCGGCTTCCAATTTCTGAACCCAGCGAAGATCCAGCCCCGCTGCATCAGCAAGAGCTTTTTGGGTAATTCCCAGTCCTTGTCTCCACTCTTTTATCTTAACCATGTCAACTCCTCCTGTGCCAATTATACGTCAATATTGGCGCAGAGTCAACACAATTTTCTTTGCTTAGATCCTATCTCAATTTGATGGTTACTGTTCAAGGGTATGCATAAGTCATTGTAAAAAGTGACGAATTTTTATTTTTTTATATTGTGGATAATCATGTTCAGCAGAAAAAACTGCATTTATAGTTTTTTCTGCTGTTCCTTTTCTGAAAGCTTATCCACAATCAGATTGACGAAAGTATCCTTTCCGGCAGTTCGCTTTTTTCCTGTGTTTCTGCTATACTTTTGTCAGGAAAGAGAGGACGGCTTATGAACATTGATTTAAGAGAAGAACTTAGAAAACGTGATGAACTTCTTGACGGTTATCTCAAGCAGATTGAGATCCAGGAAGAGTTTATCCAGAAGCAGAAAGAAATGATCGAATTTCTGGAAGACCATATTTCAAAGATCACAGACATTATCAGCGGCGTCTGACAGATAAAACTATGCCGGGGGAAAAAGTATGCCTGATGCTTATGACCGTATTACACTCCTGTGCCGCCTGAAAGCTGCACAGACCAGAAATAAAGAACTGGAATCCGGAGAAAGATATGTCCGGCTGAAAGAGCTTCATCAGAAGGAATGCAGGGAATATGGATCCAGGATCCTGGAACTGCAGAAAGAAGCGGCGGATGCCCATAAGGAAACGATACGTGTCCGTAATTACTGGTTCCAGGTACTGGAAGATATGCTTCTGGAGTTTGAAAAAATGCAGAAGAAAACGAAACAGGAGCTCCAGGAGATGGAAAAGCGCGCCCTGAAAGCAGAAAAACAGAGGGATGATGCACTGGATAAGGTAAAAGAACTCCAGCACCAGTTTTATGAAACTGCAGTCAGGCTGGAAGAAGAACAGGGAAAAAATCTGAAACTCCGTGCACAGATAAACCGTGATTATGAAAATTCCTCTATCCCTTCTTCCAAAACACTCCGGAAGAAAAAGATTACGAACAGCAGGGAAAAGGCCGGAAGGAAACCCGGAGGCCAGCCAGGCCATAAGGGACACTGCCGCAAAAAACAGGAGCCGACCCGGCCGGCAGTCCTTCTCCGGCCGGAGTCATTGATGATGTGAATTATGGCGGCAGCATCCGGGCATTTCTGTTTCTTCTTAACAATGACTGCTGTACATCGATCGATAAGAGCAGACAGTTTCTGTCAGACCTGACCCTTTATAATTATGGAACGGATCATCAGGAATGCCTTGCCCATGCAAAGGCAGTAAAAAATCTGGTCGAAGGTGAAGGCTTTCCTGCGCAAATTCAAGGCGAGGACTCTGGATGCTCTTCCGAACGCGATTCGACATGCCTTTAGACGTTTTCTCCTTCTGACTGCTCAGGTTGGTTCCATTCTTGCAGTTATTTGCTTTATTTTTGAAAATTGCTATAAGAAGACCTATATGTGGGTCTACCGAAATCGGTCTCTGCGCGGCACACATCCTATCGTTTTCTTTAACTGGCAGCCTTCCCGTCATTCGGAACATCCCCGGGAATTCCTGAAGACTTTTTCCGAAACTGGATTTCTCCTTATCCGTTTATATTTTTCTTTTGAATATAATTTTTCAGCACCTCAAACTGCCTGACATCAATACTTGTTTTTTCATTACACTTGATTCTTATTTCTATCTCACATTGAAAATAGTTATTCTGATTTCGTTTCAGGTATTCTTTTAACGCTGCCAGCTCTCTGATAAGATAATCATTCTTCACGCAAAACCATTGACACAAAAAATTACATCTTCTTTCAGCTTTAGAATTATTTCTATCTTCACACTCCTCGCCACAAATCAATGTTATTTCCTGCTTCGATATGTTCTCCCTGTCAATTCTTACTTTTTGACATGGTTTTTTACACTCAAATACAGACATTTGAGATATATCTACCGGTATTTCCAAAATAATTTTTTCTGTTATTGTTTTTGGAATCAGTACACCTTCTCTGTTTTCCAAACCACTTTTGTCACTTTTTAAATCACCGTTGTTATATGTATTATTATCTAAACCGTTAATTTCATATTTTGTGTATAATTTATAACCTTGTATCAGCAAATGTGAAATCCAATGAAACGCTGATTCCTCTGACATCTGTTCCATATTATGATGTAAAATCGGTTTTGACACCCTGTAACTGCTCATATCCAGTAAATCTGCTAATCGTAAAAGTATTTTGTCAAACTTTATACTCACTAACTGATTTGATGCTTTCGACTTTGCCCCATAAATATTTCTCTCATCTGCGCAATGTGCTTCCGAAATTTCTGCTACCAGTTCACGCATCGGTATATCCAAATATCGTATTTCAGCTCTCTGTCGTATTTCGCCGGCACTGTCTATTGCATGTTTCCCACGAACTGAACACTCAAAATATCCGTCCAGTTTTTTATAACTGTTCAGCATATATTTTTTTACACTCAGAATATCAAAATCTTCTTCTGTAAAATGTTCAATTTGCTCAGAATCCTCCTGCATAAATTCCTTGTTAAATTCATCCAACAATTCTTTTGCCAGCTCATCTGCCTTGTCCGTATCTATCAGAAAGCTGTCAAATGCAGGAATTCTCACCATTGATATATCATGCAAATAACAGGCAAGAAACAAAATATAATAATCAATTGCAGAGATTTTAAAAAAATCAATTGCATGAATCAGTTTCACTATATTTTGAATCAGAGTAATTGCATGCTCCTGATTATGTAGAGTATAAAAATACAAATGCTTTGAACCATTTTTCCAGACATCACAGGTATACTTATGGGTAATTATCAGCTTATCAATCGAAACCGGCTCCTTTACAAAAGAAGAAAAAATTTCTAATACTTTCATAATAGAATAATCTACAGTATCTTTATTTTGGCGATCATCAAGTGATATTTCTCTTTTCCTGAACTCATCCACTTTAAATCGGGGATTACGCAAAAAGGATAAAATCCGGAGTTCCCCATAAGTTAATGCCTTTTTGCTGTTTTTTGCCAGAATCGGAGAATCCGATATTTCAACATTAAACAGATATGAATAAAACGTGTTTAATACCATCCTGAAAATTTTCTGTGTATTTGCACACACAATCCTCATCTTATCCATGAGTTCATTATTCTCTGTTAAAAGTATCTTTAAAATATCATCTTCCGCTTTTTCCAGAAAACTATTGCTATAATATTCTGTGACTTCGTAATGTTTGTTCGCATAGTATTCTAATCTTATTTTTGCCAGGTATTTCAGTGTTTTGTATGGATCATCATATTGAATCCTCAGATATTTCTCAGCCGTTTTATTATGTTCTGTTTTTTTTGTAGTTTTCAAAAGTTCTCTGTATGTCTGTTTCAGATATGAGAAATCTGCAGCAGCCTTTCCATAACACAATTCGTTAAGTTTAGAAACATATTTTCTTAATGCTTTTAACTCTCTGTCATCTGCAAATGTCTGATACATCCCTACTGCAGCATCCCATATATCCGCAGTATAAGAGTTCATGAATTTCTGTAATATTTTTTTATCCTTTTCCCTGCTACGAAGATTCTTATCCTGAATTTTGCACAAGTCTTCTTCGTCCCCTTTCGAGAACTCTGCATAAATAATTTCTCTCAGTTGCTCTTTATAAGCTTCATCTGATCCATTTTCCGGCTGATGCATAGCTGCAAGCTTTTGTCTCCTGTACTCAAAAAACCTGTAATATCTTGTGAGTCTTTCTTTGAATTTTTTTGTATCGTTTTTAACTTTTTCCTCCTGCTTTTCTTCCTGTCCTGAAAGCTGGTCACGCTTTGCTTTAACCTGTTTAGCCAAAATCGCAAATTTTTCTTCCAGATTCCTGTTTTCTTCGTCTGAATACATTCTGAAAAAATCACTGCCCGCCTGAGACATTTCTCTGCTTATACATTTTAGATATACTTCACTCTCATCAAGACTGTCCAAACGGGCATAATTACTTTTTCCCTCTAAATGAACTTCAACGCCATAAAGATTTCCTTCATAAAATTCTTCTGTTCCCTTCGGATAAATTTTATAATTCTCCTGTTTATGATCTTCAAGAATCTTATCTACGGCAGCCTTCATCCGTTTATTAATATTAACCAGCTGCCTCTTAAATGCGCCTTCTTCCTCTACGTCATTTGTAAAAATAACAGAATCATCTACATAAAAATAGCTTGCTCCATTAAACTGTTTCCTGAAAATCTCTGAAACCGATATCATATATATATTTCCAAAAAAATATGATTGTGGCAGTCCCTGAGGAATGCCTCTCACAAATTTATATGAGCCTGATAGTTTTTCATCATTTGGACATTTTTCTTCACTTTGCTTCTGAGCATTATCTGCTTTACCCTGAACATTTTCGTGTTCACAGGATTCAGGACACTTTGTTACTTTATAATATTGTTCCTTCAGCTCAAATTCTTTTTTGTCAAAATTAGAAGAAAGCCTGCAGAACAGAAGTTTCTGCAATATCTTCTTCATTAAACTCATTTCTTTATCTGTCAGATGTGCAGGAAGATGCCCGATAATATAATAATAAACGATTATCGGATTAATAGTGGGGAAAAAATTTTTCAAATCCAGAGTTACTTCATATTTATATTCCAAAGATGTATGATATTTTTTTAATGCATCATTACTGTTCTGGTTATATTTCTGATACTGCTGTTTCCATGGCTTAAATAAATATTCAGGCTGTACTGAAACTCTGTTACCATAAAAATCAGAAGGAATCAGCCTGCTTAAATTAGAGAGTTCCAGTTTAGGATTTTTTTCTCCTTCTAACGGAATCTCATAAATAACCAAGTGAAGCATTGATACAATTGCTATCTGAGTAACTAAATCTGTAGTGTGAAGTGGTCGAAATTCCACTTTTCCATCCTCAGACAATTTCTTAGGTTTAAAAGAAACCTTCGCTTCAATATAGTTATCTTCCATCAGCAGTTCCATGATTCGTTTTCTTACCCACTGAATCACCCTATCAATATATACTCCATCGAATTTATCCTGCAAGCGATGATATAGAACACGATCCTTTGTACTCAGCAGATTGTATTCGAAAATGTAAGAATTTAAAGAATAAATAGAAAGATATATATTTTCATCTGACAGTAAATATCTTCCGTATTCCGTCTCCTCTATTTGCTCTTTTGTTATTTTTCTTTCCATAAGACTCCCTCACATCATTAAGTGTTATAAAAATTTAGAGTTTTTCAGTCTTCTCAGTTTTTGACGAATATTTTTTCAAAAAATTCTCAAATTCATTTTTCAGATCTTCAAATTCTTTATTTGGTATCATTATACTTCTCTGGTAAACATATCTTTTCAAATCGTACAAAACGCTACACTCAATCATCAGTTCCTTTTCACAGACAAAGTCACGGCCATTTAAAGTCGATTCCTTCCACCTTCCTTCTGTCTTCGTTTCCAACATCCAGTATCGATCAATTTTTAAGGTGACATCAGAATATTCCTTTGCTATGTCAAAAAAATCCCTTACAAATCTATATTTTCTGTGAAAGGCATCTATAAAAAACAAAAAATCTTCATTAAACTGCGGGAGGTATGTTGTATTATAAGCATAATCCGGGTTAGCATGACACAAATATGAAGAAAAACATCTTATCCCTTCTTTAAACTTTTCCCTATCACTCCCCGTATCCAATTTAAAATCCTTATATGCTTCCCATACACTTTTATCAATCTCACTGTTCATACATTCTCCAAATAACAATATTTTTATCATATGTTTTCTTATGTTCATTCTCAGTTCATCATAATTCAGAAATATTTTCTCTAAAATCACTCAGCAAAAATGCAACACATATCTACTCTTTTTCTCCATACCACATATCTGAATACACTAATTTCAGATAATTATGCAGGTTATCTTTCCAGTCCACATATTCCTGATAGTCATTTTCCCACATTCCGTCATTCATATTTTTAAGACTCAAAGCCGCCATATCTTTTGTTGAAACTATCCTGTCCAGCAATTCTTCTCTGGAAACAGTTATTGTTTTTCTATAGTCCGGAAATTCTCCCATTTTCAGCAGATATTTTCCAACAGGTGGATGACCATGCATATCCTTAATATATCTTTCACGTTTCGTTAACTTTGTTTCTTCTACACTCAAAGAAAGAAACGGTGGAAATAAAACTTCCTGTTCTACATAATTTGAATATTCATCTCCTGTTACAACCTGCTGATAATCTACATAAGGACTATTCTCCAGAGCTTCTATTTCAAGAAGTATTACATTATTTTTATTGGCAAATTCCTCCATATAGTCTTTTTTAGTGCAGGAAACAAAAGACTCTGTATATCCTCTCATATATGCATTTAAAGAAGCCTTACGATCTACCCTCTTTACTCTTGAACCAACTTGCTCCTCCCTGTTCTGACACATCACTGCAAAAACTCCCACATATATAGCAAGAGTTTCTTCAAGCAATTCAATAAATACTGGATTTAACTGACGTTTTTCCTGAAAGATACGTTCCTTTTCATTTTCATATCCATCAAAAAGCAACGCATTCAAAGTACGGTATGCATTTTCGTCTCCCCATAACAAATCCTTCTGATCTCTGGGATTCTTCAAACTGTTCATGATCAAAAATTTCCCATCTTCAGTTCTTTTTCGAATATCTCTACCATAGAATCTCAACATGTCAATATTTCTTTTATCTGCCATATTACTGCATCTCCTTCCTGTCATTTTAACGCTGAATTACATTCTTCTTGGTTTAACCTTTAAATCTAAAGCACTTACTATCAATTCAAAATTTATAATTTTCCTGATATCAAAAGCATTAAACATATTATTCCTATTATTCCAATTACAGAAAATTGCAATCCCAATAATTCTGAATATGTAAACCATGACCTATATTTTCCGTTTGTTTGTATCTCACTTTGCCTGATTATCAGTAATTCTTCGCCAAATTTTCCTATATATTCTTCTTCCAATTTTTTTATGCAGTCCTCGCACCAATGAATCAGGCTTTTGGTTCGATTACATTTCCTCATTCTAAAATAAACACTGTAAATTAATAAAATACTTCTTTATTTAATCATTTTGAAATATCCATTTTTTCAGTTCTAAAAATTCGTCCTCCGGCATCCAGTCACATATATTTTCCTGTTCTGTTTCTGTCATATGAATTTCTGTCAATTTTTCCTGGTTATCTTTAAATTCCCATGCCTGGTAAAACCAATATGCAGCACTCCGCAAATACTGATATCCATATGCAACATAATATTCAGAAACACCTGCTCTCTCCGATAAATATTTAATCCACTCTTCTGTGCTTATCGGAATATTCTGTTCATTTGTTCGATATTTGACATATTTGCAAAATTCATCCAAAAAATTCCGCATTGGAATGAGTAAAAATATAGAAAAAATTTCTGTAACCAGTGTATCTGATTTTGTTGGACACATTGGCATTACAAAATAATTTTTGTATATCTTCGTATCATCTTTATGAAAAATATACTGTACAATTTCATTCGTAATTGCATATCTTTTAGAAGCTTCCGGGACATATTTATCTACATAAATAATAGTTTCTTTTTCTCCTGAAAAAATATTTTCCTGTACAGACAACTGTGCAATTTTATGATTTGATCTTTTAACATGTTCGTTTGAAAAATCATTAATGTTCACATCCTCAATCAATATTCCCAATTTCTCTGTAATTTTAGAAATATCAATCGGAAAACGAATTGGTTGCTTTTCGTAACATAATTCAAGTAGCTTTTCTGCATAGATTCCTGCATTCCAATAATACTGAATTATGTTTTTTATACCTGAGATATCTGATAAATATTCTGAAATCTCTTTTAACAATTCTACTAAATCTCCTGTTACTTTCTGTGTCGGCATCTTTAGTTTCTCTCCTGTCAATAATTCTACTTTATCTTTTCTTTAATATAATTCCAATCCGGAAGTCTCTCCCCCGGATCATAAAATTCCCCAAGTTCAATTGATATCATGACTTCAAATATATCACTGACATTTTGTTTCCAATACTGCCATATATATTTACTGTCAATCGCAGAATGACTCCTATCTATTATATACTCTACAATTCTTTTATTCATCTGATGTATTGAACTACCTTCATTTTCCATTTCCTGTATATACTGCTTTTTTAACTGCAATACCAATGACGAATCCTGTATATATCTTTTTTCAATTACATAATTCCACCATCGTGCGACTGTCCATCCATATTTTTCCGGCAAAATCTTAAACATTCCTGTTGTCTCGTAATTATAGTTATTCACAATAACCTCTATAATCATGTACGCCATGCATTGCTTCCATTTTGTTTCCATTTCAGAATCAAAGTCTGTCTTTCAATCAATTTTAACACCTTTGGTATCAAAGCCAGACTACTCTGTTCAAAAGAATACAATTTATTTGGTAATAACATCAAACACCTCACAACTCTGGATAAAATATGCCACCACAATCTGACAATATATATTTTCCTGCAAACTCACTCTATGTATCTTTTCAGTAATTTCATTAAAAATCTCTGCTTTTGTCTTTTTTCCCTTATTCAACTTATTATAAATTGCTTTCATCTGCCCCTGTATTTCCACATAATCTATTACACCACGTTTATCCAGATTTTCCATAATTCTTTTTACATTCAAGAAATACGTAGTAACATAATAATTCACAATTCCATAAATCGTAAAATCAATATTTGGATCCAGTTTTTGCTTTATTTCCTTTGGATCCAGGGAAGCTTTTTCCAAATCTGCCTGTTTTAATTCTTTGATTTTAATAATTGCACCGGTAATCCCTTTTTCCAACTTCATGTCATCTATTAAATTTATATTTTGCCTATGAATAGACAAAATTTTTTTCACTGATTGCAACTCCCTAATTCGTTTCTTATTATTATCCAACTGATGAGTAGCCTGACAAATCGGACACATTGCAAGCAGATTTGTTACAACAGGGCTTTTAGATTTATCAATAATTGCAATCTCATAAACAGGTCGCACACTATCATTCAACATCACATACAAATTTCTACCACACCCTGGGCAACAATTCCCCTCTTCAAGATACAAAAAATCCCCATATTTACGTTTCAAACTCAACGCAATTTCTTGTCTCTTCGACTCTATCAGTGTATTCGGATTTGTCATCCCCGCAGATGCACGAATAATTTCAATCATGTAATCTGCAATCTTTTCCGCTACATTATGTACTGTCATATCAGAATCATAGGGTATCAAATCCTCTACCAACAATTTTCTTAATTCCAATGGCGTATCATTAATATTCCTGATCAAATTATCCATATTCAAATGATATACGATAGATTGTGCAAACTTTTTTGGCAGTTTTCTTTTTACATAACTACGATATGTGTTATCCAACAAGGCTCTCATTGACGGATCTTTTCCAGTTCCCCATTCTTCCTCTGATACAGCTGTAATCATTGCAATCAGTTCCCGAAAAAATTCTGGCACATCACATCCATCACCAATACGATTTTTTAGTATCTTAAACAATGTTTTAAATTCCACAAACAATCCCTCTCTTTTGTACCATGATGTACCACGCTGTACTAAATAATCCCCATTTACAGATTTTCACTTTGTATACTGATTACACAAAAAGAAATAACCTTAAGGAACTTTTTGAAACGAAATACACTTATTTTTATTGTACTACGTCTCAATTCTCACTTCAAACAAAAAGCTTGGAAAAAATATAAATTATGTGTATTTCTCTCATAACTCTACTTTCTTCGGAGACTGGTTCCCCTGGCCTGGGAAGTCTCATACAGCCCGGAGAAAATATATGCATAAGCTCAGCCTAATGAGACAGCTGGCTATTCAAAAAATTGGAGGAATCCACATGAATAGTCCACTTCTATATAGGTTAATTTGCCATGCGGCTTCCTCAGAAAAAGGAGGAAGCCAAACATGGCAAACTATCACTATGACAACAGAAAATCCTACAATAACCAGCCCTTAAAACCCGGACAGGCAATGATTCCCGTCTATGTTGACTGGGATATGGTAAGATACTACCAGATGAATCCTGAAAATCTGGAAACATGGCGTATCAGGGGACATAAAGTTCTTGTTGCGTTCACCGCCGTCCCGAAAGCAGATAAGGACAATGCCATGAAGGTCTTCTGGAAAGATGTCCGCGATCACATCAGCATGGACGCAGTAGATTCCGCTCTCACTTCTTATGAATCAATGACATCCGGTACTGCAGATGACCACTATGCCGAAGACAAATCCTATGAACCTCAGGAAGTTCCTTCCCTGGAACGTACCACACTCATTATGCACATCATTGATGAGCTCATAGAGGAAGTACGTGCCATGGATCCGGAATGCGGAAGAATCCTTGACCTTGTAAAAGCCGGATATGACAACAAAGAAATCCTTGCCAGACTTAAATGCAAAAAGACTCATAGCTATGAAAAAATCAAAAAAGCCCATAAAAAAGCAAGAGAACTCTATAATAAATAATCAATGATAATCAGAAAGAGCAGTTCCCTGACAGACACTTGATCAGCTCACTACTCTTTCTCTTTATCTGTATACAACTCTTTCCTCTGCTACCCTGCTCACACCGTCACGTTCAATGACAGTTCGGATGACTTCTTTCACAGGTTCTCTTGGTGTAATGGTAATCTTTCCATCTTCACATTTAACGGAAATCGGTGTGTCACTGTCAAACCCAAGTTCCTGCAGCCATGCACCCTTTAACATGATCATCGGTGTCTCTTTACGTTTATATCCTGTCGTTGAGCTATAAACCTTTAAATTTCTGTTTTCTTTTCTTTTTTCCATGTAAGAAATCTCCTCTTCTTTCTTTCCTGAACTCTATTTTTTAGATGTGTCCTTATTATGCGTGCATTGTCCCATGTTTGTCAAGAAATATCCGCATTGTCCCATGCACTTTTTTATGTTATACTGAGACCAGAAAAAAAGCAGGAAAGTGAGGTCTCCGGAAAATGTCCGAAAAACATAAAAAGAACTATTACGGTTACACAGAAGCTAAAAAAAGAGCAAATGAGAAGTATAATGCAAAATTCCGGGAAGTAAAAGTCCGTATGTTGCCGGAACGCCATGAAATAGTAAAAAAACACGCGGCTGATCATGGTGAAAGTACATCCGCCTTCATCAACCGCGCCATCGATGAACAAATAAAAAGGGACAGCCAGTAATCGGCTGTCCCCCATCTCATTTACGATTTTTCAATTTTACAAAAATCCAGTTTATAACCCAACACCCGAGCATACAGCCCAGCGCATTGTGAATTATATCATCCCACTCAAACAACCCTCTTTTGAAGATAAGCTGTGACAGTTCAATGACTACTGATACCAGAAAACCTGCAAGTAATGCCCGGTTTAGTTTGACTTTGTGATTAAAGATTATTGGTAACAGGAGCCCCATAGGTACCAGCAGGAGACAATTTAACAGATTCTCCCTCAGCAGTTCCCGATCATGATAGCGTATAATCGCACACCATGACCAGAATGGCTTTAATTCATATTGCCGGATTGCAGTGATTCTTGTAAAAACAGTAGAACCAAATACAATTCCAAGAAACAGTACCAACACTACAATAGCAACTCCCTGTATCGAATTCCATTTCTTCTTCTGAATGCCATGAATTACCATCACCATTACCAATATCATAAGTACTGAAAAGCAGATGATTTCACGTTCAGACCACATTGGATTATATGTTGTCCAGATTTGATAAATGTCCATTCCTTACACCTTTCATTACAGTTTCCTCTGTTTTCAGGTGTCTGCCAGATTTAATCCCGTCCGTACAAGTCCCTTGTATAAACTTTATTCTTCACATCATCCAGAGAGCTGTCATACCTGTTGGCGATAATTGCCTGACTCTGCTCTTTAAACTTGGCAAGATCATTTACAACCTTACTTCCAAAAAAGGTTGTTCCATCTTCCAGCGTTGGTTCATAGATAATAACGGTTGCACCTTTCGCTTTGATACGCTTCATAACTCCCTGAATAGATGACTGACGGAAGTTATCGGAATTAGATTTCATAGTCAGACGGTATACGCCAATTACAACCTCTTTTTCCATTGAAGCATCATAAGTATTTTCATCACCATAAGCATAGTATTCTGCCTTCTGTAAAACTCTGTCGGCAATAAAGTCTTTCCTCGTTCTGTTGGATTCTACAATGGCAGACATCATATTCTGTGGAACATCTTCATAGTTTGCCAGAAGCTGCTTCGTGTCTTTCGGCAGACAATATCCACCATATCCAAAGGATGGATTATTATAATGAGAACCAATACGCGGATCCAAACATACTCCGTTAATAATCTGCTGTGTATTCAGTCCCTTCATCTCAGCGTAAGTGTCAAGCTCATTAAAATAAGATACCCTCAATGCCAGATATGTATTCGCAAAAAGTTTAACCGCCTCTGCTTCTGTAAATCCCATAATCAGAGTATCAATATTCTCTTTGATTGCACCTTCCTGCAACAGTTCAGCAAATGTATTGGCAGCTTTCACAAGTCTTGCATTCTGTACATCAGTTCCTACAATAATCCTAGATGGATATAAGTTATCATAAAGTGCTTTTGATTCCCTAAGAAATTCCGGACTGAAAATGATATTATCGCAATGGTACTTCTCACGAACAGAGGCTGTAAATCCAACTGGAATCGTAGATTTGATGACCATTACCGCATCCGGATTGTACTGAATCACTAGCTTAATAACTGCCTCTACTGCAGAAGTATCAAAGAAATTCTTCTTGCTGTCATAATTCGTCGGCGTGGCAATGACAACAAAATCTGCATCCTTATATGCCGCCTCTGCATCCAGTGTAGCTGTCAAATTTAATTCTTTTTCTGTCAAGTACTTCTCAATATACTCATCCTGAATCGGACTGATTCTCTTATTAATTTTTTCTACTTTTTCCGGGATAATGTCAACAGCCATTACTTCATGGTGCTGTGATAACAATGTTGCAATGGACAAACCAACGTATCCCGTTCCTGCTACTGCTATTTTCATATTTTATGCCTTTCTTGATTTATCATAAAACGAAACTAAAATTTGAATGTTTCCTTAAGTCTCTGCCATTTTTGATCTTTGTCTGACAAATTAAGCTCCGTTCCATCATTCAACGTATATCCTTTTCCAGATGCTGTACCGTTATATTCTCCCTTCAATTCCGGCCAAGTAATTCCAATCTCGGGATCATTCCATGCAAGACCACCTTCATCTCCTGGGTGATAAAAATCGGTACATTTATAACAAAACTCTGCCATGTCACTTAACACCAAGAATCCATGCGCAAATCCTTCAGAAATATAAAACTGTTTTTTGTTTTTTTCAGTAAGTTCAACACCATACCACTGTCCATATGTTCTACTGTTAGCTCTTAAATCAACTGCAACATCAAATACAGTCCCTCTGATAACCCTTACAAGTTTACCTTGTGGATATTGTTTTTGAAAATGAAGTCCTCGTAATACCCCTTTAATACTCATACTTTGATTGTCTTGAACAAAATGCAGATTAAGCCCAGCTTCTTTCATATCATTAAGATTATATGTTTCCATGAAGTAGCCTTGTTCATCTCCATGAATAGCAGGCTCAATCACATATAATCCTTCAATTGATGCTTTTGTTACTTTTATCTGTCCCATTTTTATTACTTCCTTTTTAAAATCTTGTTTATATTGTCAATGAAAAATCTATCTCTTAATATTAATAAAACACCAACATAACTCAATCCACCTGTACAAATCAGAACGCATAATGAAACAATACCTCCTGAGAACTTCATTTTCAATGCCTCTACAAACAATAGCATGATACTTCCAGATAAGAAATACTTCCAACAAGGTACAAAAATCTGTTTGGCATTCAATTGTTTCTTTGATATACAATATATAATTTGAATAGCAGTTCCTATTGTTTCCGCTACAATTGATGCAATTGCTGCGCCAAACGCCCCGACTCTTGGAATCAATATAAGATTCATACAGAAATTTACAATTGCCGCTATAGTAACTGCTACGGTATAAACATTTTGCTGTTTGGTAGGTATCAGATAAGATATTCCAGCCACATATGCTAAACTCACAACCAATACTAAAATGGAAAAAATGCACAACAGCCCTATTGCATCATCAAAGCCAGATCCCAAAAATAAAGGTATAAATACAGATGAAACCCCCATCAAACCAAACATAATAGGAATCGCAAGCAGCCACACAACCTGAAATGCCTGATATACATATCTTTTTGCTTCATCCAGATTAGATTTTTGAAACAGATTAGCTACTCGTGGAAGAACAACTGTACCTATAGAAGTTACAACAGTCATTGCAAGGCGCGCGATTCTCTCTGATTGTTCATAACAACCATTAGCATAATCTGAGCCAGTAATCCATCCAATCATACTCTTATCAAGAATCGTATATACTTGGATTGCAATAGATGGTAAGAAAATCAATAAAATATCCTTAAACCCGTCAAATGGATTAATTCTTTTCACAAAACATATGTATTGAGGTATCATTCTCCACATCGAAAGGCTTCCTAAAATCTGGGCCAACATCAAAATCAGTACATATTTCCATGTATCATTTGCTGTCTTTATAAAAATAAAAATTCCACTAAGACATATAATCCTGACTATCAAATTTCTTATTACTACACTTTTAAAATCCTCAATTCCTTGATAAAACCACGAAATATCAAATGCAACATTTAATATACTAAGTGCAATAATAATGTTAATTAGATTTAATCCTTCAAAAAAAATTGCATATATAAAATATAAGATGAATGAAATTAAACTCATAACACAACGGAAGAAAAAAGTATTCCAAAATACTCGACTCATTTCTTCTTTATTGTCGCGATAATACGCAATTTTTCTTTGCCCATAAATAGTTGAACCTAATGCGGCCAGCAAAGTAAAATATGTAACCATTGCTGATGCATAACTGTATTTTCCAATGTTATCCGCACCCAAAACTCTTGAAACATATGGAGTTGTCACAAAAGGAACTAACAAAATTAATACCTGAAAGGCAGAGTTATATATAAAATTTTTCTTTACACTAATAGATTTATTATCCATTAAAATATCTTCCTGTTCTATTTTATTTTTGTGGAATAATTCTCATTTTTAAAATAACACTTACTAAAATTGCTATAGCAATTAAATACACCCAAAATGTATGTACGAAATAATACTCAAACCATCCAAGAGAAAAAGCCGCACAAAATAAAGCAGATAATGCTGTCAAAATATCTTTTCTTTTTGAAAATATTTCATCCATGAAACTTGTTATAAATACCCATAAAATATTTAATAAGTTTCCTATTATCATACCATTATATAAATATAATGTTCCAACATAAGTATTAACATTTGATGTAATACTCACATCACGTATTGAACTGAATCCAAAAGTCTGCCATACCGTATTAACTGTGTCAATAGATTCTCCAAATCCAAATTTAGCCATAAAATTAATAAATGGAGCCAATGTCACATTATCCAAATGTTTGAATGAATATACATTATGTGTAGATATATTTTGACTAAATGATTGGACACCTGCTATTAGATAATCAATTAATTTAGAACCAATAAACTGATAAGTATCAGTTTTTAATAATATATCTGGATCATAAACACTCATTTCAACTAAATATACACCAAAAAATACCATAATTCCCACAAAAACAATTGTAATTCCAGCTTTTAGTGAAATTTTTATATCTCCATTTTTTAATCTCAATAAAACACTGGCTAAACATGGAATAAATACAATCCCCTTTACAAATGTAAGTATATTTGGAATTAAACAAAGCAACCCTAGAAGAATGTTTTTTTTAGATATCTTAGCACATCCTAAATAATATGCTGTTGCAATCATCATAAATAGCCGAATATAAAAATTCAATCCAGCCGAATATTGATTTTGAAATCGTTCTTGTACAACGTAATACATCTTCGGAAATCCATCTGCTAAATAAATAAAATGAGTGACGGAGTACATCGCTGCAAACACACATATAATATTAAATCTCTTTTCATGTTCACTCATAAAAGTACTTTCACATGAACTTTTTAATTTAATACCATTAAATGACACTTTTTCCGCAAATCTACTTGCAACAAGATCTGTTAACAAAGCAATAACAATAAATACCGTTAATATCATCCAATATTCCATGGTTGCGGTTTTATATTTTAACCAAAGACATGCTATAACTTGTACTCCAGTTATTACAGAAAATGTAATAATCAAATAATTTGATACAGTAAAAAAAGATTGTCTTAATGCTTTGTTTATCCATAATAAAATTATCATTATTACAAGAAATACAATATACTCCAGTATCATCACACCCAAATTATCACCTCACAATCATATTCTTTACATCATAAAAATAATGCTATAAAAAACTCCCTTATTGCTCCTTTTTTTCCATTAAAATAATTTTCAAAATCTCCATTTTTCATATGTTTTTTTATAATTTTAATGCGTGTTAATCTTTTTAAACTTTCATCACTTTCTATTAAATCTTTCCAAAACAAAATGCAAGCGTTTAATTTTTCTTGTTGCTGTTCAGAAAACATATAACCCATTTTATCTTTCAATTCAATATATCTGTTATATCGAATGATATGTGTATCTTTAATAATTTTAAAATTATTTAGGTAACTCTTTATTCTCGTTATTGAAGTTACGTTGCTCATACCGACAACATTATCTCCATGCTGTCGATATAGAAGTAATTTATCTTGACATGGGACAAGCCCTCCTCTGGCAACAGCTTTCCATGCAAGCCACCCATCATGAAGCCAACTAGATGGAATTTTCTCATTTTCTGAAAATAACTCCCGTTTAAATGCCATTGCTGCGCCCGTAACAAAACAACGGTTCAACATATATTCAAACCACTTATTTTCTTCAATCATTTCGGTAGTAATTCCTACCGACTTCCACATATCACAATTCAATAGTTTTAAATTCTGATCTACTAATTCACCATTCGTAAATACAAGCAATGCTTTATTATTATTTTCAAATATTTTGAGAATAATTTCAGCTTTGTTATTAACCCATACGTCATCCTGATCAGATGTGAAAATTATATTTTCTGAACATCTTGAAATCGCATTACAAAAATTTGTAGTAACTCCATGAGTTCCTGTATTTTTCACAATTCTATATTTAACAGAACAATGACTTAATAAATTATCAACAATCTCTAAAGTCTGATCCTTTGAACCATCATCACTAATAATAATTTCTTTCGGCGGAATAGTCTGAGATAAAATACTATTTAACTGTTCTGCTATGTACCGTTCGCCATTATATGTACATAGCGCAACACTATAACTACAATTTGCTTTCATTTCCCTTCATCCTCTATATTTTTATTCACAATATAAATTCAAATCTATTTCCAATATCTTTCAACCAGAAAATTAATAGATTGGCTACACCATTTCTGTTTTCTTTGACTGGCTATTTTTCCTGTACTCTGATTTTCATTGTGAATTATTTTCAAATTTTTATCATAATATGATAAAAATTGATCTTCTTTTAGCTTTTCAGCAATATAAAGTTCTTCACCATACATAAATATCTGAATACTATCTTCCAGAAATTTATCAATGCACGCTTTTCTTAATATAATTACACTTCCATGAACTCCATATACATATTCATTTTCTTTTTGAGTTTTCGTAAGACTGATTTTGTTTTTTATATCTGATAATATATAATATAATCTGTATAAAAAGTAATTTGCGTATACTACTTTTCTAAATTTCATCAATGTATTTCCTGGTCTGGATAAAGCAAATGGATTCTGCTGTTTTCCTGTTACTTTTAAAGTAATATCCGGTCCTACACATCCTATTTTAGAATCATAATGATTATTCAGAAGTTTTGAAAAAAAGCTATCTGATACAAAATCAATATCTGTATTTGATATAACAGCCCATTCATATTCCTCGCCAAACTCTTTAAAACCATGTAAACATCCATGCAAGTATCCCAGATTTTTCCCTGGCTCAAATATCTGTGAGGATATTTTAATTTCATTTAAATCATTTATTAGTTTCTTTACATTCATACACTTATTGCATGTAACTAAAAGTACGATTTTTTCAGAATCTTTTTGTCTGCTCAATTTATCTGCAAAGTCTAATACTTCCTCTTCATTATCATAACAAATGACGGATACTGCTATTTTATACATTGTGATCATTCCTTATTCTTGATTACTAATTACATCCTTGCGATTTCTTCCATTTGAAGAACAGTATTAATCGCATGAATGAGTTTATTTCCATCTAATCTTTTTAACAAATGTCGAAACCTGTATAAAACCTTCACAATTGGATAAATACATGGACGATACTGAATATGCATTTTACAATACGCTTTATGAAATCCAAATGTATTGATTTTATATTCCTGTACATTCGTCTCATGATTAAGGCTTCTGCTACCACTACTTATATATTTAATTTCAGGTTTGTTCATCCATAAATTCAAAACAAAATCATGTAAAGCATCCGATGGACGTAGTGCCATATATTCTGGATTAAACTTCGACATATTAATTTCAAAATATTCCTGATGGCGAGTACAGATAAAAAAACCAATTAAACTGTTTGTTTCTAATTCAAAAGCACCATAATAGAACATATTTTTATTTTTTCTATTTAAAAACTCATCTTTTATAGACTCAAAACTTCTGAAATTGTCTGCTTTTTCATATCGTTTATATGCAGCTTGATAACAGGAATACATTTTCTCTATCTCATTATCTTCAATTTCCCTAACATAACACTTTTTGAACGCCTGCCTAATATGTTTTCTAGTGGATTTCGATAATTGTTCTATCTCATATGTACCAGTTCTAATAATATACCAAAATTGAGTTTCTAATTCACAATCGAAATCCGAAATCCATCGAGCAAGCAAAGGATATCCCCCCCCACCTGAATTTTTCCAGAAATTTTTGTCAAATTTGGGAATTTCTATTGTTTCATGCGGTGCTATATCTGGAATTAACGCATGATTATAATATATCCATTTAGTTTGCATTTTTTTCTTCCATTCATTCTATCCAATTAATTTCTTTCCTCATCGGTTTTGCTGGAACACCAGCGTATAATATATGATTCTCTGGTTCTGCCTTGGTAAGTAAACTACCATACCCAACAACGCAATGATTACCAACATTAACACCCTTTAATACGGTACTATATGAACATAACCAAACATGATTACCAATATATACAGAATCCGCTTTCTTCTTCTGCCTTCCGTTTTGAATAACTGTATGTCCATCATTGTTTTTTACAGTCACATTCCATCCCAAAACAACATCATTACCAAAAACTATATTTTCATCTGTACAGTCAAGAGTAGTAGAATAATTGCATCGAAAATGATCGCCCAATACAAGTGACGAATTATTAACTAACAAAACAACTCCCTGTGATAATCCAACTGTGCCTTTCAGAATAATTTTTCCTCCATTAACAATCCGAATCAGACCTTTTTTACTTTCTCTACATCCATTCGCAGAATCTCCAAATCCGATTCTCATAGATGCTGTTGATAAATTCTTCTTTTCTACAATAAAATTGTCACGTGTCACCCCCCCCCCCAGTTTTACATTATAAGATACGATAAATGGCATTTTTATTGCACTTTTTACGGGTAATACTTTAAAGTTAAAAATTACTGTTTTAGGAATACTAAGCAATATTTCAACAATATTTTCTCTGATAAAGTGTTTTGTGTATTCATTCATTTTCTATTTTCCTTTACATATCGTTTCTTTTTATATAAGCCAAATGTCATATTTCTTATAGTGTTTACTAAACTACATATAGGATTTTCTTTTTCAGCAAATCGAAACAATCTATAATGCCATTTAATCAGTTCTTTATATCCATGTGTACTGATACTTCCGCTTCTTCCACGTCTGTATTCTGCCAAAACTTCATCCAATAAATAACATCTGGTTTTTTTGCATATCTTCAACCACATTGCATAGTCGTTATTCTTCTTTATATCTTCAATCTGAATCAAACCAATCTTTTTTCTGTCATACATAACAGTCAGACATCCAGGCCAGCAGTAATTAAACATTCCTGTTTTAGTAATCACTTTCGGTCCTGTAACAATTACATTCATTCTATTTCCATCGGAATCTATTTCTTCATAATTGGTGTAAGAAAAATAGCATTTCTTTTTCAACATGAATCTGATTTGTCTTTCCAGCTTTTCTGGTTTCCACAGATCATCCGAATCCAAGAATGCAACCCATCTTCCATTAGCTGCTCTTAACGCTCTATTCCGGCTAACAGCAGCTCCTGAATTTTTCTCGTTTTTTATATATTTAATTCTAGGATCTTTTATTCTACCAACCACAATATCTGTATCATCTGTTGAACAGTCATCCACAATAATCAGTTCCCAATTCTGGTAGGTTTGATTAATCACTGACTGTATTGTTTCAGAAATATATCGTGCTGTATTATAAGATGGCATAATGATTGATACCAGATCACTCATATGTTTGCTCCTTCTGTTACTCACATTGTCTACGAAACTCCTCCATTCTTAAAATGGCGCATAATAAGCTTCCTATTTTGCTTTCACTGTTTATTTTTTTTCGGAATGGAAATAGTATTTTAACCATAATATTTAATGGAAACCTATAAAGAATATTTAACGTACAATATACTTTTCTAAAACCAAAATATTTTTCCAGGTAATCTTGAAATGCTGTTTCATGCCGGATTGATCTTTCACCGTCTAAAACATAGAAATTAGATTTTTTAAATTTTATTTCATATTCTGTCAATAAATGTTCTACAAGTGCAGCATTTATTTGGTATTTTTCATACTTTGGTTTTACGCGTTGCACCTGCAACTCCACATGATGAGAAAAAAGTGGTGCAAGCATAATGCCACACAATTCCTGATTTTCTTTATAAAATGCCCCATAACAAATCATGTTAGATTGTTTTGATAATTTATTTACAAGTACCTTTGCATCTTCTATTGAAAATGTAGGTCTATATTTTTCGGGCCATGATGCATATGCTTCACTATACACTTGATATATTTCTTCACCATATTGCTCAGGTCTAATTTCTCTTACGTCAAATAGTTTTTTACCTTTATTGATTTTATATCGATAATTTGATGATAAATTCTTTATATCAAATGAATCATCTTTTATGCAGTACCACCAACTCGTTTCATATCCACAATCGTAGTCCGTAGTCCATCTTGCAAGAAATGGTATACCCCCCCCCCACTTTCCAGATTGATTTGTCTTTTATACATGACAAATCTGGTTCTTCATGCGGTTCTACTGCTGGAATAACTGCATGGTTATAATATTTCCAATCCTTTAAACTCATATTATTTCCTCTTTGTTAAAATTTCTTTTGCTTTCTTTTGTTTTTTCTGATATTCTTCCAGATTAATCTTACCTGTTCTTAACAAATAATCTCCAAAGTCTTCTGCTGTTGCCATATCATCCTGGGAAATTCCTTCTTGCTTAATAAACGCTTTTTTAACCGTCTCGAGAATGATTCTGACATCTTTTCTGAATCCAACTTTTTTGATGTATTTCTGATCCCATTCCAGCTTATCTTCCCATGTTATGGCATTTCTTCCATTCACCTGTGCAAGTCCGGAAAGTCCTGGTTTTGCGGTATGACGCATTCTCTGCTCTTTTGTCATAAAGGTCATATCACGAACCAATTGTGGTCTTGGACCTATAACACTCATTGTTCCATTTAAAATATTAAATGCCTCTGCAAGCTCATCAAGGCTAGTTTTTCTCAGCCAGGCACCAAATTTTGTCAGTCTGACATCATCTGGAAGTAACTCACCATTTTCATCTCTTTCATCAGTCATTGTTCGGAACTTGTACATTTTGAATACAGTTTCTCTGCCATCTTTATCTACCAATCCCGGTCTATCCTGAGTAAATATAACTGGAGAACCAAGTTTAAACTTCACAAGCAGTGCAACACCAATATAAAGTGGGCTAAAACAGATAATGGCAGCTGAAGCACACGCCACATCCAGTCCACGTTTCACATACTTCTCATAAAATCCCATCTTACGTGGCTGAACTGGCTCTATTAACTCAGCCTTATATGTAGCCTTTTCTGCCTTTTTGCGCAACACATGTGCAGTGATTCCTGCTGCAAGAGCAGTTCCTCCTGCAAGAAATGTTATTGTTTTTTTCTTAGACACAACACTTTTCCTTTACTATCATTCAAAACAAGTTCTAATCACTTCAATAATTCTGTCCTGCTGCTCCGGTGTCATTTTGTTATCACTTGGCAGACATAATCCTCTGTGGAAAATGTCCATTCCCACATCCAGCGGTCTGCCATCTTTTCCCACAGCCCCTCCGGAAATATAGGCGTTGGTTTTTGCACGTCCATTTCCTTCTCTTGTCACAAATCCGTTCATACGGTAAATTGGCTGCATATGCATTGGTTTCCAGATAGGACGTCCTTCTGCATTGATTCCTGCTATTGCATCCAGAATCTCTGTCGGACAGCTTTTACCAGTTTCAGGCACATATAATGGCTCCTGCTCTCCCCTTACCTGTTTACACATGGCATCTCTATCAATAATCATGCAGGACAGCCAGAAGTTCGGCTCACTGTTTTCCCCATCAAATGGGTTCATGCTGACCGGAAGACCTTTCAGTCCCTCTTTGTATCTTTCATAAATTGCTTTCTTCGCCGCAATATGCTCTTCCAGATGCGGATACTGGTTTCTTACAACACCGGCAATCACATTACTCATACGATAGTTGTAACCCAGTTCTTCATGCTGATACCATGGTGCATTCTCCCTTGCCTGGGTAGACCATTTGCGAACCTTATTGGCTGCTTCTTCATCATCTGTCAGGAACATACCGCCTGATGAACCAGTGATAATCTTATTTCCATTGAAAGAAATTGCATTAAATGTTCCGAATGTTCCTGTCTGTACGCCCTTATAAGTAGCACCAAGGGATTCCGCAGCATCTTCAACAATCACAGCTCCATGTCTGTCGCAGATTGCTTTCAACTCTTCTACTTTGCCCGGTGTTCCGTAGAGATGTGCAACGACAACTACTTTTACCTCCGGATAAAGTTCAAAAGCTTTTTCCAGTGCTGCCGGATTCATGTTCCAGGTATCATATTCCGTATCAATAAATACCGGGATACCACCTTCGTAAACCACTGGATTTACTGTTGCATCAAATGTCATATCGGAGCAGAAAACTTTGTGGTTGTAAAGAGCCCCTTTTCCGGTCTCGGATTTACCATATATTTTCTCGCCTGCCAATTTCACAGCCATATGTAATGCAGCGGTACCTGCTGATAATGCTACTGCATATTTACATCCAACCTTTTCACAAGTCTGGTGTTCTACTTCATTGATATTTGCACCAACTGTTGACATCCAGTTTGTCTCATAAGCTTCCATAACGTATTTCATGCTGTCCGGATACATAGTCGGACTGCTAAGCCAAACCTTTGACGGAAATTTCTCAAACGTATCATTTTTCTTAAACATCATTTTCTCCTTTTATAAGGCTGCAATTTTGTAGCCAGATTTTTTCAGTTTGTAATTACCTTTTTCCTCAGCCTTTTCTTTCAAATCAGCTTCCCTGTTAACTTCTTCCGGTTTCCTGAACGTTGGCACAGCCTTTCTCAATGCTTCACGTGCCATGTCATCATCACCGGTATCACAGGCATCTTGCAACAGGGCAAGACGTCTGCTGATTTCTTCTTCACTCAGTGCAGTATCTCTCTCAATGAAGATCATGCTGTTTTCAGTCTTATCCAGTTCTTCTGTTTTAACCAGCAGTTCCTCATAAAGTTTTTCTCCTGGTCTTAATCCCGTTTCAATAATCTGCACTCCATGTACGCCAGACAGACGGATCATATTCTCAGCCAGGTCATAAATCTTCACAGGTTTTCCCATATCAAGTACAAACAGCTCACCGTTCTTTGCCATTGCTCCACTCTGCAGTACCAGCTGGGATGCCTCCGGAATTGTCATGAAATAACGGATGATTCTCTTATCAGTAACAGTGACCGGTCCGCCGTTTGCAATCTGTCTTCGGAACAGCGGAATAACAGAACCTGCACTTCCCAGTACGTTTCCAAATCTGGTTGCACTGTACTTCACTTTTCCATGGGTACTTGCACTCTGCACGATCATCTCGCACATACGCTTAGTTGCACCCATTACGTTTGTAGGATTTACCGCCTTATCAGTAGAAACCATCATAAAACGTTCTGCCCCATATTTTTCACACAGTTCCACCAGATTTCTCGTTCCAAATACATTGTTATAGATTGCTTCCACGCAGTTATTCTCCATCAGCGGCACATGCTTATGAGCAGCCGCATTGATGATGATCTGCGGATGATGTTTTTCAAACACTTTTTCCAGTGCTTTCTTGTGAGTGATAGAGCAGATCTCAATCTGCAGATTCAAAGCACTGCCATAAGCAATTTTTAATTCATGCTGGACATCATAAGCACCATTCTCATAGATATCCAAAATAACAATCTTCTTCGGTGACATCTTTGCCAGCTGTCTGCACAGTTCAGAGCCAATAGAACCGCCGCCACCGGTTATCAGAATCACCTTGCCTTTGTAATAGTCGTTGGTACGCTCATCAGTCACAGCCAGAGGCTTCCTGAACAGCAGATCCTCCGCATCAAACTCTCTTAAATGTCTCTTTCCGCCTGCTGCATAAACAGTCGGATAATCATAAACCTTTAACTTATACCCTGCTTTTTTGTAATAATCGTACAGAGCTTTTTTCTTATCTACATCCATGGACGGTATGGCAAAGACAATCTCCTGTACCTCATACTCGCCTAACTTTCTAAATGTTGCTTCATCCTCAGACCATACAGGGATTCCCTGGATCTCACGTCCTACTTTATCCTGGTTCGTATCAATAAAACATCTCGGTATGTAAGCAGCTTCTTCATTATTAAGCAGTTCTTCTGCAAAGCTGACTCCAACACGTCCAGCTCCGATGATTGCAATTTTAATCTTCTGGAGCTCCTTATCACTGGCTGCCTTCACACCGGAAACAGTGTATAAAACCCATGACAGAAATCGTCCAAATGCTGTTTCCTGATTCCCGCATTTATATGCATAGCGATATGCCATACGAAGTGTCAGTGCACCAAGCAGGTTCAGGCATGCCAGACACAGCATCCTCGCAAAAGTAATCTTTTCTATCGCCAGCAACATTTCTAAACACATATAAACCAGAAAAGCTACCGCATCTGTACACAGTAATCTGATGTAACACTGAATGCCGCCATATCTCCAAATCTGACCATATACATTTCCAATCAGTCTGCTGACAAAAATACATACCAGTGCTAATGCTGCCTGCTGCACCATTCCGTTATATGTGAGCTTGTCATTACCTCCATAGAGCCCCAGAAGCAACACTGCCGCCAGAGCAAAAACAAGCAGATCATATAAAACCAATGTCCAGCGAATATTTCTTTTTTTACGTTTCTTATCCTTCATCTGTACCTCTCTTCTCACCAGATTTCCTTCCTGTTATCCGGCACTTTTAATAAATATTTTTCTTTTCTTCTGTGAACATATTTTACTGGGTAAAGAACACAGCCAGGCGCACCCCGGATCTCCGAAATACCCTCTTATAACCGTCAGTTTTTATTTTTCCTGTCATATCTTGCACTACTCCCCCCCCAAAAACAAATTAGAACATCTAATACGGCAGACAGCCTTTCTAAATCACCGCACAAACCAGTGCTAAAAGACTCTTATTCAAACCTCCTTATCATGATTTTTTCAAACTGAAAGAACCATCATAACGAACCTTGAACCTGCCATAACACATTTGACCATCTATTTTTTGGTCATTACACAACAAACAGGATTCCTACAGCCTAAACCACCTCAAACCCTTTACATCTACAAGTATTCTGAGCTGTTTGTTCTAAACTGTCGCAATCCTCATCTCACCGGAATACCACCCGAAACGGGTATGATTATCAAGAGAATTCATTGGACTAACCTCGCGAAACCCTATGTTTTCAAGGCCTTTACGGGTTTGTCCTATTATATCGTACCCATCAAGAGATGTTTTCCGTATAAATTCGCCAATCCCGGTTTTTCAGGTTCCGTCCGGCAGGATTTTGTTTCCAATCACACGAGGGTCGAAGTCAAGTTTGAACATACGTCCGTCACTCATTTTATTCTGTGCCATCAGTTCCGTTTTTCTTTCTTCCGCATCCATATACATGCTTCGGAATTTGTACATCTTAAATGGTTTTCCGTTTTGTCCGATGCGAATCTGCGAGAAGAAAATCGGTCCAGGGGAACTGATATAAATAGCCGGTGCTATAAAAATAAAAATAATCCCCGTCAGAAAGCAACCCACCAGACCGCCCAGAATATCCAATGTTCTTTTGGCTAATGCCTGCCAGTCTGTGGCATAATTCATAGTAGTTGTCAGAACTGTATATCCACCGATTGTTTCTACAAATTGTTTCTGACCGGTGTTACTTTTAACTTTTGCCAGATTTACGTGAACCGGCATTCCCATTTCCAGCAGTTCTTCTATCAATTCTTCCGGATAGGGATACATTTCATCTACGTTTACAAATACTTCATCTACCCACTACTGGCAAATGTAGCAGGCTGCATTTCTCAAATCTGCTACCACCGGAATTCCTGCAATCTTTTTTCCAGTCATATCTTTATCAATAATCACCAGACCATTGATGTTGTAACGATTGTAATTGTGTTCTTTTACATTTCGGATTACTTCCAAAGCAAGATTGTAGTTGGTTACAATATAGAGGAAATACTCTCCACATTCTGTCATTTTATGGACCAGATATTTTTTCCATATGATTCTTGTACCATAAGACAGAATTACATAGAAAATTCCCATAAGATAAAGAACGATTCTTGAGAAAATATGACCATCACTGACAGTAAACAGATACAGACCGCTTGCCAGTTCGATCAGGATTATCTGCCGGATAACAAAACTCAGTTCCTGATAATATCCCCTTCTCAGAACTCCTTTATAAGATTCAAACATAATAATCAGAAATAAATCTGCCAATATGACGAAGATCATCACGTTATAATAGATTCCCAGTTTAAACAGATTCCAGACAGAACCGTTTCGAATCAGAATTGCCAGTATTAAAGACAGAAATAAACATACAAGATCTATTAATATAAAATCCTTATGTTTATACCAGCCCCTTGTTCTTTTTCTGTACATACGCTTTCTTTAGTTTCTCCTTCTTTTTCTTTTTTACCTTAAAAAAGCATATTTACAGAATCTCCTCTGCAAATATGCCATCGGCTTTCATTATTCTTTTTTTATAATTTCCAGTCCTACTTTCATTTCTACTGTTCTTCCGAACATTTCTATTTCCAGATGTGCGATTCTTTTGTGCCGGTCTATCCTGCGAATACTGCCTTCCATTCCTGTCAGGGGTCCTGAGACAATCTGAACTCTGTCATTTTCGATAATTCCACATGACATCTCTACAAGTTGTTTGTCTGTGCCCATTTTCATAAGCAGATCAACTTCTTCCGAAATCAGAGGGACAATCTCATTTCCGGTTCCGATTATTTTAGTCAGTCCGATTACTTTTTTCAGTTCGTTTACGAGCTGTTCCAGATTTTCAGCAATTAAAAAGACATACCCGGGAAAGAGGATTCTTTCCTGAATATGCCATTCGCCCTGAAATCGTTTCTTCTGTTGGTAATATGGAATAAAGCAGCGTTCTAAGATATCACTGTTTATTAACCGCTGGCACTGACAGCGGATGTTCTCTTCGGTGCCTGTGCGCACCTGCATCACATACCACATTGGATATCTTGCCTCCGTATTTTGGGTATGCTTCGCCATTCTGCCTTTATTGCAAGGCAGACTCTTACTTCAAGATATGTATTATCCATATCTTCAAACGCGGCAAAGCGACGATTTAAAGACAAAAGATTTACGTCGAGTCTTATTATAACTATATTGAAAAAAAAATGCAATATTTTTCTACAAAAAAACAGCCGCCATCTCTGGCGACTGCGTTTTGATTTTGAGATTACTCAATTAGATTAATTGTTATTCAGCATCTGCAACTACTGAGAAAAGAGCACCATCATCTAATGCAACTTCCATAGTTTTATTCTCTTTGTCAACGCTGGTTGGATCAACGACATCCCATTTTTTTGCATCTTCTTTGCTGTATACTACGACCTGATAACCGTCTCCGTTATCTGTCATGCCCGGAACAGAAAGATCAACATCATATTTACCATCAGCATTCTTCTCTGCTTTATCGCTGTCAATTACTTTGAATTCATCAAAACCTGTAACAAATTCTTTTCCTTCAAGTTTTTCAACGAGTTCTTCAAGAGCAGCTTTCACTGTCTCGTCTGTTGTCTCATCAGCAAGAGTTTTCAGAACATCTTTGAATTCTTCTACTTCCATTTTACCTTCATTAACTTTTGCAAAAGCATCAGCTACTTCCGGCAGTTCTGTCTGCAGTTCTTTAAAGCTTTCTGACTCTTCAAGTTTCTGAACGATTTCATAAATTGCAGACTGCTCATCAGATACTGTAATTGCGTTTGTGCGACTTCCTGCTGCACTGACACCTACAGTAGCACATCCTACTCCAAGAGCAGTTGCTAAAGCAAGTGTCATAAATCTCTTTGCGATTTTCATAATGCACCTCTCCTTTTGGATTATTTTTTATATAGATAACCTTACAGAATATCTGCAGGGACTATCTCTGAATAAAATAACAGTGATAAACGATTATTCCAGATCAGTCATACCAGGACTGTTCTGATTAGATTTTCTCATAAAACATGGAAATAATCAAGTCTGACAATGCATCTTCATCCACATGATACTCGTCAAAGTTCTTTCCCTGTGTCCCTTCCCCGGGTACAGTCTCTGTGTCGGTGATTCCATTCTGTGATGCTGCCAGTAATTTTGCAAATATATCGTTTCCCATGTTTGTAACCGTATAACTCTGAACACTGTCGTAAAGATCTGTCACAAATCCAGCATCCTTTGCTGCTTTCTCCTGAGCTTTCTGAACCAGTGCCTGAAGAAAGGTTTTCTGTCTTTCCTGACGGACAAGAGCACTCTGAGTCTTTCCAGTATCACGATATCGTACAAACTGTTCTGCATTTTCTCCTGTAATATTTGCAACAGCATCTTTTTTATATTCCGGATTCACATCCGCAAGACTGTCGTCAGGAATTGTAATCTGCACTCCTCCTACGAAGTCCGTAATCACTGCAATACCATCCATATTCATGGAACAATATCCCTGAATCGGAAGACCATCCAGCATATTGGATACTGCTGTTTTCATCAGTTCACAGCTTTTCTGTTTTCCATCACCAAATGCATACTGTATATTAATATGATCTGTTGACTCGCCAAGGCTTTTGCCGGATGGATTAAATATTTCTATCTTCGTCATAGAATCTCTCGGAATAAAAAGCACTTTTATCTTTTCTGTTGAGCGATCCATAGATACCAGAAAAATTGCATCTGCCTGCCCTGCATCTTCCTGTGTCTGATAAGTGTCTATCGGATTTCTTGTGTCAATTCCCATAAACAGATAATTGCTGAGATGATCATTGTATTTATATGTCTCACCCCTGTACTCCACAGTATCACTGCTTTGTTCCTGACCTGCCTGAGTCTGACTGCTGCTGTTCTGTTCCACATTTTTCTGTTCGTTCGCTTTTTTTTGACTCAGCAGATAATAACCGCCTCCAAGAGCTGAAAGAACAATGATCAGAATAATGATCAGAACCATATAAATTTTTCGCTGTCTGACAGCTTCTTTTGCTGTTTTTCTCATTTTCATTCCTTCAATTTCCGTGTTTCATTTATCTCGTCAGCCTTTGCTGATATAATTAAGTTCCTGTAATTTCTGTAAGACCGCCTCTGCCATTGCCTGCTGTGCTTCATAGGTTGCAGACGGCTGTGCAGTTACATTTGCAAGACTTATATAATGTTCTCCCCATTTCTGGCTGAGTACCTGATCCAGTGTATCAGAGCTTACACTACTGTCCATAGGACGTGTTCCTACAACGATAAAACGGGATTTGTCCGGAAATGTGTTTAAAATCTGTTCCTGCTGCTCTCCAAGTTCAGCCGGATCATGATTCCATCCTCCATAATACCCCATGAAAATAACAGGAATATAACCAGTATCATTTCTTGTGGTCTGCTCTTCTGTAAGATCACGTATTCCGGTTTCAGTTACATTCAGCTGGGCACCATTTGCAGCCTGCTGATGTTTCGTAATATAGCCCTGAAGAGTTTCATCACTTACACCAGCCATTTTCATCATGGAAAGGGTTCCTCCTCCCTGAAGAGTCTTATTAATTACAGGCAAATTGTACCCGTTATCTGTCAGAAGCTTCTGAAGTACTGCCATATAGGAATATGTAGCAGACTCTTCGCCATTGATCAGATCATCACCCCAGCACACAATACCGGAAGCTGCTGCCGTTTCTTTCGTTGTATCTTCTGCCTGATCTGTATTTTCTTTATTATCTGTATCAGCTTCGGTTTCCGCAGATTTTTCTTTATCGTTTTTCGATTTACTGTCATCTGTGTCTTCTGTATCTTCGGGAGCTGTTTTTTCCAGCTCTTCCGCATGTTTTTTTACTGCTTCGTAGTCTTCAATGCCGTTCTGCTGAGCACCTGCAATCTCTGACAGATGTTTTGATTCTTCCTGCTCTGTCTTATAATTCGTTACAAGAATAAATCCCAGAAGAACTGCAAGCAGAATACACACAAAGCCAAGCAGTATATTTGTCTTTTTCCTTTTTTTCTTCCTTGTTTTGCTCACTTTTCCCAATTTTCCTTTACTGTTGACTATGGTTCCTGTCCTATTTCCGAGTAAATATCGAATTTATTTTTTTCCGGACTCTTCATCACTTCTGCTGTAATACTCACCATAGTGTTTGTAATAAGAAGAGTAATATTTGTCATCACTGGTATCTACTTTACTCATAACAGCACCTAAAACCCGGCATCCACTTCTCTCCAGCTGTTTGAATGCTTTCTGTGCATCCCGGTATCTGACATTGCCAGGCTGGACCAGGAAGATTGCACCATCACAGCACCTTCCGATTACTGCTGCATCAATGACTGTTCCGATGGGTGGTGTATCAATCAGTATGTAATTATAATATTCTCTGATTTCCTTCAGAAATACTCTGAAAATATTCTCGCTGAGAAGTCCCGACGGGTTCGGTGCACTGGGACCTCCGAATATAATATCCATATTCGGGAAATTCGTAGAATAGATAATATCCTGTAATCCCACCTGACCACTCAGAAGCTGTGAAAGACCTTTTATTTCTTCTTCCACACCCAGTCGACCGGCATATGCCGTTTTTCTGATATCTGCATCAAGAAGGAGAACTTTCTTACCGATGCTTCCAAGCTCCTGGGCAAGGCTGAGCACTACATCGCTCTTTCCTTCGTTTGGGAAACAGCTTGTGATCAGAATTGTTTTTATGCTCTGACCTGACAGTTGGATATTGGTACGCAGAGTTTTAATCGCTTCGCTGTAAAAATAATCCGATTTTCTTTTATCTGTTAAATTGAGTTTCTTCATTGCTCAGATTCCTCCATTGGTCTAACGGTGCTTCTTATTCTTCTTATTGCTCTTTGGTTTCCTGTTCTTCATATGTACATAGTCTTTTCTGTCAGGAACCTTGGCAAGAACGGAAACGCCCAGATATTTCTCAATATCTTCTTCCGTCTTAATGGTATCATCCATTACTGCATATACAACTACGATTGCCGCACATGCAAGGAAACCAAGCAGGAAACCAAGTACTGCATTCTTCTTCACACTTGGGGATGTTCTCTCTGTAGCAATCTTACCGACTTCAATGATCTTAGGTGGAATAACTTCCATCTTATCTCCAATAAAGGATGAGGAAACATTTGCAAGCTCATCTACAATTTTCTTTGCCATTGCGGAATCTGCATTTTCAACAGTGATCTCGAGGATACGGGTATCTGTCGGATTGTTGATCGTTATATCTTTTTTCAGATCTTCCGCTTTCATATCCAGATCCAGATTTGAAATTACCTGTTCCAGTACAGGAGTACTTGTAATCAATACCGTATAATCACTTGTCAGACTGGCACCTAACTGCAAATCCGCCAATGATGTCAGTGTAGTTTCCTTTGAAAGTACAAGAATGCTGGATGTAGAACTATAGATTGGTGTCATCAAAAACTGTGTACACGCCCCTCCGATACAGCCGCCTGCAAGAGCAACCATCAGTACCAGCAGGATTTTCTTTTTAAGCGCATAAAATATTTCCAGTAAGTCAATTTCAACTTCATCATCATTGACATCCAGTCCCTGCGCCCTGCTGTTCTCAACATTATTATTCAAATTGTCTAACATCTGATAATTTCCTTTTCCTTTTTCTTATAGTTATAGTTCTTGTTGGTTACTGCCCGCGTATAATATTACACGATATATTACCCAGAATAAAACAAACAGTAACTATGATATAAATCTAGCTTATTGTATATCAGCAGGCAAAAAAAGTCAACCTGTCGTCTTATTTTTTCTTTTCCAAAATTCGCTCAGGATTACGAATAAACAATTCATCTGCATAGTCCTGACCGAATTTCGCAGTAACCACACGGTATGCCTCACCAATCCTGCTGATTCTCTTTGTACTGTTATGGCAGTCTGAACCGACGAAATGCAAAAGATCCTGTTTCATTACCCTATTACAATATCGTTTGGTAAAAAATCCGTCTTTTCCTGTGATGCTGTCTGCATTGATCTGCATACAGACACCCATATCTACCAGTTCTTCCACAAAATCCATACTGGTGCGTGTGGCCTCATAACGTTCTATATGCGCCACGATTGGCTTATATCCCCCTGACAGCAGTGTGCTGAGACGTTCGCGTATATAATTCTCTTCTGAATTATGAGAAAATTCTGTGAGAACATATCGGGAGCCTGCCATTGTCATGACCTTATTTTCTCTGAGCATGGAGATCATCTCCATATTTGTGTGAAATTCACACCCCAGATATACATGAAGATCCGAAGCGACTTCTGCTGCTGCTTTCTCCACCAGTTTAAACTGCTCTTTTACCTTCTCTGCTGATGTTTCAAACATTCGAAAGCGAAAATGAGGGGTTGCAATAATTGTCCTTACACCCTGTTCATATTCCATTCGGAGCAATTTTCCTGTTTCTTCTATGTCTGTGGCTCCATCGTCTACCCCAGGTACAATATGGCAATGTATATCATAAATTCCTTTTCCGGACATTCTATTACTCCTTCCTGATCACCTGTAAACGAATATATTTTCTGTCGGCAATGTTATTTATAATTTCCCTGTAACTGCTGACCGTATTTATAATCCGAAAAATCAACCGGCTCCGTATGATCAATCTCATACAAAGCCGGTTGATAAATATTCATGAGTATTCTTTTATGAGTAATCTCTTATTATTCTTCTGCAGCTTCCTCAGCCGGTGCCTCAAGAGCTTTCATGCTCAGGCTGATCTTCTTGTCTTCGCCGTTGAAGTCAACAACCTTAGCTTCGATCTCCTGTCCGATGG
>OLQT01000333.1_pt1 | contig 36543 bp, 36 predicted proteins | sample 1672651 | NCBI WGS metagenome assembly OLQT01 (sample SAMEA3136709, study PRJEB25190) | human gut metagenome | biome: human gut; feature: human-associated habitat; material: faeces | place: Austria | collected 2013 | reverse complement strand
ATTTTCTCGATCAGATCATGGAGGCTTTTATCATGCTGCGCTTGTGATATAGCACCGCGCTCCAGAAACATATCGAGCAGTTCCTTCTGCCGGAGAAACAGGCGTTGGTTCTTCTCTTCATGACTGAGAGGGGCCCAGTCTGCCCTGTCTAAATCTGCAAAATCTTTATTCATGACCATTCCACTTCTGTTGCCTTGAGCGCACCCATGCAGTGAATTCTTTCAACACGGATAGAGATCGTTTTGTATCAACGGAAAACAAACATCAGAATAGCGACGACAATGCAGATGACAAAGAAGAGCAAACCAATAGCAGCAACAGAATGCTGCTCCGGCGTATCATCCGTTTCTCCATCGAGGATAGTGATCTGATCTGATCTGATCCCAACCCCTTATAGCTCGTCCCCATGTATTTCCCGTTCTGATCAACGGTGACCTTGGTTCCAAGAACGCCTTCACGGGTAGTCGCGACAAGATGCCCGTCTTTGTCAAAATAGTGTTCCTCGCCCAGGATGCCTTTGCGCTTCGTTCCGGCAAATCTGCCATTGGAGTCGAGAAAAACTTCTTCACCAAAGAGGCCTTTGCTGGATGTTCCGACAATCCGATTGTTCTCGTCCGTATGGATTGTCGTACCAAAAACAGTCTTTTGCGAGTGGATCGTCTTCTTCGCCAACCGAATCACCTCCCAGAGAAGTCATTTTCCGCTTTCAGTATATCACAGGAAACAGCGCAAAGCCATAAAAATAAAGCCTTGCAAGGCACAGCCCTATGCAGAAGTCACATGATTCGCTGCATAGGGCTTTTTTTGTTTTGGCCCCGTTGCTGCATGTCGTTTTCGGTATCCAGAAAAAAATAATTTCATTTCGTGAAAACTTTTGGCCCGGAAAACCCAGTAAAACCGTCATTTCACCAATTTCGGAAACCATGAAAAATGGCCGTAAAGCCTTATACCACAAGACTTTTCGAGGTTTTCAAAACGTGAAAACGTTTTTGGAGGCTGTGTGCTAAGCTGTCACCACGGACGGAAAATCCGGCCGTAGGAATGCAGCGTGATGGTGCCTGATCAGTACCGCTTCCACACAAAGCAGGCCTGAACTGAATACGAATGCAGCCGGCATTGGAAGTGCAGCTGCAGCCGAATGGAGATAACTCTTCAATCGGCTGTGTAGCTTTGTGCTGGCAGCTTATTTCCTGGGAGCCCTCCATTCGGCAACGACCGAAAGGAGGGCTTTCATCATGGAAAGCAACGAGAACACCAGTACCAATTTCCTAATCGTCAATGGCAAAAAAATCCCGGTATTGCACGAGGTATACCGAATGATCTGCGAAGAGAACAACCACATCCGCTACGTTGAGCGCACTGAATTCCGCTGCGCACAGGGAAACTACCGGGTATGCAGGGGCGATTGCCTGAAGTGCCCGTGGCATACCAAGGGACGTTTATGGTCTGACGATGAATTCGATGTGGAGCGCACCATGGCTATGGCAGCTGACTGCAATGTGGAAGAAGAGGTTCTCTCCTCCATCACGATGGAGCGCCTTTATGAAGCAGCAGATCAGGTTGTTCGGTACGGAGCAGTGATCCTCAGGATGCGTTTTGAAGAGAACTGCTCTCATCGGGAAATCAGTAATCGTCTAGGAATCGCTCATCAGGTTGTAGACCGGAAAATGAACAGCCTGCTCAGGTACTTCCGTGAAAATGCAAAAAAATTTTTCTAAGACCGGTGTCACATTACCCCGATTTTCCATAGAGAGCTGGCGGGCAGAACCCGTCAGAAAGAGAGGTAGCTCATATGTACATCTTCAACACCTGTCACCCGAAGGCACACCTGGTTAAGGGATACCCGCCGGTCGTACCGACTGCCAAATGCAGGCTCTGCGGTGAGAAAGTTCGTCTCACGCCCATCGAGGTGCTGACGAACCACGATGTGCTGGAATCAGGCAGCTATGTGTGTCCGCTCTGCCGTCGCTTGATGGCTGAGGTGGAGAGCAGCATCCCGAACGGACAGGATCTCAGCATTCTCTTTCCCGGAAACGCAGCGTTTCCCTTCAGTACCCGCACGATGAACGAAATGGAGGATCAGCAGGATGGCCGCTATGAAGAGGAATCAGATTCGGATGAAGCAGCAGACGATGAATGCGAAGGGTTCGGCAGCATGTGCCCGCCTTCAGATGAAGGCCCTGATACAGAAGAATGCGGCGATGGAGAGCTTCCGCTTGAAGCAGACATCTGGCTCCAGGTACATGTACACCTGACCATCCGCCGGAACCGGCAGGAAAGATAAATACATTACATCGCGGATGTGCTGGCGTGTTTAACACCGGCACATCTGCGGGAGAAGAAAGGATCGTGTTCTCGGCATGAAGCAGTTAGCTGAATTGATCTCACAGGCAGTAGACGCTCAGATCTGGCAGGACGATGGCGCAGTCAAGCTGTACCTCTATTGCCTTTCTCGTGCGAGCCATAACGTTTTCAAATGGCGCGGGCTTTCTTTGCAGCCTGGAGATATGCCGCTTTCCGGGCGTCATGCCGCAGAGGCACTGATCTGGTCGAGGAATAAGCTGGATCGGAAACTGCAGACCCTTGTGGCTGCTGGTCTGATCGCTGTGCGCAATGTCTCCCACATGGGAACCCTGGTTCATATCGTGCACTGGCCGGATGCCATCAACACTGATTCAGACTGGCTCCATGGTGGAGCCACAAACGAGGCCACGACGGCTGAAGGTGGCTCCATGGTGGAGCCACAAACGGAGCCAGGAACAAAAGAAACCTGGCCTCATGATGGAGCCACCACTCAGAAAGCTGGCTCCACGGTGGAGCCAGACTGGCCTCACGGTGAAGCCACCAAGTGTACTGGTGGCTCCACCATGGAGCCTAACCCTATAAAGAAGAATAGTACAGCTTCTTTATCAGGTTCGGAACCCCCGGGCTTTACCGATGTATGGATCGCATACCCGGCCAATCGGAGGACGCTGAGAAGAGAGGCAGCACGGCTGGTAACCAAGGCGCTCAATGAAGGCGCAACGATCGATTCGATTCTGGCCGCACTGGAAGCGGAAAAGCATTCTTACGCCTGGAGTGAGGAAAACGGGCGGTTTATACCCGGCATTGTGAAATGGCTGGAGAAGGAAACCTGGCGCAGCTTTGTACAGCAGGCTGAAACGATTGAGGAGGATGAAGAATGGACGTCATTCTGAGCGGACTGGGCCTGCTGCATGAGCCGGATGAGATCATTGAAATCCGAAGCATTGACCCCAAGCCTGTAATCAGCGGGTATTTCAGAGCAGACAGTCCAGCCATAGCCAAAGAGCTTTCCCGGTATCCGAACCGCACCTTCTACCAGACAATGAACCGTGTGAAGAGCGCGTGCTATGCGCGGGAACAGCATGAGCGGCTGGTAGAGCGTCCTCACGAGACGACCACAGACGGCGATATCGCCGGATACCAGTGGCTGCTGATTGATGCGGATCCAGTCAGGCCGAGCGGTGTCAGCGCTTCCAGAGAAGAAAAGGAAGCCGCCCGGCGGGTGGCAGGCATGACGATGAAAAAGCTGATGGCCATGGGCTTCAGCGAACCCGTCGTTGCAGACAGCGGCAACGGTTATCATCTGCTCTTTCATATTCACGCAAGCCCGAAGGAAAAGCAGGTGCTGGCAGATTTCCTGGCTGTCCTCGATATGTGGTTCAGCACAGAGCAGGTCAAGATCGATACTGCTGTCTTTAACCCGGCACGGATTACCAAGCTTTACGGCACCATTGCCACAAAGGGCGCGAGTACGCCGGAAAGGCCTCACCGCAGAAGCGGAATCATCCGGAAGCCGGAAAAGGTTGAAGCCACGTCGATGACGCTGATCCGGAACATTGCCGCAGAACGGCAGAAGGCAGTATCTCCTCAGGAAAATCCCAGGCAGCGCAGTGCAGCTTCTTCTTTCGACCTGGATCATTTTCTTTCAGACCATCACATTGAGGTCATCAAGAAGATTCCGATCAGCACCGGCATGAAGTATCAGCTGGCGGAATGCCCCTTCGACAGCTCCCACAAGCATGGAGACGCAGCAGTTTTTGCCTACAGCAACGGTAGCTTCGGTTTCCACTGCTTTCACAACAGCTGCGCCGGATATCACTGGCACGAGTTCCGGGAAAAGGTCGATCCGTCCGCCTATGCCAACAGTCCTTACACAGTGCACCAGGTTGTCAGTTCCAGCGCTCCATCCAGATCCCAGCCGGGCGGCGCAGAAGGCTCTGTCACCGCAGTCAAGACCGGGCAGCCGAGAATGCTGGACTTTGCCGAGATCCCCAATTACGACCGCAGCAAGATCGTCGTGATCCGGTCCCGCTTTCAGGCGCTGGATGCCAAGATCGGCGGCTTCAACAAGGGAGAGATGACCGTGTGGAGCGGCGGCAATGCTTCAGGTAAATCAACGCTGGTCAGCCAGATCGGGCTGGCAGCAGTCACGGAGGGATTCAAGGTGGCCATGTTTTCTGGTGAAATGACAGCTTCCCGCGTTCGGGAATGGGTGCTGCTTCAGGCTGCCGGCCCGGACTTCGTGAAGCAGGATCCTTTGAATCAGAACCACTACTGCCTGAAGCCCGGCATCGAGGAAAAGCTGGATGCCATGCTGACTGGCAAGCTCTCGATTTACGATAACGACTTTGGAACAGACTGGGAGGTTGTGACGAACACGATCTATGACTGGGTAAAGAAAAACGAAGCGTCTGTCGTCATCATCGACAACCTCATGGCCCTCGATATTCCCACCGGCTCCATGGACAAGTACGACATGCAGACCAGGATCGTCAAGCGCTTTTCCGCCATGGCCAAGGAACTGAACGTCCACGTGCACTTTATCTGTCACCCGCGCAAGACTGAAGCTTTTCCCCGGAAGGGCGATATCAGCGGCACGGCTGACATCACCAATGCGGCGGATAACGTGCTGATGGTTCACAGGGTCAACGCGGACTTCATGATGCGCTACAAAACGGTTTACCCCAAGCTTGTGATTGAACCGGATGTCAGCACGGTGATTGAAGTCATGAAAAACCGTGATCTGGGCATTGTCGATGAAATCATCAAGCTCTACTTTGACCGGCGCAGCCGCACGATGTCTGACGTGAAGGGCCTTCCGCCCCAGCATGCCTGGACGGAAAAGATTGAGCAGATGACCATGCCCGGCTTTACAGAGGTGGATGATCCAGACCTGCCCAAGGAATGGAGATGAGCGCATGCATGGCAATGTAACCAGTGAGGAATGGCAGATTTTCAAGGAAGCATACCAGTATTTTTCGGATCACTGCCTGCCGCCTGCCAATCAGGATGCGAACGCTGTGGACTGGTGGATGTCCGCGGCTAAGGATGTCGGTGAGCTGGATCAGAAATGGAAAGACTATCCGCTGATGCGCAGCCTTCTGCTGGCGATCTATGAGTACATGGAATACAAGGCAAAAGAAAAGACCAAGGAGGTTGCAGAATTTGTACAGGAACAGTGAACATTACGCAGATCCCACAGTAGGCGCTGCCTTTGCACATATCGCTTATGAGGAACGGAAGCAGAGAAGACTGGCTGCGCAGAAAAAGAAGAAGGCTGCCGAAGCTGTTGCGGCAATCTGGAAAAAAGAAAAGGCTAAGCAGCGCAGAAAAAAGCGTGCCCAGCAGCGCGAGACTCATAACGGTACGACAACATGGGTTCTGGCATGGCCAAAGCCTGTGGTTTCAATCAAAACTGGTCATGGAGGGAATGAATGATACAGACTCATACTGAGGCAACCAATAACCGACTTTGTGATCCCTATCAGGAGCTCGCACTGGCAATCGTCCGGCAGGCAGCTGATGACTATCGTTTACTGGCCAGAAGGATCGAAGCCACAGGAAATGAGGTGGATCAGCGTTACCGATCCGGAAAGATGAAATCCATTTCCCGCTTCTTCCTAAGTGATTGGTTTCGCATGTTGAGCAACAGTGATAAAGGCGCAGAGATACTTGAGAGACTAGACAGGGAGGTATTTGGGCTTGACAGTTAACGCTCTTGAATATTTAAAATCATTTAGGTTGGCAGAATCTCGGATTCAATTAAAAACCCGTCAAGTAAAAGATTTGCAAGATCGGCTTCTCTGCATTTCGGCTCCTATGGATAAAGAGGTGGTATCGCATACGCCCAATGTGGGTGTTATGGCGGACACTATTGCGATGATTGTTGATCTCCAGAAAGAGATTGATCAGCAGGCTGCAATAATCATTCATCAAAAACGTGAATTGTTTCTACTGCTGGATCAGATCGACCCTGATTACGCAACTCTATTGTCTGAGCATTATCTTGATGGAAAGTCATTTGTTGAGATTGGTAAGATTCATGGATATGAGAGGCGTTGGGCAAAAAGAAGGATGGCAAAAGCAGTTGCACAGTTGCAGGAGATTCTCGATCAACAATTGGTCAATGAAACAATGCCGATTTCTTCCGATCAGGATAATCATTAAAGCAAGCCCTGAAAGTTGTCCAACACAAGCCCCCTTTAGGCCCCCAGTTAGCCCCCACTTGGCCAATTGCAGGCACTCTCCTTATGTGCTAACATGTATTCTGTCAAAGAAGGACGAGAGAGCATCAGGCAAAGCTGCCTGGTGCTTTTCTTTTGCCCTTCCGACAGATGATTTTCTCCCCAAGGGTTCATGGAAGGAGGCTTGATCATGAGCGTATCGGTTTTTGTCTGAAGCCTGCTTAAAGAACACAGCGAGCGCATCGCAGAAAGGAACAAAGTATGTCTGAAATGAAGAACACCCCCAATCAGGAGAGTCAGGAAAGCGAAATTGCGATCAAGTTCGGCAAAGGACTGGCACAGCCTTTCACCAGCAAGGACGGAACGCAGTATATGCGTATTCAGATTCCAAACAGAGACCCGCAGGACAAATCACCCTGGCAGTCCTTCGCTGTGCCGGCAAAAGCCGTTCATGAAAACCATTACGGAAAAGGGCTGTGGATGAAGCTTCCCCTTCACGGCAGTACCACGGTCAGCAGGGATGTCCGTACCGGGTACGATGAGAACGGAAAGGGCATCTATGAAAAGCAGAAGCGCAGCGTGACAAACATCGAGCTGAAGGCAATGGTCGAATCTTACAAGACTCAGGAACAGAGCCATGCGATCGATGCGCCTGGTGGCCCGAAGCAAGAAGTTGCTGCTCCCAGCAAGCCGAAACCGCGCCGCAGCTACAGCATGGAGCGATGATCAGCTTCATCTGCATGGGCTGCTGCCTGGCCAATACGAAGGAGGTTTGATCATGGGCGGAGCAAGCATCATCGGTATCGTCAACCAGAAAGGCGGCACCGGCAAAACCACCAGCTGCGTCAACCTGGGTGTGGATCTGGCACATGAGGGCAAAAGAGTGTTACTAGTGGACTGTGACCCGCAGGGTTCCCTGACAATCAGTCTGGGACATCCGCAGCCGGATATGCTTCCGGTAACGCTGGCAGATCAGATGACAGCCGTTCTGAACGACAGTCCGATTGACCCGGGAGGCATTCTGCATCATGACGAGGGTGTAGATCTTCTTCCTGCCAATATCTCATTGGCCGGCATGGAGGTATCCCTTGTCAATGCAATGAGCCGGGAAACCACACTGAAGCGGGTGCTGGCGAATTACAGCAAGGATTACGATCATATCCTGCTGGATTGCAGTCCTTCTCTTGGAATGCTGACGATCAACGCGCTGGCAGCCGCGGATCGGATCATTATTCCGGTTCAGGCGCAGTACTTGTCCATAAAAGGTGTGGAACAGCTTCTGGGAACTGTTGCCCGTGTGAAGCAGAACATCAATCACAGGCTGAAGATTGACGGCGTGCTGCTGACCATGGTTGACAGCAGAACCAACAACAGCAGAGAGATCGCTTCTTTGCTGCGGGAAACCTACGGCAGCAGGATCAGGATCTTCGATGCGGAGATTCCCAGATCCATCAGGGCTGCAGAGATCAGCGCCGAAGGCACCAGCATCTTTGAGCATGATCCCGGAGGCAAGGTGGCTCAGGCCTATCATGCCCTGACAAAGGAGGTGCTACAGATTGAAGAGCAGCGGCAAAAACATCGAACTGGCTTCATTCGATAGTATCTTCTCTACGGAAGAAATCCGTCAGGGCGGCAATCAGCGGATTCAACAGCTTCCTCTTTCCGAGCTTGTGCCATTCAAGGATCATCCGTTCCGTGTTGTGGACGATGACCGGATGAAGGAAACTGTGGAGAGCATCCGGGAATACGGTGTGCTGGTGCCCATTATCGTGCGTCCCATGGATGACGGAAGCTATGAGATCGTGTCCGGGCACAGGCGGAAACGCGCCTGCGAACTGGCAGAGGTCGAAGAGATTCCCGCCATTGTCCGGGATCTGGATGATGACGAGGCCACGATCATCATGGTGGACAGCAATCTTCAGCGGGAAAACATCTTGCCCAGCGAACGTGCCAAAGCGTATCAGATGAAGCTGGAAGCTATTAAGCATCAGGGTGAACGACGTGATTTAACTTCTGCCCAAATTGGGCAGAAGTTGGATGGAGAGACAGCAAGAGACATTGTTGCAAGGGATGCTGGTGTTAGTAAAAATCAAGTACAAAGATTTATTCGCCTCAATAGTCTGGAGCAAGCCCTAAAAGACAAAGTGGATAACGGAGAACTTGGTTTTACGCCAGCTGTAGAACTGTCCTATTTGAAGCCGCAGGAGCAGGAATGGGTAGAGCGTGCGCTGGATGAAACGCAGCAAACACCGTCCCTGTCACAAGCCCAGCGAATCAAGCAGGAAAGCAAGGAGGGCACGCTGACCGAGGATACGGTCCATAAGATCATATCTGAGGAAAAGAAGCCCCTCTACAATTCCGTTACGCTGAGCCACGATACCCTGAAAAGGTACTTTCCCAAATCCTACACGGCCAAACAAATGGAGAATATCATCATCAGACTTCTGGACAGCTGGCTGAAGAAACGCCAGCAGTCGCAGGAACGATAGGCGCACGTCGATTGTGATGTGCGCTTTTTGATTGGAGTGATGAAGTGCATAAGCAATCAAAGAAGCAGGACATCGAGCTGGCTGCTCTGATGTTCCTGGTTGGTCTGCTCCTCTTCTTCTACCCTGTGGTCACACAGGTTTCCTCCTATCAGGCGGATGAGGAAGCGTATGAGGATCTGGCAATGGAGTACATGCCACCGGAAATCAGTCCTGAGCCGGTGCTGCCGATCCCGAGGAGAACAGAAACGCCAACAGAAGAAACGCCTCCGGAGCATCAGGATGAATCCTCTGCTGTGGTATTGGATTCCCCCGAAACGGAGCCTGAGGTAAGCGAAAGCCCGGAAAATACGGAGAAACCGCATGTATCGTCAGCACTTGTCGATGTACAGGAAGTGACCGACTCGTCGGAGGTAACGGAAAGCCCCAATCTGGAACCGGAAGAAGCTGCCGCGCCGACCGCTGTGGTCACAATTGCTCCTACAAAAAAGCCTGCGACTCCAACGGCAGTGCCAACGCAGCTAGCCTCCGGCATCAATCTGGAGGCGTGCCTTTCGCAGAACAGGGATTTTGTCGCCTGGCTGACGATTCCAGGGACAAAGATCAATTACCCCGTTGTCCGTTCGAATAATACGGAGTATTACCTGCATCACCTGTTTACCGGGAAGGAAAGCAAGCTGGGCTGTCTGTTTTCCCTGAAAAGCTCAGATTATGAGACGCCCAACAGGAACATATCGATCTATGGCCATCATATCAGCCATAGTGACGCCATGTTCAGCACCCTGATGGATTACAAGGATGCCTCCTACTGTGCTGCGCACAGTCTGATCCGCGTGAACAGCCTGTATGGAGCCCGTACCTACCGCGTCTTTGCGGTGCTCAACATGAAGGTCAGCGATTGGGACGCCGCGACAGCTTCTTTCTCAAGCGATGAGAGCTTCATGCGCTTCATCAATCGCGCCGTCAAAAAGTCCATGGTTGATACCGGTGTTCAGATGACGGCTGAGGACAACATCCTGACCCTGATCACCTGTGATCGCAGCTATGGCGGAGCCAGCGGGCGACTCATTGTCATGGCTGTACAAGAATAAGGAGGTTTGCAAATGCAAGCGAGATTCAAGCGATTCACCGCACTCATTCTGTCGGTGCTCATGGTACTGACCTGTATGCCGTTAAGTGCAATGGCGAAGGATGCGGCGATTCCGGCGGAGGAAATCAGCGTTGAAGTAATCCCCGAGGATGCTGAAGCAGTGCCCGAACAGGAAGCTGCGACCGTCATGGATGCGGAGGCATCTGAACCTGAAGGCGATCCTGTCAGCGAAACTGTGCAGGAGACGGAAGTGCTGGCAAATCAGGCACCCGCTGAAGAGACGCCTTCCGCCCCGGAAACTGTGCCGGAGACGGAAACGCCTCAGGAAGAAGTGCCCCAGGAGGAATCAGCCATGCAGTCTGAGGAGACACAGCCGGCTGAAGTTGCGGAAGAGCCGATGCTAGCGGAAGAAGCCCCCGTTGAGGAACCGACAGCGGAAGCACCTGCTGAAACTGAGCAGGAGGCAGAAAAAACGGCTCCGGATGATCGTCATCCTCTGCAGGCGGCGATCGATACCTATGGCCACATCTACGTGGCGACGGTGAGAGAAACGGATGTATTCGGCAATGCAAAACTGGATGCGGATACCCTCGTTTTCTCCACGACCAATGATGTTTTCCTGCTTCTGGCAACCAAGTTCACAGATGAGAAAACCGTGAAGGTCTGGTTCATGGATTCGGATGGAAACGTGGTCAGCGGTTTTGTTTCAGTGAAGAATCTGGACGAGAAATACCTGCTGGATGAGGACATCAAGGATGTCAGCTTCCTTCCCGCAGCTCAGGGAGAAACAGCCATCGGCATGATGAGCCTGTTCCTGGTGAATGGAAGCTATCCTGCTGCAGAAACAGATGCACAGATTGTGGAAGAGCCTGTGGATACTTCTTCCGAAGAGGAAGAACCAGTAAGCACTGAAACAGAGGAACCTGTCGAGACTGATCCGTCAGAAACTGAGCTTCCTGCTGAACCGACGGAAGATGAGCCCCTGACGGAAATCGATCCGACAGAGCAGCCTGCTTCCGAAGAGAAGGCATCTGCGGATGTATCTCAGGAGACCGTGCAGGAGGAGCCTGTGGCGGATCCTGAAACGACAGAGAATCCCGAGGAAAGCACGGAACCCCAGGAAGCTCCTTCTACTGAAGCGGACCCTCTTGAGGGAGTTTCGGAAAATCCCGATGAGCCTGCCTATGAAGCTGCCGGTTCCTATATCGCCGTTACCACCCAAACCCGTGTGTTTGCCGGCATGGATGCACAGCCAGCTGAAACCTATTACAGCGGAGAATACCTGGGCAACTTCGTGAAGGACGCAACTGTTCAGATCCTGACGGTCGATTTCGATGAAGCCGGCCATGTCTGGTATCAGGTGCGCTTCCTTTACGGCGACGATTTCAAGGACGGCACGATGAAGTGGACGGACTATGCTACCTGCTGGATTCTGTCGGATGAAACCAGTGAATCCGCTGAAGAAGGCTGTACCGTCACCGACTTCGCATACACCCTGGAATATCTACAGCAGACCAGAAACAGCGGCAAGCGGATGCTGAAAGCTTCGCCCATGAACGGGTTTTCTCTGAAAAACATCAATGGCAAAGTCGGCGGCTTCTATGCATGGCAGTCCGGTCTGTACGGCAGCTCCGGCAAGGACAGCAACTATCCGCAGCTGGCGAAATCCGCCACGCATGGCACGATCTATGCTACGCCTCACTATCTGGAGGGCTTCACGGTATTCTGCCTGGAGCACAATCTCTCCGGTCCCGGCGAGGGCTCCGGCAAGAATCAGAGCGCCAAAGGTCCCTATGTGCTGGTGGACATGGATACCTTCGTGACCAACTCCGCGTATGGCGGCACTACCGGTGTCCGGTATAAGGCAAGCACCATGCACGCGCTGGGCTGGGTGCTGCGGCATACCTATCCCTTCATGGCTCTCAACCGCAGTGATTCCAATAACGAAGTGTGGAGCCGCGCAGCGGGTCAGTTTGCCATGCGTGAGGTCATCAAGCGTCTGGAAGGCGCACAGTATGTGCGCAGCTACTGGGACATGGATAACTTCTATTCCTTCTCCGGCGGTGCTCCCGCGGTGTATCTGGAGTATGCCAGATGGCTGGCTGCAAACGGCATTACCCGCGCCAGTATTACTGGCAACATCACGGCTTCCAACCAGAGCCTGAGCGTTTCCGGCAGCAGCTATATCGGTACGGTCAAGCTGACCACGGACGCGGATCTGATCCGGATTCCCAAGTCTGCCGGCACGATCACCGGCAACAGCGGTGGAGCCGACAGTAGCTACTACTACGTGAAGAGCGGCGACACCATCAAAATCACGTCCAGCCAGAGCAAGTTCTCTGTTTCCATGCAGTCTCTTTCATCCAGTGATGAGGAAGCCAACTTCCTTGTCGGTGTTCCTTCCGTATCCATCCAGAAGATTCTGGTGCCGCTGTACGGCGCTCCGACTCCTCTGAAGAGCGGAAGCGTCACCTTTGAGCTGAAGCTGGGCGAAATCACGGTCACCAAGGAATCGGATGACGGCATTCTGCTGAAGGGCACCGTGTTTGAGCTGCTGAACAGCGCAGGCAGTGTGATTGCCACAGCGACCACCAATGCCAAGGGTGTAGCCACCTTTGCCAGCCTTCAGCCGGGCAATTACACGGTTCGTGAAAAGACGGCATCTCAGGGCTATAAGCTTTCGTCTGCTTCTCAGAATGTTGCCGTGGTTGCCGGTGTGACTTCCACTGCTACCTTCACCAATGCCCGGATCTCGGGCCGCATCCGGATTGTCAAAACAGATAAGCTGACGGAAAAGCCGCTGCCGGGTGCTGTGTTTACCGTGACCAGACTATCCGGCCCGGAATCGGATAACGCCTCTGATATTGGCAAGGTCGTTGCCACGATCACCACCAACGCGCAGGGTATTGCGGAAACCGGCATCCTACCCTGGGGTGAATACAAGATTGTCGAGACAGGTGTGCCGGATGGCTACCTGGATGCCGGCTATACCACCACTGTCTGGATCAAGTAACTGAGGAGGAAATGAGCTATGATCAAGATGAAACGCTTTCTTCACCTGATGCTGGCAGTGGTCATGCTGCTCAGCTGCTTTCAGATTCCTGGTGCCTACGCCGCGGATGAGCCCACGACCGTCACCGTGAATGTCACAAACACACCGGTGCGCGGTGACATCGTGCTGGAAAAGAGCGGCATGCAGCTGGTGCGCTTTGCGGATGAAAAGGATGCCTACGGCAACACTGTGATGAAGCCCGTGTATCAGAACGGCTATCTGGCCGGCGCGGTCTTCGAGCTGCACGCGGCGGAGAACATTGTCGGCAAGGAAGGCACCACCTTCTATAAGAAGGACGAGCTGGTGGAAAAGCTGACCACCAGCGCCACCGGCGCAATCAAGTCCAAGATCCTGCCCTTGGGCAAGTATTACCTGAAGGAGATTTCCGCTCCGGAAGGCTATGTGTTTGACTCTGCGCCCTACAATGTCACTCTTTCTGCCGTCGATAAAAAGACTGCGGTCGTTGAGGTCAAGGTCTCCGCTTCCAATACCTATCTGCCGATCCGCGTGACGCTTCGCAAGGAAAAGGAAAACCTGAAATTGACCGAAACCAAGGAGGGCATGATTCACCAGACCATTGAAGTGGTTCCCGGTCAGGGGTTTGTGTTCGGGCTGTACAACAGCGCCGTCATCACCTACGGCAATGATCAGAAGCTTCCGGCCAATACGCTGATGGCTACCGGCGCGACCGACGCCAAGGGCAACCTGACCTTCTCCGGCATGTTCCCTCATGGGGATTACTACGTGAAGGAAATCTCCGTGCCCAAGGGCTGGCTGCTGAGCGCGGAAAAGTATCCCGTGAAGCTGACCAGTGCCAATAAGGCAACCAGCGAAAACGTGATCACCGTGTATCTGGAAAACCCCATCCTGAATCACCTGATCTATACGCCCGTCACCATCACCAAGACGGACATTACCGGTGCGAAAAAGCTGCCCGGCGCGCTGATCGAAGTGTATGACGCGGATGGCAATACCATCTACCGCGAATACACCAACAGCAAGGGTGAAATCCCCAACATTCCCGTTGTGCCCGGCACCTACACCTTCAAGGAAACCTACGCGCCTTCCGGCTATGCGCTGAATGTCGCCATCAAAACCTTCACCGTCACTGCGGACGGCAAGGTCACCGGCGATACCGTGATCCGGGATGATCTGAATCGGGTGGAGCTGAAAAAGACAAAGGACAACGGCGAGCCTCTGCCCGGCGCGGTCTTCGGTCTGTTCGACGCCAAGGATACCAAGATTCAGGAGGCCACCTCCAAGGCGGACGGTTCTGTTGTGTTTATCAAGATTCCGTATGGCAGCTACACCATCCGGGAGATCAGTGCTCCCTACGGCTATCATCCCTCCAAGGAGGAATGGAAGGTTGAAGTGGACGGCACCTATGTCAATCCCACCACGCTGCTGGCAACCGTTGAGAATCAGCCGGCTCCCGGCCGCATCAAGATCCTCAAGCAGGATGAGCTGGATAAGCATGTGATTGCCGGTGTGCAGTTCGACATTTTCACGGTCGGCGCTGACGGCAAGCCCGGCGACCTGGTTACGAAGATGACGACCGGCAAGGACGGCATTGCCGAATCCCCGGATCTGTTCCCGGCGGATTACTTTGTGCAGGAGCACGCCAATCCCACCGGCTACACGGATCAGCTGTGGAGCGAAAAGATCACCGTGGGCATGGATGAGACCATTACCAGGACCGTCAACAATATGCCGGTTCAGGGCAAGATCCGCATCGTGAAAACGGACAGTGAAACCGGCAAGGGTCTGCCCGGCGCTGTGTTCACTGTGACCCGCATTTCCGGGCTGCCCAGCCATAACGGCGAGAATGACGGCGAGATTGTCGCGGTCATCACTTCCGGCGCGGACGGCACAGCGGAAACCCCGCTGCTGACCTGGGGCGAATACAAGATCGTCGAAACCCGCGTGCCGGATGATTACCTGGATGACGGTTATTCCGTGACGGTTCGGATTCCTGCTGAAGTCAAGGCGGAAGAACCCCAGACCGAAGAAACGCCTGATCCTGTGAAGTGAGCCTGAGGGCAGCGGCGAAAACCGCTGCCTTTTCTCTCTTCATGAATTGAGAAACGAGGTATAACGGATGTATTTTACAAAGAATAAAATGCCGGTCATCCTGCTTGCGCTGCTTCTGCTGATCGCCTGCCTTCCTGTCATGTCGATGGCTGAATCGGCAGATGTGCAGGAAATCACGGTGACCAATACGCCGGTCAAGGGCCTGATTCAGGTCAAGAAGCAGGGTCCGGTGCTGATCGGCTTCAATGAGCATCAGGATCCCTTCGGATATACGGCGCATACGCCGGTGTATGGCAAGGGATATCTGGAGGGTGCGGTCTTTGAGGTGCGTGCGGTTGAGGACATTGTCGGCAAGGACGGCACGCTCTGGTTCAAGGCAAACGAAATCGCCGCTCAGATCACCACAACGGCAGAAGGCAGTGGTGAAACAGCTCCGCTGCCGCTTGGGCATTACTACGTCACAGAGGTATCCGCCCCAGCGGGGTATCTCTTCGACGGCACACGCTATGATGTGGTGCTGGAGGCAAAGGATCATGTGACCCCGATGGTCAATGCCTGCGTCATTGCGGTCAATGACTATCTGCCCACCCGGATCAGCATGATCAAGGAGAAGGAGATCCTGAAAACGGAAACGGACAAGGATGGCATGACGCATACCACCCTGACCCGTGTCCCCGGCGAGGGCTTCATCTTCGGCCTGTACAACAGCGATCCCATCGCCTATAAAGACGGCCTGCTGGACGCGGACGTTCTGCTGGCGACAGCGATCTCTGACAAGAATGGCCAGATCAGCTTCAGCGGACATTTCCCGCATGGAAATTACTACGTCCGGGAGCTGGCCGGTCCTGAGGGCTGGAAGCTGAACGAAACGGATTATCCGCTGCAAATCAGCGATGATCACCGCACGGAGAACAAAGAAATCGTCATCAACCTGGATGCATCGGTGGTCAATGAGCTGGTTCACAGCGATGTGCGCGTGTCCAAGACGGATCTGACCGGTTCGGATTATCTGCCGCACACCCTGATCGAAGTAAAGAGCGAGGACGGCAAGACTGTACTGAAGGACTACACCGGAGACGACGGTTATCTGCCTTCTTTCCCGGCCGTGCCCGGCAAGTATACCTACCGTGAGGTGCTGGCTCCGGAGGGCTATGAGCTTTGCGTGACTGAACTGGCCTTCTCCATCAACGAGCATGGCGAAGTCGAAGGCAAGGCGACCGTGGCCGACGACTACACCCGGTTCAGTCTCCTGAAGGTGGATGAATACCATAAGCCCCTTGCCGGCGTGGAGTTCGGCCTCTTCCGGGAGGACGGCACGCAGCAGGCTTCAGCGGTATCGGATGAAAAGGGCCTTGTGACCTTTGAAAAGATCCCGTATGGCACATACACCATTCAGGAAACGAAAACCCTGACCGGCTATCTGAAGAACTTCACGAAGGTGCCCATCAGGATTGACGGCACGTTCGTCAATCCCAAGGAACCGATTGCCACGCTGGAAAACTGCCAGTCCGTGATCCTGATCCAGAAGGTGGATCAGAACAATACCGCGCTGCAGGGCGCTGAGTTTGGACTGTATGACGAAAGCGGCAAGCTCATCATGACCGCCGTCTCCGATATCGAAGGCATGGCGAGGTTTATTGGCGCGGATTATGGGAAATATACCATTCGCGAGCTGTCCGCTCCGGAAGGTTATCTGGTCAGCCGTGATGTGATCTCCGTCACCATTGACGAGGGCTACACCAACACGGACAAGCCCGCCGCGACTGTGATCGACCCTGAAAAGAAGATCATGTGCATCAAGGCGGACACCTCCGGCAAGCCCATCCCCGGCGTAGAGTTCTCCCTCTACAACGCTGCCACGATGGAAAAGGTGGAAACCGCAGTCAGCGACAAGGACGGTGTGATCATCTTCCGAAACTTCGATTACGGCGAATGGATCATCCGGGAGAACGCTGCTCCGGAAGGCTACTCGAAGATGGAGGATATCCGCTTCCAGGTGCACGACGGCTGGAAGGAGCCGAAGCCCATCCTGTGCGTCAATATCCCGAATCACTACGAGTTTAAGAAAACCGACAGCTCCGGCAATCCTCTGGCAGGGGTGAAGTTCCGCCTGGAGGATGAAAACGGCAAGGATCTGGGCACCTACGAATCCGGAAAGGACGGTATGGTGCAGATTAAAGATCTGAAGCCCGGCACCTATCTCATCCGGGAGATTGAAACCCTGGAGGGCTACAGCGTTTCCGGCGAGGTCATCAAGCTGAAGCTGGATGAATACTATACGGTGCCTGAAAAGCTGAAGCAGTTCGTCAATTATACAACCATCCAGACCGGCGTGCACATCGCGGTCACCGGTGTCATGTGGGCCGGCCTTGGCCTGATGGCGATCAGCGGCACGGTGGGTCTGATCCGCAGACGGCGCAAAACGAAATAAGCAAGGAGAGAGGCGCTCATGAAGCGTCTGTATTTCCTTCACCGACTGGAGGTGCCTCCCTGGCATCTCCTTTTCCATTCTGACACAGAAGGGAGATTCCCATGCAGGAAGAGATTGAAAACAAATCGGTCACTCTGATCATCAACAGCAGCAAGCTGACAGCGCGAACACTGGCTACAGCCTTCATGAAGTTCCTGCGGTATTCCAAGGGAAAGCTCAAGGAGCATCACGACGTAAAGCCCCAGGGCAAGCAGACGGTCAAGGAGCTGATTTACCAGAACCAGGGCGTCGAAAAGACAGAACTGGCTGACAAGGCAGAGGTCAGAACCTTCGACCACATCGCCAAGCAGTATGGCGTGGACTACGCCATCAAGAAAGGCGTATCCCCGGAGGGAAAGCAGCGCTACATGCTGTTTTTCAAGGCCCGTGACCGAAGCGCCATTGACCAGGCCATGTCCGCCTATGCTGCCAGCTATGTGAAAAAACATAAACGGGAGCATCCGCCCATTGAACAGGTCGTTGATCCGCTCAAGGAGATGTTGCCGGACCGCAAAAAGGATCGTGTCCGGGATAAGGGGATGCAGCGATGAGCGATAAGCTGAAAAAGCAACTGATCCTGAATCTTCCTTACATCCTGATCGGTCTCTATGCGACCAAGCTGGGAGAAGCCTGGCGCTTAGCCGAGGGCGCTGACGCCTCCCAGAAATTCCTCCACCTTATGGACGGCTTTACCGCCGCCTTTCAGTCTCCGCTGCCGAGCTTTCACCTCTCCGATCTTCTGATCGGTCTGGTGATCGGTTGCGTGCTGCGTCTGCTGGTCTATGAGAAAAGCCGGAACGCAAAAAAGTATCGGCGCAATGAAGAGTACGGCTCCGCCCGCTGGGGTACGCACTCCGATATTGCGCCGTTCATTGATCCGGATCCCTGGAATAACGTGATCCTCACGAAAACGGAAAGCCTGACGATGAGCAGCCGCCCCAAGGATCCGCGCAACGCACGGAACAAAAACGTGCTGGTGGTCGGCGGCTCCGGTTCCGGTAAAACCCGGTTTTTCATCAAGCCCAACATCATGCAGTGCACCAAAACAAAGGGAACATCCATCGTTGTCACCGACCCGAAGGGCACCCTGATCGTTGAGACCGGGAAAATGCTGGTCGCCGCCGGGTATAACGTGCTCGCCTTCAATACGATCAACTTCCAGAAGTCGATGCATTACAACCCATTCGCTTACATTCGTAGCGAAAAGGATATCCTGAAGCTCGTCACTGTCCTGATTTCCAACACCAAGGGTGAAGGAAAAGGCGGAGATGACTTCTGGGTAAAGGCAGAGACGCTCTTGTATATCGCCCTGATCGGATATATCCACTATGAGCTGCCGCCTGAGGAGCAGAACTTTGCGACCCTGATCGACATGCTCAACAAAATGGATGCCCGTGAGGACGATGAGGATTACCAGAATGAGGTGGATCTGAAGTTCGCGGATCTGGGCAAACGGAAGCCGGGACACTTTGCTGTACGCCAGTATGCCAAATACAAGATGGCTGCCGGTATGACATTATGTATAGGACATCTTACTCATGCGATCATGAACGAGATGATCACAATACGAAAGGAGCTTACAATACATGAAAACCCCCACCATTACTGCCTTGTATGAACGCCTCAGCCGTGACGATGAGTTACAGGGCGAGTCGAACTCCATCACAAATCAAAAACGGCTGTTGGAGGAATACGCACGAAACCATAACCTGACAAACACCATTCATTTCACCGATGACGGTATTTCTGGCACCCGCTTTGATCGTCCCGGATTCATGGCGATGATGGCTGATGTGGAAGCTGGAAAGATTCACACGATCTGCGTCAAAGATATGAGCCGTGTGGGGCGTGACTATCTCAAGGTCGGTGAGATCATGGAGATTCTACGCAAGAAAGGCGTCCGTCTGATTGCCGTGAATGATGGTGTGGACAGTTTCAATGGCGATGATGATTTCACCCCGTTCCGCAACATCATGAATGAGTACTATGCCCGTGATACCAGCAAGAAAATCCGCTCCACCTTCGCTGCCAAAGGACGTTCCGGCAAGCACGTTGCCAGCACCACGCCTTATGGGTATGTGAAGGATCCACTGGATCACAACCATTGGCTTATTGACGAAGAAGCTGCCCAGGTTGTGCGACGCATCTTTCAACTGACAGTTGATGGATATGGCCCCTATCAAATTTCTCAGATTCTTGCCAACGATAAGGTGGAAATTCCCGCCGTTCATATGGCCAGACATCATGCTGGCCTATGGCAAGGAAGGATCGACACCATCAAAGACCCGTATGCCTGGAGTTCCTCTACCGTCGTCGGCATTCTTTCCAAGCGGGAATACTTGGGTGAAACCGTGAATTTCAAAACCCGCAAGCATTTCAAGGACAAGAAAAGCCACTATGTTTCCATGGATCAATGGACGGTATTTGAGGGCACCCAGGAGCCGGTCATCGATAAGGAAACCTTCGATACCGTACAACGCATCCGTACTCATGTGAAACGCTATCCAAACGGCTGGGGGCCTGCACATCCACTGACCGGGCTGCTGATCTGCTCCGATTGCGGTCATAGACTGTATGAACATCGGAATTATAACGGCTCGAAAAATTCCATGTTTGTATGCGGACAATATGGCAAACTGCCCATCGGTTCAAAATGTCCCAGTGGACATCGCGTATTCGCTGATACCGTGATGAAGCTGCTGTCGGAAATCCTGCGGGCCTGCGCCGAGTATGTTCACATTGACCGGGAGCAATTCATGCAGAACATCCAGCAGGAAGAAGAAGCCCTTTACAGTGAGGAGCAAGCCCGCTATGCCGAGCGCATCAGGGTGGCACAGGTCAGGGCAAACGACCTGGAAAAGCTGATTTGCCGCATCTATGAGGATCACATTCTCGATAAGATTCCCGATGAACGTTATGAAGCCCTGGACAGTCAGTATTCTCAGGAACTGAAGCGAATGAAGGAGGAGATCACGATTTGCGAAGCTGCTCTGACTGAACACGCAAAGAAGCGTGGATCTGCCGGGAAGTTTGCTGATCTATTTGACAACTATCAGACCTTCGACAATTTGACCTCTGCCATTGTCCATCAATTCGTTGATAAAATCGTTGTACATGAGCGAGAGGTCAAGGGCAGTCAGACCAGCCCGCAGCAGATTGACATTTACTTCAACTTCATCGGCAATTTTATTCCTCCGAATTTCGGTGACGCAGCCTTAACGCCGGAACAAGAAGAAGAAAAGAAAATGCAGGAAGAACGCCGGGAAAAGTTTAAGCGGAATTATCAGCAGCGCAAGGCTAACGGCAAGCAGCAGGAATATGATGAACGCACCAAGGCACATCACCGTGCCATGACCACCGCAAAGAAAGATGAATACCGCAGAGAAGCAATCGCCAATGGTGTTTACACCCCCATTCAGCCCATTCTTCAACCGCAGAAAGGAGTTGCAGCATTATGACAAAGCAACCATTGCCCAAGGAGATTTCTGACAGCAAAAACGGCCTGACCTATGTTCTGAGCGGTGATTACTACCTCCCCATGATCGAAGTACCACAGAATGAACATCTCATCGGTAAGTATGGGAGAATGCGGATGGCATACTTGAAAGAACATCATCCTGGAAAATACAATCATTTACTCCTGTCTGGCAAGTTGTACGATCACTTGGTCGAAGTGGATAAATGCTGCACCCGTATGAAGCTGGCGCTTGTTGCAGAAACTGCGAAGAAGCAAGGCATAACGGAGGAATTGAAGGCCAGAGATCAAATGACCTGGGTCGGGAGAATGAACAACATTGACAACAGCGTGGAGGAAATTATCCTTTCGGAATATGTTTACACACGATAGGAGTTAATGGCATGAGAATCCTGAAATTCCTGCTCCGCATCGTTAGCCTGGTATTCGCGCTCCTGTTTTCAGCGTCTCACCTGGCATTAACTCTGGCAATGAACATTCTCTCTATTTTTGTTATGTTGATGATGAAATCGTGTTGATGGTAACAAGCAGCGCAAAGGGCATCGGTGAAAGCCGGTGCCTTTTGCATTGCCTGTTGGCGGCAATGGAACGGAGGTGAATGGAATATGAGTACCCAAATGGAGAAGCTGCTGGCACAGCAGGCCAAGGCACAGCAGAAGCTGCACAAGGCCGAGATGGACGACAAGAAGATCAAGAAGCAGATTGCTGATCTGGCACGCAACGAACGCACCCATCGGCTCTGCACTCGTGGCGCTTATCTGGAAAAGCTGCTGATCGAACCCGAACTGTTTACGGATGACGATGTGTTCGCTTTTCTGGACTATGCCATGAATACGCCATATGCAAAAACCAGGCTCAGTTCTATGCTGGAAGCCAAGCGGAAGGAAGCCGCTGAAAAGCAGGATGCCGAAGCTGCTCAGGCCGGAGAAAACGAAGCTGGGAAACCGATTGAGTGACCACCCGATTTTAGGAGGGTGCGCAATTATACGCACAAAAGTGCATCATTGCGCTCTCCGAGGGGCCCTGCGGGCAGCTCGATGGCATTGGCGCTTCGCCCAATCGCCATCCACAGGGGCAAGCCCCTGCGCCGCTTCCATCGGCTACCCTTTTACAGCGCTCAGCGCTGAAATACGAGGAGGTGACGACGAGATACCCTGTCCCCATTTCAATATCAGAATTGTGTCCAGATCGAAGGGTGAGTCCGTGATGGCCGCCGCTGCCTATCAATCCGGTGAAAAACTGTTTTCTGAATATGATGGGCGATGGAAATCCGGCGACCATCTGGAACGGATCGTATTCAAAGACATTCTGCTGCCGCCCAATGCGCCCAGAGCCTATGCGGATCGGCAGACGCTTTGGAATGCCGTGGACGCATCGGAAACAAAAGATAACGCCCAGACTGCCCGACGATTTATCATCACGCTGCCCAAGGAATTATCCATTGAGGATAACATTGACTTGATACGGCATTACTGCCAGACACAGTTTGTTGATAAGGGTATGATTGTCGATTTGGCGGTGCATTTTGAGGACAGCGATCCTCCCAATCCTCATGCCCATATTCTTTGCACCATGCGCTCCATGGACGAGCAGGGACATTGGAACGACAAAACAAAAACGGCTTATGCCCTGGATGAAAACGGAAACCGCATTATGGGCAAAAACGGAAAGTGGAAGCGCATCCGCATGGACACCGTGGATTGGAACGATCGGAAGTATTGTGAGATATGGCGGCATGAATGGGAAGTGCAGCAAAACGCAGCCCTGGAACAAGCAGGAAGAACAGAACGGGTCAATATGCGATCCTTCAAGCGGCAAGGCATTGAGATGGCACCGCAGGTTCATCTTGGCCCTGCTGCTTTTGCTTTGGAAAAACAAGGCATCCACACCGAGTTGGGCAATCACAACAATGCTGTGAAATACATCAATTCCCTGTTCTCTGCTGTGCGGCGCAAATTGAACTCTATGCGTGAATGGCTGAAAGAATTGATAGAAACGATCAGCGACCATGAGAAGCTGGAAAGCCCCGGTGACTTTCCGCTTTATCAGGTGCTGTTTGCCTACTATGATCTTCGTGAAAAAGAACGCTGGGATTGGCATCCTGGCGCACGGAGCAAAGCCGGTCTGAATGACTTTAAGGAAAAGACTTCTCTCTTTGCTTTTCTCCAAGAGCATGAAATTCGCTCCATCAACGATTTTGCCTTGCTGCTGAACGCTACCAGCGAAAAAGTCAGGGAGATGGACGCCAGCCGAAAATCCAAAGAACAACGCATCAGGGACATTGATGCGATCCTTAATGCAGTCAAAACACTTAAGGAGCTTCATCCAATCCAGGACAAATACGACAGCATCTTTTTCAAAGGCAAAAAGGAGAAGTACGGAACGGAGCACGCCGATGAACTGAACCGCGTCAAGAAGGCTAAACGGCTGCTGTATAAACTGAACGTCACGCTGCCCATCAACGGGAAAGAATTGAGAGCGGAGTCTACAAAGCTGCGGGGTGAGGTGGAATCCATGCTGCCTGAATTGGAAAGCGTGAAGGCAGAACTGGATCAGCAAATGAAAGTTCGCTCCCGAATCCGAAAGGTTATGCCGGAAGTGCTGGCCTTCAGGAGCAAGGACGGAAAGAAACTGTATGAGGACGTCAGCGAGGAAATCCAGAACGCAAAGGAATTACGGGAGCTTCTGGAAGGATCGACAGAACGTGTTATCCGGCGCAAGCCAGAGCAAGAGCCACAGCAGCATGAAAATCGGCATAAAGCAAAGCAACAGCAGCAAGGAGGCAGATAAGCATGGGACAGCAAGACAAACAGATCATGCACAGCGTAAAGCGGCTTGCGCAGATGGAATGCGCCAATGATGCCGATGGTTTCTGTATGCTTGCTGATCGTCCCTGTCATGTTCTGAACCCAGCTTATAAGACAATCCATGATGGAGCTGTTGATTGTGACCATTTCCTGCTCGCTGTCCTGCCTTTGGATCCGGAACTAAACACAGCCGTATGGCATGAGATCTACCGAAGGGAAGATCAGGCAGGCGAAGGCTGGAAAGAATGCGTCCGCTGCTATAAGCCCTTTATCCCCGGCAGCAATCGCCAACGCTACTGTACATCATGCGGAGCGTCGGCAAAGCAGGCCAAAATCAGGGAAAAGCAGCGCCGCTATCGGCAGCGGCAGAAAGCAGCGTGTAGCGTTACCCTTTAGAACGAAACAAGTCCAGGTAAATCAAGGCTTCCCGGACACCTATTTGGGGCAGGATGACCTGTTGGTTGTCCTGCCTCGAAAAAACGGATAAAAGGTTTTTTACTATTATGTCACTGATTGAAACTTCCGTATATTTCGGGTATAATACAAGAGAAATCTGCCCTATATGCAGTCGATATGAATGGAGGGCTACCATGTGAGCAAACTACTTTCTGCCGATAATAGCTATCGGGATTGGATTCAGAAAGTCAGCAAAAGATTCAAGCAAAGCCAAATTCGAGCCGCCGTGAAGGTGAACGATGAGATGCTGCGCTTTTACTGGAGCCTTGGCAAAGATATTTCCCATATGAGCGAAAACGCAAAATATGGAGCTGGGTTTTATAAAGCTGTCAGTACCGATCTGCAAAGCATTTTCCCGGATGTTCATTCATTTTCAGTTACGAACCTCAAATATATGAGATACTTCTATGAGTTGTACCCTTCTGATGATGTGATTGCAGTGGAGAATCGTCCCCAGGTTGAGGACGATTCTCATGCCATTACAAATCGTCCCCAACCTGGGGACGATTCGAGAGAAGCAATTTTTCTGATTCCCTGGGGACATCAAAAGCTGTTAATTGATAAGTGCAAGAACGACCCGGAAAGAGCGATGTTTTATGTGCGCAAAACATTAGAAAACAACTGGTCGAGAGATGTTCTGCTGAATTTCCTGGATACTGACTTATATGAACGCCAAGGAAAGGCATTGACGAATTTCCGGCGTTTATTGCCCGATCCGCAAGGCGATTTGGCACAGTCTATGACAAGAGACCCTTACAATTTCGATTTTTTGACATTACGGGAGAAATATGACGAAAGAGAATTGAAGGACGCCTTGCTGACGAATACGGAAAAGTTCTTGCTTGAATTAGGCGCTGGTTTTGCCTTGATGGGCCGTGAAGTCCGCGTGGAAATGGGCGATACGGAAAACTTCATTGACTTGCTTTTCTACCATGCCAAGCTGCATTGCTATGTGGTCGTGGAAGTAAAGGCTACTCGTTTTGAACCCAGCCACATGGGACAGCTTGGCGCATATGTGGTGGCGGTCAATCATCAGATGAAGATGCCGGAAGATCAGCCAACGCTCGGTTTGCTGGTTTGTAAGGATATGGACAAGGTTCAGGCACAGTATGCGTTGGAAGCAACCAGCCAGCCCCTGGGCATTTCCAGCTATCAATTAACGCATTTGGTTCCTGACAACTTTAAGAGCAGCTTGCCCACGATTGAGGAGATCGAGGCAGAATTGAGCGATAGAACTGAATAAAACTGATGTTCTACCGGAAAACCAATGTTAACAGATGGAAACACAAGCCAATCATATCATTATCGACCATGATGTTGAAGCGACGATCATACCGACCGCCGCTTTTTCGATGTCCTAATTGCAGAAAATGTAAAACCCATGATACCGAAGGAGAATGACAGTATGGAAAATATGATGAACACCACCGATGAAAATGAAATCAAACAGTTTTTTGCAGCCTTCACCAAGGTGATTGATGGCAGATCGTTTGTTGTTCGGGCCTTTTTCCCGGTAGCGAATGCAGAAACAATGCAGGATAAGATTGAACGGATGCTCCATAGTGATATTGTGAATGCCGTCCGCCAATCTGCGACCTGACGAGACAGACAAGCCGTTTTTGCATAAGCATTGATTTCATTTCTGGGTAAGAGAATTTCCTTCTTTGTAGCCCATACAAGCGAAAGAGATCACAAAGGAGTTTTTCTTTATGCGCGTTATATAATTGCTAAGCAGCAGATGTAGCACAGTTGTGCAGCGGGTGCTTGCAACCCCTCAAGCCTAAAGGAATTACAAATGTTACGCCCAAATCCCTTGACAAGAAATTCTACGTAGTGTAGAATATAAAGCAAGACAGGCTGTAGAATAAGAAGGGAGAGACGGATATGCAACTGCCGGAAAGCGAATTCGCCATCATGAACTACATCTGGAGCGCAAAACCACCTGTCACCACGGCCATGGTGATGGAGGCTGTGGGGAATGAACGCGCATGGAAACCGCAGACATGCTTAACTCTTGTGGCGCGGTTGATCGAACGTGGCTTCCTTGAAGCGAAAAAGGGCAAAGGGAGAGAAAAGACGTTTTCTCCGCTGATCACCCGCCAGGAATATCTGCAGATGGAAACCTCAACCTTTATTAAGCAGGTGCACGGAAAGAGCCTGTCCAGCTTGCTGGCCTGCCTGACCGGCATGCAGCTAAGCGACAAGGACAAATCCGAGCTGCGGCAATGGTTTGATCAGATGACGGAGGAATGAACATGGCATATTGGCTGCAAATGCTGCTTGGCTGTACGCTGTCGATGGGCGCGGTGACGTGCCTGATGGCAGCCCTTGCGCCCGTGATTTCCCGGCGATACAGCCAACGCACGGTGTACGCGCTGCTGATGGTTGTGCTGCTGGGCTTCCTGATTCCGTGGCGGCCTGTGCTGCCGCGTCCTGCGATGCAGAGCCCTGTGCCCGCTGCTGAACCGGCACAAGCTGTGCCGCATACGGCTGCTTCCGCGTCCCTCCTGACGATGGGCATGGAGAATGCTGAACCGATTGACCCAGCTCAAACAGACCAAACCGTGGCAACCATTCCGCGAACAGCCACGCAGGCTACGAAAGCTCCTGCACGTCCGTTGAATATCAATGGGGAGCAGTTGACCTTCCTCCTCTGGGCTGTCGGCGTGGCAGCTGTGTTGGCAAGGGTGGGCTGGCGGCATCACCGCTTCCTGCGACTGGTGAACCGATGGTCAGTTCCTGCACCTGCCCGCGCTCAGAAGCTGCTTGCTCAGATCGTACAAGGCCGAAAAGCTCCGGCTTTGTTCACCTGTGCCGCGATCGACAGCCCAATGGTGACGGGTGTGCTTCGTCCTCGGCTGCTGCTGCCAGAAAGCGACGCCTCCGATGAAGATCTACTCCTGATATACCGGCACGAATGGACGCATTTCCGCCGCGGCGACGTGGTTGTGAAGCTCCTCATCGTGCTGGCGAAAGCTATACATTGGATGAATCCGGCGGTATACCTGCTCAGCCGGGAAATGAATCTCTATTGCGAAACCTCCTGTGACGAAGTCATGCTGACGGGCTGCGACAAGGCGGAACGGCGGCGCTATGCCGAAACGGTCATGAGCGTCATGACCCAGTCGAGTCTTCGACAAACTGCCCTCTGCACCGGCTTTCAAGGAGGCCTGAAACGGATGAAACGGAGGATTCTCTATATGTTGGACACACGTAACAAGAAAAACGGGGTGCTATTGCTGGTGGTGTTGCTGATGCTGAGTATCCTGTCCGGCGCTGCATTGGCTGTCGAGAACGAAACGACTACTCAGGCATTACAACCCACGCTCTCTATCTCTGATGTCTATCATCAGGCGCAATCAGGCTGGCATCAGTCATACCATACTGCGCGAGGTGAGACTGTTACGGTCGATATTGACATCGCTGTCCCGGATGTATCCGCTTTTCCTTGCTACTATGCAGAAGATATGCAGCCAGTGAATGGCGTGCCGACATCAAAAAATGATTTGGCAGAGTATGGCGAAGCGGCAACAATCAACAACCCTGGTTTCTTCCGCTATGACTGGCCCAATCGTTCGATTCAACAGCAATGGCGAACAGCAGCGCGTAAAAACGGTACCATGCTGGAAACCTTCGGAGAACCGCGTGCGTTGGTGCTCCGATACGGTCACTTTGACATGGATACGGCCTACAGCGTGAACAATCCATCCACGATGCGCGATGCCGGAACCTTTATGGCAGAGTGCGTTCAGACATTCTTTTCAGATCAAGCTATTGAGCTGATACCCCACTGGCTTCATGCCCATATTGATCCCGGAAAGTATAAGAAAAACAAAGCAATCAATGATTATGAAAAGGTTCAGGATGACCCAAATTTTCAAGGTTGTTTATTTACCTATTTTGATCAGACGATTGATGGCATACCCGTCTTGGGCTATGGCTATCAAGGATTTGCTGACTACAAAGGCGCTGGCATGAGGGATGAAAACAAGGGTATTCTGGGTGGTATTTGCATTACGCAAGGTATGCGTGACATTGGCAGGGAAGAACTATACAGAAGTCTGCAGCTCAAGCTGATTTCCGTTACGGACTTAATAGCAGAGGATGTGCCCTTCTGTAGTTTAGATGCTGTGATTCAGACTGCCGAACAACTCATCAACGCAGGGCAGCTTCGAACGGTTGATTCTCTGCGGCTCGGTTATGTGGTTTGGCTTGACCAAACGAATGTCTATAAGCTGATGCCCACATGGGTAATTGAGGGTGAGCTGTTTGCAAATGCAATGGCTGGTTACCGTACTGCCATGACGATCCTAACCGACACACCCTCTGAATACGCGAATGTATATATCAACGCTCAGACTGGCGAACTCATTGACCCTTGGAAGTCAAACAAGAATCGTGCTTATGACGCTCCGAACTTGATCACATGGCGATAACAAGGAGCTGTAGCTATGAAAAGATTCTATCATGCCTTCACATCGAGTGAATTCTGGATTGCCTTTGGGATCATGTTTCTTTCGTTTCTCGGCCTTTCCATGCCTGAATGGGTTACAAGTAGAGATTGGGGTGTCATCGGCCAGCCGTCCGCGCTACAGCTATCGTTGATGCCTATTTTCTTCGGCGGCGTATCGCTGCTGTTTCCGTTTTGTGTATGTACGGCCTTTGCATCAACGCAAGTCGATGAAATACGCTCAGGATTTTGGGAACTGCGGCTTATTCGATCCAATACAATGCGGTATGCCATGCAGCAGCTCACAATGAATTTCATGGTTAGTGGTCTATGTGTTGGAAGCGCTTTTTTAGCGCATGCTGCATTATGCCATCTTATAGCCCTCCCCTCCATGCCGGAAATTTACGGATCACATGAAATCCCCTTTTCAGAAGAGTGCATCTATTATTCCTGGCTTAGCTGCTTACATGGTTTACCAATTGTCTTATGGGTGGGCTTTGCAATGGCGATCACAGGTGGCGTATGGAGTACGTTTGGTTTGGCTGTTTCTATATGGATTCCTGATAAATGGATGACAGTTTCTTTACCGACTTTCGTGTACTTTGTGCTCAACTCGCGCACGATGTACCTCTTGACTGGCGTCCGTATTCCCTATGCGGCAGATCTGTATAATGACGCATTAACAATTCCTATTGTCATTCAATCATTGGCCTATGATGCGCTGCTGTTACTGGTATTTACTCTGATTTACATGATTGGGGTCAAATGGAGGGCTATTCATGGCTAAAATAAAACACGATCATGCCGTTACCCAAATGGCGCTTTCCAATCTTGACGCTTGGGTCAATTCGCCCCGTGTTCTGTCCATGATCGTTTGTATGGTGGTATACTGCGTCATGCAGGGCGTGGTTGACCAAGCTGGTTTTTGGGTTGCAGGCATTGAGCTGCAGCTAACACTTCCTGAAAAACTGTTTGTCAAGCTCTACAACAGCTTCTACAACATGGGAAGTCTCCTCTTTTTGGTCATGGTTAGTGAAATTCCCCGCAGGATTCCATTTCAGCATATGATGCTGATTCGGTCTACTCGGCGCAAATGGATCATTTCGCAGTGTCTGTATTGTGCCCTCATGGTCATGCTGACAATTCTGCTGCTCTGCATGACCTATATGCTGGTCGTTTTTCCTGATAGCCCGCTGGGTAATACATTCACCGATAATGAGTTCATCGCAGCAGGATACTACGAGCAAGAAGACTCTTTCATTCCTGCCTATATTCGCAGTCAGTTTACACCCTGGTCTGCTTGTCTTATATCCGCAGTACCCATGTTCTTTTTCTGGTACACGATGGTATTGGTTATTCTCCTTTGCAGCATGATGGGACATCCGATGCTTGCTCCTTCACTATACGGATTTATTCTGCTTGCTCCAACAACGCTATTAACAGAATGCCTTCCCTCTTGGCTGGTGCTGCCAACTGATTTTAACTCGTTGGGTGCGATTGTTGCAAAATGTGTTGGAGGAGAATTAAGCCATTTTGCGGCAGTGTTGATAGGTTATCTTGCCGTGGATATAGGCTTGATTTTCATTCTCTATCGAATTGCTCTGCATACCGATTTTGCTTTCTTTGATCAGAAATAGGGAATTGGAGGAATCATCATGATTGCTATTAGCCATTTGAGTAAGCAGTTTGGTAAGCAGACTGTTCTGCATGATGTCAGCATTACCTTTGAGGATCATACGATATATGGGCTTGTTGGTCCTAATGGCTGCGGGAAAACGACGCTGATGCGGTGTATCTGTGGCTTCACGAAGCCTACCAGCGGGGCGGTTACGGTAGGCGGCAGGGTGATCGGCAAGGACTCCGACTTCGCTCCATCTACGGGGATCATCATTGAAACGCCTGGATTTCTTCCGCATTATCACGCTCGGCGCAACCTTTCTATCCTTGCCAGTATTTCCGGCAAAGCGACGAAGGAACGCATCGACGAAGTGATTCGCATGGTAGGGCTTGACCCCGATGAAAAGAAACCCGTGGGCAAGTATTCTCTTGGCATGCGCCAGAGACTTGGCATTGCCCAAGCGATTATGGAAGATCCGCAAATCCTCATTCTGGACGAACCGTTCAATGGTCTGGACAAGGATGGTGTGTGGGACATCCATGAGCTGCTGCAACAACAAAAAGCCCAAGGGAAAACAATCATCCTTGCCAGTCATAGCGCTTCTGATATTCAACAAGCCTGTGATGTGGTATATGAAATGACCAACGGTTCCCTACATCTTGTCAATGTGATGTAACACAGGAATTGTTATAGGAGATCATATATGATAACGTTAGGCGGGGAGTCCGTTACTGGAGTCCCCGCCTGTTTTGTAAAATTGAAAAAGTACTTGACAAATTGTTTCAGGCAAAACGGCGAAGAGCATCCTGGTGAGCTGCGGCGCACGCCTCGCGGTGTTCGATATCGAAGAGCTTCGGGAAATCACGGCCTACGATGAGCTTCACCTGGACACCATCGGAGAAAAGCGGACAGCCCTGTTTCTCATCATGTCGGACACGGACGCCAGCTTCAACTTTCTCATCAGCATGGCGTATTCCCAGATGTTCAACCTGCTCTGCGAAAGGGCGGACGATGTGCACGGAGGCCGCCTGCCGGTGCATGTCCGCTGCCTGATTGACGAGTTTGCCAACATCGGGCAAATCCCCAACTTTGAAAAGCTGATCGCCACCATCCGCAGCCGTGAGATTTCCGCCTGTATTGTCCTCCAGGCGCAGTCCCAGCTCAAGGCGATCTATAAGGATAACGCGGATACCATTGTCGGCAACTGTGTGCGCCCAGAAGCCGCCAGCGCACAATAAAAACGGCGGCGCGGTAACTACGGGATACCGCCTTTAGCAAGCGGTAGGTAAAAGTATCACGCTCTCTGCCAAAAGAAACGGGAAAAGGAGGCCCACCATTCAGCGGAAAGCAGCCTATTATTCTGCGACTTATCCGAGAAGGGAAACCTGAAGGGGAGTGCAGCATGTCGCCGCCGATATAGGGTACATCGGCCTGCGTATGAAGTTGCTAATCCAAAGCGATTGAATGCGCAAGAATAAAAATCTGTGTACGAGGTACAAAGCGGTAATGCCTGAACGACAGCCAGAGCGGGGGAATCCGTGCCCCACATACGAAAAGGATTGAAACGTATGGTTCCATGTTTCTTGCATTTCGCAGTTATGCAATGAAAACGATACTCATGGAAATGCAACCGCAGGACAGCGGAAAAATGGCAAGAGTCGGTGCCGAAAACACAGAAAGCTCATCCTGTAGATACTAACTGGGGATGACCTAAACCTGGAAACGGGCATGGTCACACAGCTCTCATAGTAGTCCGAGGGCCCTGAAAAGACAGGGATAGCCGTAAAAACGGAAGCGGGAAAGCCGCCTACATGGCGAAGGGGAGCAGCTTATTGAAAATACCAAGAAAGAAAGGAACATGCGAGAGGCATGAGAAATCCAACTGAGGTATTGAAAAGTTTAGCGGAAAAATCCAAGGATGAATTGTACAGATTCAAAAGGCTGTACCGAAATCTGTACAACCCGGAGTTCTATTGGCTCGCGTATAAAAACATATACGCCAACGACGGAAGTATGACCGCCGGAGCCGATGGAACGACGATTGATGGCATGAGTAACGAGAAAATCAATGAGATCATCGCGTCTCTGCGAGATCACAGTTACCGTCCAAAGCCTGCAAAGCGGGTCTATATTGCGAAGAAAAACAGCAATAAGAAGCGTCCTCTCGGTATCCAATCCGGGAACGATAAGCTGGTGCAGGAAGTCGTCAAAATGATCCTGGAAAGCATCTATGAACCAACTTTCAGCAACAAATCCCATGGTTTCAGACCCAATAGAAGCTGTCAGACGGCCTTATCGCAAATACAGAAAACGTTCACGGGCGCAAACTGGTTTGTAGAAGGAGATATTCACGCCTGTTTTGACAGTTTCGACCACCATGTGATCATCGACCTGCTCAGAAAAAGAATCGAAGATGAAATGTTTCTTCAACTGATATGGAAGATGCTGAAAGCCGGGTACATGGAGCAATGGACTTATGAAACGACCTATAGCGGCGTGCCGCAAGGGTCAGGAGTAAGCCCTGTTCTTTGCAATATATATCTGAATGAACTGGACAGATACATGGAACAGTACGCGAAAGCCTTTAACACGCAAACAAGCAGGAAAAGGCTTGCCACGGCATACAGAACCTGTATCGACAGAACATACAGATATAGATGCGAAGGGAACAAGATATGGGACAGTCTAACGCCCGAAGAGAAGAAGAAACGCGCCAAGCACTTGAAAAAGCTGCAAGCGGCTGAACAGGCCATGACACCAACAGTACCGAAAGACACCAGCTACAAGCGCATTCAATACGTGAGATATGCGGATGACTTTCTGATTGGCGTCATCGGCAGCAAGGAGGATGCCGAGAGTATCAAACAAAAAGTGAAGAACTTTTTGTTTGATACGCTGAAACTGGAAATGTCAGAAGAAAAAACAAAAATCACGCATACGGGAGACCGGGCGAGATTTTTAGGCTATGACATTACAGTCTCAAGGAACCAGCAAAAGAAGAAAATGGCAAACGGAAAAACCCAAAGGTGCCAGACAGGTGTGGTAAAGCTTCTCGTACCAAGGGAAAAATGGGTGGGTAAACTGTTTGAATATCAAGCTGTAAAACCCAAGATCAATGAAAACGGCAAAGAGAGATTCGTTGCCTTGCACAGAGGCAAACTGGTGAATAAGAGCGATATAGAAATATTGACAACGTACAACGCGGAAGTCAGAGGGTTGTACAACTACTATTCCATTGCCAATGACGCTTTCAAAATAGGCAGATTCGGCAATGTGATGAAGTACAGCATGTACAAAACCTTTGCGTGCAAGTATAAAACGAACGTGCATGAAGTCAAGCGTAAATACTGCGTCAATAACCTGTTCACTGTCGCATATGAAACAAGAAAAGGCATGAATAGCACGACGTTCTACAGGGACGGGTATAAGCGGAAAGAAATGCCGACGAAATTCGACAATGTAAGTGAATTGCCGCAGTATTCCAAGTACCTGAAACCCAATACCCTGAAACAGCGCGTGGAACGGCACACTTGTGAATTGTGCGGAAAAGATTGCAGAAATTTGGAGATTCACCAGGTCAAGAAGCTCAAGGATTTGAAGGGCAGTGCGCCTTGGGTTCTCGCTATGCGGAAGCGCAGAAGGAAAACCCTTGTAATATGCCCGGAATGCCATCAAACGATTCATGGATAAAACCACAAATATGATAAGTGGAAAGCCGTATACATCGAGAGGTGTACGTGCGGTTTGGGAGGGAGTGGAAACTGACCTTTAGCCCAAGGCAGTGGAAGCTTACCTCATGACACGCTGCTGTTCCTGGGCGGCAAGGAGAAGACGACGCTCAAGGAGATGGAGGAGCTGCTCGGCAAGGAAACCATCGACACCTATAACACCGGCGAAAGCCGCGGACGTGAGGTTTCTCACAGTCTGAACTACCAAAAGCTCGGCAAATCTTTGATGTCGATTGACGAGCTCGCCGTCATGGATGGAGGCAAGTGCATTCTCCAGCTGCGCGGCGTCCGGCCCTTTCTGTCGGATAAGTACGACATCACAAGTCACCCCAACTACAAATATCTGTCTGATTCCAATAAGAAGAACGCCTTTGATATCGAGAAGTACCTGTCACGCCAGCTGAAACTCAGGCTGGAAGAGGAGTACGAAGCATTCGAGGTATCCATAAGCGATAACTCGCGGGACGATGAGGCGCTTTTGGAGGAATGGACGGATAGCACACAGCTACAGGCTGCCGGATATGGCGGCCTTTTATGATATACGGAGGTATTCTATGGCTTTTTTCAATTCTGCAATTACCGTTCTCCAGACCCTCGTGATCGCCATCGGCGCTGGCCTTGGCATCTGGGGTGTGATCAACCTGCTCGAAGGTTATGGCAACGACAACCCCGGCGCGAATGCTCATGTACGGTAAAGTATCACAAGAAAATTATGTCGAATTGACAGCCGCCTCCGCTATACCGAATAAGGAAATAAAGAGTCCTCAAATTTTGCGCTACTAAATGAAGACGAGCGGAAGTAATCTCCCGCTCGTCAGTAAACTTAACTATGCCATATCAATCCCGCTTCTTTCCCGCCACCGGCACTAAGAACAGCGCGGGCAACAGCAGGAAAGCGGTACAGACCAGCCCCCAGGGTATGGACACCTGCTGGGCTACCAGCCCCACAATAGGCCCGCCGATGATCTGCCCGAAAGAGTCCAGCTGTCCGCTGGTGGAAAAGACTGTGGCGCGCATTTTCTCATCCACATGGTCGTTCATCCAGGCGGCCAGCACAGGCTCCTTGATGGTGCGCATAAGCCCCGCCAGCAGGAACACCAACAACATGAACCAAAAGCTCCGCCCCACCGCGAAGAGAACCAGGCACAGGATATACCCGGCGCTGGTGGACATGACCACACTGGTTCGGCTGACAGTCCCTTTTTTCTCCATGCGGGCGATGAGCAACTGAGAAGCCAGAATACCTAAGCCGCTGCCGATAAGACTGATAACACCGAACCAAGTGACGCTGTTCAGCGGCCCGATAACGGGTATTACCGTGTCATCCAGAAAATGAGCGGTGGAGAGCCGGTCAAAGCCTTCACTGGCAAGTCCCCCGCATAGTGTGATTGCTAAGAGCGCCAGCAACACAGGTGCGCCTTTCACAAAGCCCAGGTTGAGCTTGAACAGGCAGACAAAGTCTTTAAGCAAGCCCTGCCGTTCCTCAATAGCAGGGGAGAAGTTGGTTTCTGGCATGATGCGAACCAACACCAGCCCCAACAACAAGCACAAACTGCCCCCCAAGATGACAGGCATTTGCAGGTTTATGTTTCCCAGCAGTGTGCCCAGCACCACGCCCAGAACGCCGCCGATTTGCCCCATTTGACTGCCCCGCAGGAACACCTTGTCTATGGGTTTGTCCTCTTCCTCCGAGGCAATCCACGCCTCCAGAGCGCCGGTGATGAAGGTATCACCGCAACCCCAGACAACCTGGGCCAGCAGAACCGGCGCGAACCACGGTAGCGCACCCTCCATCAGAAAGCCCAGGCCGTAGAGGAACATTCCAATCAGCACCGAGCGCCGACGGCTATACAAATCCGCCACCACACCGGTGGGTATCTCGAACAGAAAGCAGGAGGTCTCCAGAACCGTCCCTACCAGGACAAGCTGGAAAGCATCCAGCTGCACCACCTCCAGGTGGTACACGATGGAAAGCACTGTGGACATAGAAACCGCCAGGGAAAAGACAAATCGGAACAGCAGGTAGACAGAATATGCCTTTGAATTTTTAGCAAACATGAAGTTACATTCTCCTTTACGAATCAGTGGGTTGTTTTGTGAAACAAGCCCGACTGCCGCGCAAGAAGGGCAAACTTCTCAGCCCTTTCTAACAGTGATTTTAGAAAAGGCCTCCTAAAGTGCCCAAAGCGCCGTTAAAAGACTTGTTTCTGTTTTTGCAGTTTGCCATATGAATACCTCCGATACTGAAATTAGAACAACATGGCTGTTCTTCTTCGCGATATTATAGCAAATGGGCTTTGTGTTGTCAATGTAAAGAGAAGCGAGAGCGAGAGCGAGAGCGAGAGCGAGAGCGAGAGCGAGAGCGAGAGCGAGAGCGAGAGCGAGAGCGAGA
>OLQT01000320.1_pt1 | contig 37923 bp, 36 predicted proteins | sample 1672651 | NCBI WGS metagenome assembly OLQT01 (sample SAMEA3136709, study PRJEB25190) | human gut metagenome | biome: human gut; feature: human-associated habitat; material: faeces | place: Austria | collected 2013 | reverse complement strand
ATATGCTTCGTAGTGAGTCCGCATTTTGCAAGGGCAGAACGCACCTCATACTGGGTAAATGACGGAAATTCCTGCCACAGCTCTTCAATACAGGTTGTCTTGTTTTCTCCTTTAACTTCCTGTTCAAAATAGCCGATCTGAAGATTTTCCCCAAGCTCACACTCGCCGGAAATTGCCGGGATCAGACCAAGTACACTCTTCAAAAATGTAGTCTTTCCGATACCATTTGTTCCGACAATCGCAATCTTATGTCCTCTTTCCATCTGGAAATTCAGCGGCTTGGAAAGTGGTTCATCATAACCGATTACAAGATCCTTTGTTTCGAATAACATTTTCCCCGGAGTCCGTCCGTAACGGAACTTAAATTCCGGTTTCGGCTTTTCCGCTGCCAGCTCAATTACATCCATTTTATCCAGCTTCTTCTGTCTGGACATCGCCATATTTCTTGTAGAAACACGGGCTTTATTTCTTGCCACAAAATCCTTCAGTTCACTGATTTCCTGCTGCTGTCTGCGGTATGCTGCCTCAAGCTGTGCTTTCTTAACTGCATAGACCTCCTGGAAATGATCATAGTCTCCCACATAACGATTCAGTTCCTGGTTCTCCATATGATAGATGATATTTACCACTTCATTCAGGAACGGAATATCATGGGAAATCAGAATGAATGCATTCTCATAATCCTGCAGATACCGCTTCAACCACGTAATATGCTCTTCATCCAGATAGTTTGTCGGTTCATCCAGAAGCAGGATGTCCGGCTTCTCAAGCAGAAGCTTTGCCAGAAGAACCTTCGTTCTCTGACCTCCGCTTAGATCTGTAACATCACGGTCAAGTCCCAGATCCAGAAGTCCCAGTGCCCTTGCCACTTCCTCTACCTTTGCATCAATCGTGTAAAAATCATGCAGTGTCAACTCATCCTGGATCGTTCCAAGCTCTTCCATCAGAAGATTCATCTCATCCTCGTCTACTTCACCGAGTTTCTCACAGATCTCGTTCATTCGCTGCTCCTTCTGCAAAAGCGGATCAAACGCACTTTTCAGTGCGTCCTGGATCGTCATACCACTCTGAAGGACTGCATGCTGGTCCAGATAGCCTGCTCGTACATTCTTCGCCCATTCCACCTTTCCCTCGTCCGGCGTAAGTCTCCCGGTAACGATACTCATAAAGGTAGATTTACCCTCTCCGTTTGCTCCTACAAGACCGATGTGCTCCCCTTTTAAAAGACGGAACGATACATCATCAAAAATGGCACGGTCACCAAAACCGTGTGTCAGATGTTCTACATTTAATATACTCATATTTTATTATTCTCCCTGATTCATTTCTTTACACATTGTCTTTTATTATATGCGGAAACCGGAGGGCTTTCAATATAAACAGACAAAAAACCCCAGAAACACAAGGTTTCTGAGGTTTGTATTTTTGAAAATGAACTCGAAAAAACTTCGTCTTTCCCGCAGCCACATTGCTCCAAATTAACGTTTTGAGAACTCCGAACGCCTATTTTTCGGCTTTTTTGATGCATTTGTAAGTTACGCGGCAGTTACCGCTACTTTCTTTCCCGTTTCCTTAATACTACATCATGCGCATACAATAAAACAACTAATTCCGGCAGCTTTTAATTTTTTCTCTGTCTTCTCCGCGTTTTTGCGATCTGTATAAGCTCCCGCCTGGACTTTGTAAAGCCCGTTAATCATTCTTACAAATACGTCCTTATGCCCGGTCTTTCTGATTTTCTCCGCCATAAGGTCAGCACCTTCTTTTCTCCTGTATGCTCCCGCCTGGACTCTGTAATACTTCTTGTCCTCTGCTCCCAGGTCGTCGGTATTTGTATTCTTCGTATCGTAGTTGTACAGTTCGTATGTTTCGATAAGCTCAATAAGTTTCTTTGCGTATTCCGGGTCTGATGCATACCCAGCAGCAGCTACCGCGTTACAAGCTTCTTTGTAATCTGTTTCCCCGATTACCTTCGCATATCTCTTATACTTCTTTAAAAATGTGCTGTGGTCTTTTACGGAATCTTCCCAGGTGTCATAGGCTCTAAACTCTGCTTCTACCTGTACTTTCTTTCCATCTTCGTATTCCGTTGTTTTTCTTGTTAAAGTCTTACCCTTCCAGTCCTTTGTAGCCTTAATTCCAAAAAGTGCATTACCTGTCTTTGTCAGCTCTGATTTTCCCCAGGCGCTTTCTAAAATTGCCTGTGCTGTCGTTAAGCTTGCCGCTACTCCGCTGTTCTTCATATCGGCGGACGCAATAGCGCCCACCACTTCAATAAAATTCTTCTGTTCTGCGTTCATGTTCCTTATCCCCCTACACTGCCTGTAAGCTCGATACAGCTACCCAGCTTGTAATATCCTTAAGTCGTGCTTCCTGTACTCCGTTGTTTACCTGGATTTTATCTACTGTATGTTTCTTCCCGCCGCGCTGAGCTGCCGGAACTGTCTTACCGCGTGCCGATGATAAGCCACCGTATACCGCGCCGTCTTTAATTGTTACGGTACTTCCTACTGTAATACCTTTGCTTCCCTGGTTTCCGCTGTTCCCGCTTTTCTTAAGCCCGAACTGCTCCGCGATTGCTGTAGCCACTGCTGCCGCGATCTGGTCTTTTTTCGCTGTATAAATCTGCATATCGTCTTTGTCGTCGATAAAGCATACTTCCAGTAATGCCGAAGACGTACCGCTTGCTTTTGCTCTCGCAATCACACGCCAGTTTGTCCGCTTTACGCCCCTGTTCTTAAGTCCCAGCGCTGCGATTTTCTCTACAATCTTTGTTTCTACACCTACTGTCTTCTCTGCTGTTGTTACATAGATTTCCGTACCTGTAGTCTTCCCATTCCCGGCAAGGTCATTTACACAAGAATTAAAATGTACTTCCAGTACATAGTCATAATCTCCAAATTTTACCTGGCAGCAACCTTTACCCAGGTCTTTAAAAGCGTTCCTGTTCGTCGGGTATAAGTCAACCTGTGCATAGTTCCCCAGTGTTTCCTTAATCTTCTGTACCATTACTACGGTTTCTGTTGCTTCTACTCCAAATTTTGAGCTTGCGCCCGGGTCGCCGTCCCCGTGTCCGCTGATAAGTAAAATCTTCATACAATTACGCCCCCGTTACAATCTTTCTCATAATATCGTTTTCCGTGTCCTCTTCCGTAACTGTTACTGTATTGTAAACGTAATCATACAAACTTGTATTACTTTCCAGCATTTTTCTAAAATCTTCTAACGCCTGGTCTAATAATTTGTCGTACTGTTCTTCCGTGATAAAAAGCGTAACAATCGGGAATCTTTCTACCAGCCATTCCCATACCATAGATCGCTTAATGCGTCCTGTTTTGCTTTTTAATTCCTTTTCTGCTTCTGTTACCATGTAAAGCAGTGCTACTTTTACTTTTTCAAGCTGCTGCTTCGGTGTCAGCTTCATAAATCTAAGGATTGCATACACGGTAAGCAGCCCCAGGATAAGAAGGATAAAAAAGTATACCCAGTTTTCAAGAATCATTTTTACAGTTTCCATAGTTTCGTACCTCTAAAAATTTTGTATTTCTGTCGGTTCTAACGCTTCGTCTATGATTGTATCTGTTTTATCTTTCATCTTCTGTATGATTCTCTCTTTTGTTTCTTCCGCCTGGTTCTCTTCCCCCAGGTCTATAAGCTTTTTAATCATTCCAAGTTGTATCTTAATTCCATTTTCAAGCTGTACCGCTTTCAGATACCACACTACAGCGGCAGCGAATACACCGCCAGCCGTCGGAATGATATAGGTAAACACATCTGTAGGCTTTTCGTTCCAAGCGAACACTAAAGCTACTAAACAAGCGCATACAAATAGTACACCAGTCCACATTACAACCTTTTTCTTAAATTCTTTTTTACTCTTTTTCCTGTTCATGCTTCTGCCAGCCTTCCAGGTCTTTTATACGGTTGTTCTCTACTGATATTTTTTCAAATACCACTTTTGAATCTGCTTCTAATTTGTATACCCTTTCCGCTACGTTGTTGTGTTTATCTAATTTCTTTTCGATATAGTCTAATCTTGTACGCATTACGCCGTAAATCACGCCGATAGACACGCCATAGACTACAAGCTGTACTAACAGCCCTATCCAAAATTCGTTACTCAAAAATACTAACCTTCCTATACAGAAGACATTTTTATTAAGTCTTCCTTTCCTTCTTCTATGTCTTGTATCATCGTTAGTATAATATTGTCTTCTTCCTCTATCGCCCGGTATTGTTCCAGCTCTAACAGTAGTCTTTTATTTACCTCTGTCAAATCTGTAATTACACTGGCTTGTACTTCAATCATTTGTAAAAGATAATCACTCATTTACTCTATCCCTTATCTGCTGTTTCTCTTCTTCCGTAAGGTTTTCGTAGCTCTCTAAAATCTCTTCCAGGTCTTCGCCACGCTGCACCTTAATTTTTACACCGCGTACTATAATTTTAAGTTTCGCGCCCGTCAGCATTAAATAGCACCCCCTAAGATATCCGCCATAGTTTCTACAAGCTCGTCCGTTGTTTCTACCAGTCCGTCGGTTGTCTCTTTGAGATCGTCGTACTTCTCTTCTGCTGTCTTCTCTCCCGCTTTTTCTGCTGCAATTCTCCGGGCTTCCTCAATCCATTTAGCCAGGTTTCCGTTAATACGGGCTTCCAGCTTTGCAGTTTCACGGGTGCAAAACTCAATCAGTGTAAAACGGTAGTGTTTCGGTTTTTCTTCCGTCTCTTCTACTGTCTCTACGTCTGTCTTAAGCTGTACGCGCACACGCCCCGCCTGTCTCCCAACGATAGCCGCCCCGGTCAGTACTTCCTCTTCTGTCTCTACGCCTTCTCTGATTCTTACCGCTTCCATTGCTTATTTTCTCCTTTGCGCTTTTTACGGTATCATCAAAATACTTTACTTTCAGTCCCCAGGAATCCGTATTTTTTATCCAGCCGTAATAGCTTATTACGCTTCTTGCATCGTGTCCGTTAAGTATCTGCTTCTTTCGTACCTTCCGTATTCTCCGTGTTATTCTTAAGCATATACTGGAACGTAAGGTAGTACAGTCCCGGTAGAATCTATAGCCTATAAAGTCTATTGGTCTGTTCCCTAACTTCCCTTTATCATTGGTTGCGTGTACCTGTAATTTACTCTTTATGTGTAAGCCTATTCGTGATAGCGCATCACGGATACAGGCTACAAACTGCCGTAACTTCTTTTTATTACTACTAAATAATAACATATCGTCCATATACCTAAAATAGTATTTTATCTTGAAAATGTGTTTTATTACAAAGTCTACGGGTGTCAGCATGATATTAGCGAACCAGTGACCGAACGGCGTACCTATTGGTATTCCTCTTTTCCCGGCTGCTGTCTCTTTTACCCAGTAAATATCTATACACATAAACAGTAATTCAAGTAACCTTTTGTCTTTAAACATTTTGATAAGTCGGAACTTCAAAAAGCAATGTAAAATATTGTCGTAGCATTTCTTAATATCCAGGGCTTCCCAGTACTTTGTATGTTTTACATTCTTATACATCTTTCCTTTCCTGTTCTTCCTGGCTATCGCTCTTTCAATCTTCCTTTTGCAATACGTCCCGCCTTTTCCCTTTATACTTGCGCACGAATACATATACATCCTTCTTGTCAGAATAGGCTCAATGATCTGTAATACTGCCCGTTGTACAATCTTATCAATCATACAGGGCTTAGCGATCATTCGTTTTTTATGCCGCACACCGTCGTATATTTCTTTTCTTCTCAGCTTCCGTGGCTTATATCTGCCTTCTATCAGAAGTGCCTGTATTATTTTCGTGTATTTGTCGATATCCCCTAAATACTTTTCTTTCTGTTGTTTTGCATTTGTCTTTTCGTTTTTCTTTGATTTTGTTGCGTTTGGGCTACTGCATACTGCCTTAATCGCCGTTTTAATGTTTTCATATTCGTAGATTTTTTCGTAGATTCCACCAACTCTTTTAGGTAGTATCTCTTGTTTCTTTAACTTTGGTTTCTTATTTACTGGCTTATCCATATACTACCCTTTCTTAAATGCTTATTCGGAATACGCCCGAAGGCATACCGCCCTGTAAATAGCGGCTTCCGGGTCTTCCCCTAATAGTTCCTTGCCAGTCGCTTATTTTTACCAGTCCTTCGCCGTGTCGGTTACTCTGGTAAGGTCACAGCTTGCGCCGTGTTTAGATAGTGTGCAATAATTCATATTTTCCATTGTAAGCATTAAGAAGCACCCCGCCGATGTTCCAGTTCGCGTTACCGCTGCCGTTGTTCGCGTTCACGTAAGGCAAGCCCGCGTTAGCTCCGTTGTTCGCGTTACCGAAGACATACAAGACGTACCAGGCGGCTTACACACTAAATCCCTTTTATGTATTTTCTCTATCCTTTCATGTTCTATCTCCTTCCCGCCGTTTCTTTTGGGTAGTATATCATTTCATTTTGCAAATTCAATACTTTCCCCCTTTCCTTCCATTTTCCTGGAAATCTTTAGGTATTAGGGGGCTGCCCGCCCCCGTTACACCCCCGGTCTTACTGGCGCTTTTTAAGAAGCACCCCGCCGATGTTCCAGTTCGCGTTACCGCTGCCGACGCTCGCGCTCACGCAAGGCAAGCCCGCGTAAGCTCCGCTGTGCGCGTGACCGAAGACATACAAGACGTACCAGGCGGCATTGTTATTACTCCATAAGTACGCCCCGTTTCCTTTTCCAACCGAAGAACCGCCCAGCTTTTCGCACCACATTTCTAACGGGTGTTCCGGGTCAAGTCCTTCCAAAAGCTGCCAGCCGGACGTTGTAGGAAATGTAAAGCTTAATGCTTTATAATTCGGGTCTGTATCTCCTACATTATCTTTCGTCGCTGTGTTGTCGTAGCATACATATAATTTATCCTGGTATCGGTTCACATTATCCACAAAAGCATACTGCCCGTTATGCTCATGCCCTAAAAGTAACATAGCGTGCTTACCGTCATTCACTAAGCAGCCGTCCCTCATTCCCAGGCTATCGGTTGTTCCCGATATATTAGCGCAATGACTAATAATATTACCTACTGCAATATTTACCGGGTCGCCGTCAAAATAGATCGCTTTCCCTGTTACGCTTCCGTTGTTGTAGTCTTCCACTCTTGTAATTAGTCTCTGCTTCGCTACCTGTGCTCCGCCCAGGCTTGTACCGATTTCCACAGCATTTCCTACCAGGTATTCGTTGGCTGCTGTCGCAAGTGCGATAACAATACGGTTTGTACTCTGTTCCGCTACTAAAGCCTTGTCCTGGTCTGTGTATCTCAAATAGTAATAGCCCTTGCATACTTTTTCTTGAGTATTAAGACTCGCGTATTTCACAAGAACCAGCATACTATACGCCCAGTAGCTTGTACTATCCATGCTGTAGTATCCTTCTCCAGCTGCTTTTGATCGCGCACGTACCGTAGCTCTATTTATTCTGCAATCCGGGTGCTTTCCGCTCATGGATACGTGCTTACTTCCCATAAGCGAAGACGGGTAGCGTCCCCACTCCCACGGCTCTATATATACCGCTCCGTCAAATGCTCCGGCGGAAATCTGTACATATTCGTATGTATCGTCTCGCCAGCGCTTAAGGTAAAATCCTGGGTATTCTGTAAGTACCATGTACTTCGTTGGGTCGTACCCCGGCTCTCCGATATACGCTACTGTTTCTCCTGTATCCAGGTCACAGCATTTAGATACAATCCCCGCCCACGGCATTACATAAGAAAAATCGTCTTTCCCTACCTTTGCCCCTATGGTCGGGTTCGCTTCCATGCCTACACTTGCGTCTGTACGTTCCCAGGTATCGCTTACGCTTTCCGTATTCCACACCCTTTTAACCCCGTAGATCGGCGCGCCTACCTGGGTATGGATTCCGGCAGCTCTTAAGAGTGCGTTTGTTTCTTCCTTCGTGTATCCCTTAATATTTTGTGTGGCTTCTACTCCGGCGGCTTCTATTTGCGCGATTGCTTCCGCCTTTGTATCTGCAATCCCTTTTACTACGTCTTCTGCCTTCGCCTTCGCCGCTTCTGCTGCTTTTACTGAGTTTGCCGCTGCTGTTTTGCTTTCTGCTGCCGCGCTCGCTGAATTTGCCGCTGCCGTTTTGCTTTCCGACGCTGCGCTTGCTGAATTTGCCGCTGCTGTTGCGGACTTTCCGGCGGCTGCCTTAGAATCTGCTGCCGCGCTCGCTGAATTTGCTGCTGCTGTTTTGCTTTCCGACGCTGCGCTTGCTGAATTTGCCGCTGCTGTTGCGGACTTTCCGGCGGCTGCCTTAGAATCTGCTGCCGCACTTGCTGAATTTGCCGCTGCTGTTTTATTTTCTTCCGCTTTGCTCGCCGCTGTCTCTGCCCTGGAAGTATAACCCGGTATCTGTTTCATAGCTGATTCTGCTGTTTTAACTGCTTCATTAGCTGTATTTAATGCAGTATTCGCTACTTCCTTTGCAAGTCCCACCGTTCTTAATGCATCTGTAAGGCTTTTGTATTCGTTGCTGCTTTTAATATCGTCTTCGTTTACCGCCCCGTCGTCTACATTCAAATAGAATTTAGCTGTACTTAATACGCCGCCGTCAGTTCCGTACAGTACTACGTCTACAATAGCTGTACCCTTGCAAGTTGTCATTTGCCCGCTTATATCAATTACGATTGTATTGTTATCTTTCGTAGCATTTTTAGTAACCTGTTTTCCATCCGCCTTTCTACAGCGAACTTCTACAGTATTTACCCCAGCAAGGCTATAGTCCTCTCCGTTGTCTTTAATTTCCGCAATTACCCGGCGTTCTGTATCGCCCATCTTTGCGAATACAACTTTATAGGAATCTCTTGCTACATTCCCTAAGTATTCATCGTTTATAGCTTTAATATTATTGCTATCACTTAAGTCCCATCCGTCTAAGTTTCCACTTTCAAAAGTTCCATTTTCTACATAGTTATGTTTCAGTTCGTTTACTGCTTTTTTTGCATATGTTTTTACTGATTCTGCTGTCTGGTTTATTGATGTCCCCATTTCGACCGTAGTAACATACTTCTTAAGTTTTTCTTCCGTATAGCTGTTCGCGTTGCTTTCTGCTTCATTTGCCAGGTTTCCCGCTGTTTCGTCTACATACTGAAAAGTAGTGTAGGTTTTCTTGAAATCGCTTTTAAGCCCGTCGATATCATTTTTATAGTTTCTCTCTACAGTGTTTACCGCTTCGCTTATATGGGATTCCACCGACTTTTTATAGTTGATGCTGATAGATTCCGCTTGTATGCTATCTGCTTTTATAAGCGCTCCGTCTAACTGCCCGACACATATATAATCAGCGTAAAAGCCACTACCAGTTCCGAAGGTCTTCCAGTCCCAATCTTTCCCGTCCGCTGTACGTTCTGATGCAATACAGAAGCCCATTGTACCGATAGACATAGCCCCGTAGGTCGGACTTCCTTCTACCAGGTCTTCAAATATTACCGCCCTTACTTCTGAAGGTTGCGATATGTCGCGCTGAGCTTTTAATTGTGCCTTTACAGCGTCGATTTTACCGTATACTTCTTCCGCCTTAAGTGTCCCGTCTTCCCTGGTTACTTTCTGTATAATATCTGCCGCGCTGGTTGTCTTGTCAAAATAATTTTCTATAAAGTTCCCTAGCTCAACTTCTGCGTTTTCTTCCTCTATGCAGTCGTACACAAGCCTTATACATCTTGCCGTTACATTTATCTTAAGCTTTCTGTCCTTTGTTAATACGTCGTCGCCTATTCCTATTGTTGTTAATTTCTTGTAGTCTTTATAGTCTTCCGTATTCGCAACTTCTACCAGGTCTACTTTATAATTTACTTTCGGCTTATCAAGCCCGTTTTCATACTCTTTTGTGCACCGTCTTTTAAGTTCTTCCCTTAAAAGTTCCAGCGTACTAAATCCTTCTTCCCCTTCCTGGCAATCTTCCAGTAACTTAACATCTTCAAATTTAATAACTGCTGCCCTGGGATTTGCATAGCTTCCAATGAGCGGGCTATCTATCCACGGTTCTTCCCCTTCCAGGGTGTGCCCGTTGTATGATACCGGGATAATTCGCGTTACTACATCGTCTATACTTATGTCCGCTTCTATCCCTGTCATATTCCGCCCGAACTCTGCACACGCTCCATAGTCCCCGCCCAGGCGGTCATTTATGATAACGGTAAAATTATCATACATTCTTTCGCCGCCCCAGCGATTTATAAAGCTATTTTCACCGTCCCCGCCGATTGCTTCCATGATGTTTTTACGGATATAGTAAGCTGTGGATCGCGTTTTAATATTTGTCTTCGCCTTGTACTTCGTACCGCTTAAGATTATATCTAACGCTTCTTGCCCGGTCTTGTCCGTCGGTCTTACATCTACCAGCATTTCCCCGGCAGAATCATAGAAAATATGTCTTGCATACGCTGTTACTTCTGTCTCAGTCTTCGTATAATCATAGATTCTAAAAAGCTGCTTCTTTGAATACGGCGTAGGTGCTGCTATTACATTGTCATTTACCAGGTATTCCCAGCGCCCCAGGTCGTCTATAGGGTGTTCTAAGGTAAGCTCTGCCACTCCTTCTACAGTAAGTTCTACTTCGCACGTAGTCGGCGTTAAGGTCATGTCTCCGTTACTTCCGTAGCTGGTGTACCCGCTGCTATTTTTATCACAGTATCCAGCTTAAGCTCTTTGCTTGCTGTCGCTGCTGCAAGGTAGCCAACCTTGCTACTAATGCGCCGTGTGGGGCTCGAACCCACGCCCGCCCGGTTATGAGCCGGGTGCTCTGACCAACTGAGCTAACGGCACTTGTTGGGCAACTGCTGCCGCCCTGGTGTTTTATTCACTCCTTCCCGCGAACCTTGGTACAAAGTCCCCGAAGTCCGTTGCCGGGAAGTTTTCTCTTACAATATTTCCCTGTATCCTTATAAAATCATGTGCAAAGTTGGAATTATCCGCGCCCAGGAAGTCGTCCAGCCTTAAATTAAATTTTCTGTCTGCGCTCTCTATATCCATAATCGCGCTTATCGCGTCGCCCTGCATAATTCCCATTGCTTTAGCTCTTGCGCAAATCGCGCCATATTTTCTATTTCTTTCCTTCTTTTCTTCTACTGTCATTCTTCTTTTCTCCTTTCTCTGCTAAGAGTGTAGTAAAGTGTCTATCCAGTTCCCCGGTTGTCAGTCCTGTAGTTTCTGCCAGTCTGTCTACAAAGTCACAATAATCTTCATGAGCTTTCTCAAAGCCTTCCTTTGCTAACAGTGCCTTCTCGATGTTTCCCAGCTTTTCTAATCCTTTTGCTTCTACTTGTTTCCAAATTTTAAATTGTTCTTCACTCACTTCTCTACCGTCCTTCCCGTTTATAATTCTTCTCTAATCAAAATCACGATTCTGATTTTTGAACTTTTTTCTGTTGTCTCGTATCCTAAAACTTCTTTTACTGAAATCAATTCAATTTCGTAGCACTCGTTATACTCTGCCATAAGAAAATCTTCCGTTGATCTGAATATGTCTACTTCTCCGCAAGTTGTATTTACAAGTCTAATCTCTGCGTATCTGTAATTCTTTTTAAGAAGTTCCTGTACAACTCCTAATCTCAATTCCGCCATTGTCATTTTTCTAATTTGAATTTCTTCTTTTTTATAACCGAATTTCATTAAATTCATATCTATTCCTTCCTTTCGTCTTTTGTTCATCGTTGATTACATTTACATTATAGTGTACTAGATTTACCTTGTCAACATATTTTTAATCTTTTTGTTGATTAAGTTTACTTTTTATGCTATCGTATAATTAAATTACAGAAAGGGGGATTTATTTTGAACGAACGTTTAAAAGAGTTACGTAATTATCTCGGACTTAGCCAGGAAGCTTTTGGGGAAACTGTTGGAGTTACAAAAGCTGCTATCAGTCGCATAGAAAGCGGTATCAATTCCTTATCTGATAGAATGATTCTATCTATAGTTACTCAGCATAACGTAAGTGAAGAATGGCTCAGAACGGGTAACGGCTCTATGTTTAACGCAATGTCCGAAGATGAAGAACTGGACTTATATGTAGGTCGTATCTCCGGCGGCGCTGATGAATTTAAGAAGAACTTAATTAAAACTCTTTGTAAATTGTCAGAAGACGAATGGGACGTACTTAAGAAAATCATTTCAGAAATGAAATAAGGGATAGACGCTATTAACGTCTACCCCTTCAAGCCCAGGATATAAAAATATATCTTTCTTAATAGTTTTTCTTCCTGGATAGTGTCTATAAGGTTGTGTAGCTTCTCACGCATTATAGTTAAGCCCCCTTCCTTTGACAATATCCATTATATTCCTATTTTTTCTGCTCGTCCCGGATTTTAAAAACATTTCCAGGATTGTGGAAATATTTACAAGAATACCAGGTAAAAAGCTGTGTTATGATATACTACTTATATTCTGAATCGTACAGATCGCTTATACGGCATCCTAAGCCTTTGGCTATTTTTTCCAGGTTTGCCAGTGTTGGCGAAGTTTTACCATTTTCAATATTATTTAGCGTGGACTTGCTTACACCAGTCATTACGGCTACAGCTTCCAGCTTTAAGCCTTTGGCTGTACGCACTTCCCACAAATTTACTTTTAACATTATCCTACCTTCCTTTCAGCGTGATAGGATAATGTTATTATCGGCATCTAACTGCCGGAATCATTAAATTGAATACAGTATTAACTAAACCTTTACAAATTAAAAAAGCCGTCCCGGGCTGCCACCCGAAACGGCTACGCGATACCTATAAACAAGGGCTTATAGATAAATCAAAACGCAATATGATTATACCATAAGCCCATATTTTTAAAAAGGGCTTATTTTTTATACCCTTTTTTAAGGAAGGTGTGATTATATGAAATTACCTAACGGCTTCGGAAGTGTTTACAAGCTCTCCGGCAACCGCCGTAACCCCTATGTAGCAAAGAAAACAAAAGGCTGGGATATCGACCCGAAAACCGGGAAGGCAAAACAGCTATATATAACAGTCGGCTATTATCCTACCAGGAAAGAAGCGCTTACCGCCCTGGCAGAATTTAACGCCAACCCTTACGATGTGAACGCCGCTAAAGTTACTTTTGCCGATGTATACGAGCGTTGGAGTGACGAACATTACCCGACAGTTAGCGAATCTAACGTAAAAGGTTACAAGGCTTCATGGAAACTCTGTGATAAAATCGCTTCTATGCGTTTTGTCGATGTTAAATTAGATCATCTGCAAATGATTGTTGATGAATCCGGGAAGAATACCCCGACACTTAGAAAGTTAAAGGTTATGCTTGGACTTATGTACAAGTATGCTGTTATACATGAAATTATACCGAAGGAAAGAAATATGATTGAATATCTGAACATTAAAAACGCCGGAAATCCAAACGCATTAAATCGTGAACCGTTCAGTAAGGCGGAAGTATCCCGGATATGGGAAGCAAAGAACGGAAATACCTATTATACTGTTATCCTTATGCTTATCTATTCCGGCTGCCGTGTGTCTGAGCTATTGGACTTAAAGAAGGAAGATGTTAATTTAGAAGAACGGTATTTTAATGTAGTAGCTGCTAAGACTGCTGCCGGAGTCCGTACTGTTCCGATAGCAGAAAAAGTTTACCCGTTCTTTGAATACTGGTACAACCTTAACGACTGTGAATACTTATTAAGTACCCCGGAAGGCGAACACTTTAAGTACAGAAATTATTACGATTCTTACTGGAAGCCGCTACTTAATGCTGTAGGAATGAAGCACCGCCCGCATGATACCCGGCATACTTGCGTAAGTCTATTAACCGTAGCTGGCGTATCTGATAAAGTCATTAAAAAGATAGTCGGACATAAGGGACAAGGTGTTACAGAAATTGTGTATACACACTTTGAAATAGCAGAACTGATAGACGCGATCAACAAGATATAGTGTTAGTTACCTGTTAGTTACGTGTTAGTTACCGTAAAAAATTTATGCTTTTTTGTGGTGTTCCACAAATCAGCGGACATAAAGAAAACCCAGGAAATATAAGCATTTCCTGGGTTTGTATCTTTTTCGTTGTCTCTTTGTAATTATCGTTTTGAGAACTGTGGTGCTCTACGAGCTGCTTTGAGACCGTATTTCTTACGTTCTTTCATACGTGGGTCACGTGTAAGGTATCCGGCTTTCTTAAGTACCGGTCTGTAATCAGAATCTGCTTCAAGAAGTGCTCTTGCGATTCCGTGACGGATTGCTCCTGCCTGTCCTGTGTATCCACCACCACGTACGTTAACGAGAACGTCAAATTTATCAACTGTTTCAGTTGCAACTAATGGCTGACGAACTACAACTTTAAGAGTTTCAAGTCCTAAATATTCGTCGATATCTCTTTTATTGATTGTGATCTTACCTGTACCTGGTACAAGGTATACTCTTGCGATAGATTTTTTTCTTCTTCCTGTTCCGTAGAATTTAGCTGTTGCCACTTTTATTTCCTCCTTTCAAACCTCTGACTAAAATGTTAAAACTTCTGGTTTCTGTGCCTGATGAGCATGTTCTGCTCCAGCATATACGTGAAGTTTCTTGATCATTGTTCTTCCCAAAGGTCCTTTTGGAAGCATACCTTTAACAGCAAGTTCGATAACCTGTTCCGGTTTCTTTGCCATCATTTCTCTTAATGTAGTTTCTTTCATTCCTCCTACATAATCTGAGTGATGATAGTATACTTTCTGATCTAATTTCTTTCCTGTAACTTTGATCTTTTCAGCATTGATAACAATTACGTTGTCACCTGTATCAATGTGCGGTGTAAATTCCGGTTTATTTTTTCCTCTTAAAACTTTAGCGACTTCTGCTGCAAGACGTCCAAGTGTCTGTCCTTCAGCGTCAACTACATACCATTTTCTTTCAATCTTATCTGGATTAGCCATGTAAGTTTTCATTGGTTGACCTCCTATGAATTTCAGTTTACTAATTATTTTCATTGTAGATTCTATAGAAAACAAGTTCACTCCGGGGCTTTGGTGCAAACCGTTTCTTCTCACGTCATACTTGCATATTATATTATACCAGCAAGCTTTTGTCAACTGTTTCTTGCTGATTTTCGTCACTTTTTTGTGGGAATTTTCTACAGCATTTCTTTCAGATTGTCCACAGTTTCTTCTGCCTTCACCAGTGTAATACTGCCATGATCCAGGCATTCAACAAACTTACATACCAGGTCAGGATCAAACTGTCTGCCTGCATCCTGAAGAAGCTTCTCCCGTGCTACTTCAATAGGAAATGCTTTTTTATAACATCGTTTGGATGTCATGGCATCAAAAGAATCTGCCACGCACAAAATCCGCGCAGTCAGTGGAATATCTTCTCCTGCGATCCGGCGTGGATATCCTTTTCCATCATACCGCTCATGATGACCGATGACTGCCGGAATTACATAATCCAGCGATGGAAGGTGACGGATAATATCGATCGATGCCTCTACATGCCCTTTGATGATCTCATATTCTTCATCTGTCAGTTTTCCCTCTTTATTGAGTATATACTCCGGAATACCGATTTTACCGACATCATGCAGAAGTGCTGCCTGCCGGATAATCTCTATCATATCTTCGTTCATTCCAAGGGCAGATGCCAGTGCCGTTGCATAATAAGCTACGTTGTTGGAATGGCTGAACGTATAGTGATCCTTCGCATCAATTGCCGCCGTCAGCGCATAAATCGTAGCCTCATACTCCTGATAAATATGGGTGCGATTCCTTGTATTGTTCCCCACACTGTTGTTCCGGAACATCATATCAAAGACCTGGATCCCATTTTTCCCATTATGTTTCACATGATAAACTGCCAGATCTACATTTTCCATCAGCTCTTTCACGTTCCTTGCCGCATAAGGAGCCGCACTGATACCGGCACTCACAGTTACTGCTTTCAGCTTCATATCCGTTCTGCGGTTATTCATAACGTAAATCTGTTTTGCAATAGATTCCACCATATTTCTGGCAGAAAAAAGATCATATCCCGGTAAAAGAACCGCAAATTCCTTTCCTCCATAGCGAGCCGTGTATCCACTTTCTCCGACACTGCTTCTGATGATATCTGCAATCCGCTGCAGACACAGATCTCCTTCTTTCACCCCATACAACTGATTATACAATTTAAAATCATCTACATTGATGATCGCAAGTGCCAGCGATGCCTCCCTGTTTTTCTCAAGCTCTTCATTCAGCACTTCGTAGAAATACTTCCGGTTCAGTAATCCGGTCATCTCATCTGTTCTGGCTTCCTGACGGGCTCTCTCGTACAATCTTGAATTCTTAATCGCAATCGATGCAACCGACGTAACAGATGAGATCAGCTGCACCTCATCATATACCAGCCGTTTTTTTGCCGAAGCATCTGTGATCAGAATCACACCAACCAGGCATTCTCCATCTTTCAGTCCTGCACAGTAACGGATATGCGTCTTATCCAGCCGGTGTTTTTCACTCTCCCACATCGACTTATACTCCACAGTATAACGAAAATCCCGGTAAATGATCGGCTCTTCATGTTCTTTCAGCCACTGGATCATCGGGTTTTCTTCTTCCATCGTAAATGTCAGATCATTCAGTGGCTGATCACTTGCCACTCCCCGATATGGCTGTCCTGGTGCATCCTGCATACAAATATAGATATTTCCAACATCCATCAGTTCTTTCATGACACTGATCGTTTTGTCCAGAATTTCATTTAAATCCAGCGTCTTCGAAATTGCAGAGCTGAACTCCCTGATTTTTTCTGTCTGATAATTTTCTTCCCTGACAAACACACTGCGTACCAGAAGCTTCCACAAAAAAGTAAACAGCGCATAAATCACCAGAAACACAATTGCAAAAACAAGGGCATAAAGCGTTGTATTCTTATCCATCTGTATATGGAAGATTTTCTGCAGATATGGAATTATATTTAAAAATACAATAACAGAAAACAAGAATCCTACACCGTAACACAGACTGGGCGATGCCAGCATCTGCAACCGGAACAGACGTCTGCGTATCAGTGCATAAAACAGAAAAAATACATTTACAACGCCACTTAAAATATCAATCGGAAATCCACTGAAGAATGGTATTCCAAGCAACATATTCCCTGCAAACAACACCAGAACCCCTGCCATGACCGGTTCATACTGTACTTTCATATTGGGATTCGCTTTGCAGATCCGCACAAGGATAAGGAAAAGATAAATCAAAAAAATCCCAGCCGGGAAAAAGAGTACTAATATAGTAGGTTTAATCTCATACACAAAAGTAGGAAGCCCATTCTTTTCCACCACATTCGGGCATCCCAGGAATACCCCATGCCGGATATTTACCACAAAACAGATCAGCATAACAGCCAGATATATTTTCCCTGGCAGACTTTTTTTCACTCCGCCAAATGCCAGAATAAAACAATAATATGCATACGGCAGCAGTAAAATTCCAAGCAGGGAAACCTGATACCAGAATTCATAACTTGGCCACAGATGGACACGCATAAATGCCGATCCTCCAGCCCAAAAAAGCAGTCCAACCAGCACTACCAGAAAGCTATTTACAATTTTATTTCGCTTCGCTGTCAGAAACATCAGCAGCATAAATCCATAGCACACCATTGCTATGATTGAAATATATCCATAGGTTCCCATAATTCCCTCTTATCTCACTTTGTTCAAACATTCCTGCACTTCCAGCAACGCCTTCAAATCATAATAAGAAGGATTCATCTGATGCAGTTTTTTCCCAGTCTTTTTTTCATAAGTTTCAAATGTTCCGCACGTAAAAATTGTAACCTGTAAAGGATCCATTCCCAGGATTTTCTTCAAGTCACGGTAATCCTGATCAATATATTTAAAATATGTACTCAGTAACTCTTTTAAAATATCGGCGCTCATGGCACTGTTCAGCAAGGATTCCCGTTCCAGTTCTACATACATATGCAGATATGGGCGGTTCTGTTCATTATATTCCTTTGCCGCAACCCAGTTTGTGATCGGGAGCTTTGACAGACGAATGACATTTCGGATCCCATTTTCTGAAATCCTTGTAAATCCTGCTATATCAATGATCCATGGTACCCGGTCCACATATTCAAAACGTGGGATCTGTGTTTCATCTTCCCTGTTTTCCAGTCCAACGCACCGATACATATCACCACAGCGATATCTCGCGAATGCACCGCCTTTCAAAATCGTAAATACGAGCTCATATTTTTCTCCCGGCTGGACTTCATCCATCAGATATGTCGGTGGAACATAAGACGGATCCTCATGATTTTTCAACATGTCCTTCTCTGTGATAAATTCATAAAATGCCGTATCCGGGAAGAAATACATTCCTTTTCTCGTCCAGGTCTCTGTCCCCATTATAGATGGTTCCGTACCGGCAAACAATTCCATCGGCCGGATTCCCCAGAGTTCTTCCAGATCATCTTTATAGCACTGATTGTCCGTACCTGCTACCATGAACCCTTTCAAATGGAATAAATCCTTTGGGAGTAATTGCCGGTTCTCCTTTTTGCAGCGGTATTTTGCCTGTATCATACGGAAGATCATATGCGGTCTGCATTTCAGAAGACTTGATAGTTGGATACCGCCGCCACCGGTCATCGAAGAAAGGCTCAGACTTACCGCATAAGCCACACTTCCAAGACCAAAGAAAAATCCCAGATCTTTTTTCATCGCCATTTTAAATCCCAGCTTGTTTCGTTCGCTGAAACTCATATTCACAGCATCTTTTACTGCCGGAAGGAACTCAATATCAATTTCTTCCCCGAGTGCCAGTGGAAAAAGTCCGGTAGCATACGGAAGCGGTGCCAGCGCATACAGAAATTTGTCCGTAGATGCAACATCAAAAGAACCCTTTTTCCTGCTGGTCGATAAAATCAGACATGCTGTCACATTATTCCGGTAGGTATCCAGCATACTTCTTGTATACGGTGCAACCTTAATCGGATGTTTCCCGCCTTCCCAGGTTGTCTGAATCCAGATCACCGGATTCCCCGGAAGCATATCAGGCTGCTTGGTCAGAAGAATGTCTGCATAATCTTCATACTCCGTCAGCGGTACCATTTTGCGGAATTCATCCAGATTTCGGGGATGTTTTCCTTTCAAAATCGACTGTCCAAGTCCACAGTTACTCCACAGCTGGATCTGTTCTTCCATCAGCCGCCGCTGGATTTTCATGTAACCGTCCATCGACAGATCCAGAAATCCACAGTACTGCTGCCATATTTCATTATACTGTTGTTTTTTTAATTTTTCTTTTAAATTCATAGACTGTCCGCTCCAGATCAATCATTTTTTCTGATAGTACGCAGGCACACCCGTATACTTTTTCTGTTCGGTATCAGAAACGGTGTACTTTGCTGATATTCTTTATAGTTAAAAAATGTCCGTGGGAATGTCCACAGATCCTGAAAAATAATATACAGATAATTCCAGAAAATCATAAGTAAAAAATAAATCCCATGTTTCCATCCACCGACCATTCCCCACATGCACAAATATGCTCCTGCAAACCATAAAACACCAGGATGGCGGCACAATCCATACATACCTTCCGTATAAGCCGCACGCAGTTTATTTTCTTCACAATAGGTTTCTTCAAAGGGAAGCGCAAAAAACAACGTATAAATGAGCAGACAAAGGAAAAGGAATCCTCCTAATCCAAATCCGGTCATTGTTCCGATCTTCCGCTGGCAACTCCCCCATGCTGCATAAAGCTCTGCAATCAGTGATACTACAACGAGAATACTCCCAGCTGCAAAAAATTTTTGTAATACTGCATTCTTCATCCGAACACTGTTGATATCATAAATAAAATACAGAATAAATCCTGTACTTCCTAGTATAAACTGCCACATTTTTCTCTCCATGATTTGTGCATTATTATGCACAAATACCTTTTCACGCACTCTAAATTATAATAAAAGCTACTATAAATTGCAACCAAAAAATGTCTTCCCTTTCCCCTTTTTTCAAAAACATTACCATATCATTACATTTTTTACAAATTCCACTTTTGCTTTAAATAGTATACCATCATTTGCTTCTATCTGATACAATAGATGTATGGGATTTTTATCCAAATTTTGACTAAAAGGCAGGTACTAGAATATGTGGGCTTATGAAGGAATTTTTTATCAGATCTATCCAATTGGATTCTGTGGCGCTCCGACCGCAAATGACGGCAAAACCGTATCCCGGATTTTAAAATTAAAGGACTGGAGCAGTTATCTGGAATCCTTAGGTATCTCTTCTATATTATTAAATCCAATTTTCGAATCAGACAATCATGGTTATGATACCAGGGATTATAAAAAAATCGACTGCCGTCTCGGAACCAATGAAGATTTCGCAGAAGTATGCAAAGATCTCCATGCACACAATGTAAAAATCGTTCTTGACGGTGTGTTTAATCACGTAGGACGCGGCTTCTGGGCATTTAAGGATGTACAGGAAAAGAAATGGGACTCTCCATACAAGGACTGGTTCTGCATCAATTTTGACGGTAATTCCTGCTACAATGACGGATTCTGGTATGAGGGATGGGAAGGACATTTTGAACTGGTCAAACTGAATCTTGCCAATTCTGCTGTTGTAGATTATCTCCTGGAATGTGTAAAAGGCTGGATCGATGAATTTGACATCGACGGTCTCCGGCTTGATGTTGCATACTGCCTGGACCGCAATTTCATGAAACGTCTGCGCAGTTTCTGCCAGGAATTAAAACCTGACTTTGCCCTGATCGGAGAGGTTCTCTTCGGGGACTACAATCAGATCGTCAATGACGAAATGCTGCACAGCTGCACCAACTATGAATGCTATAAAGGTATTTATTCCAGCTTCAACAGCATGAACATGTTTGAGATTGCGCACTCTCTGAATCGTCAGTACGGACCGGAACAGTGGTGCATTTACCGCGGAAAACATCTGATGTCTTTTGTTGACAACCACGATGTAACCCGAATTGCAAGTATCCTGACCAACAAGAACCACCTGCCGCTGACTTACGGACTTCTTCTTGGTATGCCGGGTGTTCCTTGTATTTATTATGGAAGTGAATGGGGTGAGGAAGGGGTAAAAGCACCAAATAATGACTACGCCCTTCGTCCATGCTTTGAAGAACCAAAGCCAAATGAACTGACCGAAGAGATCAAAAAAATGATCCACGTCAGAACCGGAAGCAATGCACTCTGCCACGGAAGCTACCGTAATGTTGTCCTGACCAACCATCAGCTCATCTTTGAGCGTCGGACCGATGATGAACGGATGCTGGTTGCGATCAATGCATCGGACGCACCGTTTACTGCGCACAATGGAGAACTCGGAGGCACAATGACCGACCTGCTCACCGGAAATGAAATCCAGATGAGCGGACAGCTTGAGATGCCGCCGTACAGTGTGCAGTATCTGAAATAATATCTCCGGACATTTTCCAAAGCAGACCTCTTTGGTTTGCCATGAGAATGATTGATATTGCTTAACAGCACAAATGCCAGTTCCGGCTTGCTGTCGGTTCTGGCATTTTTTCAAAGAATCTCTGTTCCAGTAAATACAGTAATTTCGTTTGAGATTTCCTGTCATTTAACGGAACTTCGATTTTCTATATTCCCTCGGAGTCATTCCATAATTTTTTCGAAAAAGCCTGTAAAATTGTGTCCGATTACTAAAGCCAAGGTCCTCCATGATTTCTGCAATCGTAAGATCCGAATCCAAAAGAAGTCCCTCCGCCTTTTCCATTGTAAATTTCGTGCTATATTCATACAGAGACAACCCGGTATATTTTTCAACCGTTTTATAAAGATAATCTCCTGAATAACTAAACTTTTCCTCCAAATCCTTTCTGCGCACCTGTCCATCCTTTTCCCGGATATAACTGGTTATCTGATCAAATAGTTCTCTCTCAGACGTATTTCCGAAAGCAACCGGCGTATTTGTGTAAAGCGCTCCGTCAAACAATGCAGATAACATTCCTATCATTGCTCCTGCAATCTGAAAATTTGATTTAGGCGTTCTCTTCTGCAATCCTACTGCAATTTTGTCAAAACAATCATGCACTACTTTTGTCTCTTTCATCGGAATAAAATCGATATAAGCCCGTTGTGATGCCTCTTCTTTATCCAATTCATGTAAAAAGAATTTCCTTACCATCTCATATTCCTTTGTGCGTTTCCCGGAAAAAACACTTGGAAATTGTAGTAAATTCAAAATATATTCTTGTGTAAATTCCAGAAAAATCACTCTGCAATACTCATCGAATTCCTCCAGATGGCGAATATTCATATTCATCAGACAGCAACTTCCTTTCGGATAAAGATGTCTGGTATTTTCAATGTTCTGATATAGCCTTCCATCTGCAACATACATCAACTCATAGAAATTATGTCTGTGCATACTTTTCCTTTCAAGAATTTTGTCCGATTCCTCCTTGTCCATACAAAGATATCCTAAATCCTTCGGTCCTATAAATGTAAGCACCTCTCTTCCTTCTTCTTTTTCCGGATAATAGGAATCTAAAATAAAAGAAAGACTATCTTCTGTAAAATGATTTTCTCCAAAACCTTTTTCATATGCCTTCATTTCTTTAATTAAATCCTGATACATCATAGGACGTGTAGATTGAAAATACATAATTTATTCCTCTTTCTGATAAAAACCAGTTTTATCTTTTTATAGTGATCATTCCTGTTCATCTCGAATAGCTCTTAACAATTGAATCTGATACACATAAGGTTCAATCCCATCATTTATGCCATTTATACTCTTTTTCATATCATTTATAATAATATCATATGATGTGGATGTCAAAATTTTTTACCACTCACTAATTAACCGAATTGTTCTATTCAATAGTAAAAGCGAGGAAAACTTATGCAAAAAACAGATTTCAACCGTGACTGGACCGTACAGAAAGACGGATCCAATGAAATACTTCATGTCAATCTTCCAGATGACGCCATGATCCGTGAAGAGCGCTCAAAAGAGAATAAAACCGCAAGTGCAAGTGCCTATTTTGCCGGTGGCAAATATATTTACACTAAAATTTTCGATCTTTCGGAAAATGAAACCAGACAAACTCTGATCTTAGAATTTGAGGCTGTCTATCAAAACGCAACCGTATTCTTAAACGGCAGACAGGTTGCCGAACATCCTTACGGATACACAAACTTTTTTGTTGACATCACCGGAAAAGTTATTGCCGGAACAAATGAACTGAAAGTCGTTGCAGACAACGCAGATGTCCCGAACAGCCGTTGGTACTCCGGATCCGGTATCTACCGCGAAGTGCACCTTTACCGTTCCGGAAGTTCTTATATCCGCCCGGAAGGGTTAAAAGTGCAGATTGTTGATCTTAATACAATCCACATTTTTACTGACGCGGTTATGCAGCCTGATGAAAAAATTGTACTGGAAATTTTCAATGACACTGGCAAAATCGTATCTTCCGAAGGCACAGATGTCACCATCACCATCCCAGATGCACACCTCTGGTCTGCCGAAGATCCTTATTTATATACCTGCAAGGCAACCCTTCTACAAAATGGAACTGCCATTGATACTGCCAGAACCTCTTTCGGAATCCGTACCCTTTCCTGGGGAAAAGATGGATTTCTTGTAAACAACAAGTCCGTCCTTTTCCGGGGTGCCTGCATCCATCATGATAATGGGGTACTCGGTGCCTGTGGCTTCCATGATGCTGAATGTCGGCGGGTACGCATTTTAAAAGAAGCCGGATTTAATGCCATCCGTTCTTCACACAATCCCATTTCAAAGGCAATGCTGGATGCATGCGATCAACTTGGTATGTACATTATTGACGAAGCTTTTGATATGTGGCTGATCAAGAAAAATCCTTACGATTACGCCGGTGAAACATTTTCCAAATGGTGGAAAGCTGATATTGCTGCCATGATTTCAAAAGACTATAACCATTCTTCTGTTGTGATGTACTCTGTTGGAAACGAGATTACAGAGCTTGGACTTGCAGACGGGCAGGAACAGGCCCGTATCATGACTGAATTCTGCCATACCAAAGATCATACAAGACCTGTCACAGCCGGGATCAATCTGATGCTTGCTACCATGGCCGGAAGTAAAAAAAGTATTTATGGCACGGACGAAGACGGTAAAGTCAAAGACAGTGGTTCCGGTGGACTGGATAACGCTCCGACCTCTGAATTTTTCAATATCATGATGAACAAAATGGGCGGACTCATCAATAAAGCAGCCAAAACAAAAAAAGCGACTGCCATTGCTGAAATTATGTCCGGTATTTTCGATATTCCCGGATATAATTATGCATCCAGCCGCTATAAAATTGATGCCAGAAATCATCCGGAACAGGCGACAACCGGCTCTGAAACTCTCCCGCAGACCCTTTACGATAACTGGCAGCTTGTCAAATCGATTCCTACCATGACCGGCGACTTTATGTGGACCGGATATGATTATCTTGGTGAATCAGGCATTGGCACCATTCAGTACAAAGACAAAAAGACGAAGCAAAATGCCGATCCGGGCCTTATTATTTCCGGTGGTGCCGGTATCATTGATATCTGTGGAAAAAAACGTCCGGAAGTTGGATGGAGCAAGATCATCTGGGGATTACAGAAAACTCCAACAATTGGTGTTGACCCTTATACCCGCACAGACTATTTCCAGTCTCTTTCTATGTGGCGTGTCACAGATGCGGTGGAAAGCTGGTCATGGGAAGGCTGCGAAGGGAAAAAAGCTTCTGTAACAATCTACTCAGATGCAGACAAAATAGAACTTCTTGTCAATGGAAAAAGCGCAGGTAAAAAGAAACCGAAAAAAGATATTGCAAAATTCAGGAAAATTCCATATGAAGCCGGCAAAATCGAAGCCATTGCTTACGACTCCTCCGGAAAAGAAACAGCCCGCACCACGCTTGTCTCAGCCACTGGAAAAACTTCGATAAAACTCACTCCTGAAACAACAAACCTCTGTGCAAATGGTCAGGATCTCTGCTTCCTTAATATCGATCTTATCGGTGAAAATGGAATCACAAAATCCTCTGTCGACCAGGAGCTGAAAATAGAAATCTCTGGTCCTGCAACACTTCAGGGATACGGTTCTGCAAGACCAAATGTTGAAGAAAGCTTCTGCAACGATACTTTCAAGACATTCTATGGCAAATCCTTAGCCGTAATCCGGGCCGGCTATGAACCAGGCACTGTCACTGTAAAAGTATCCGGAAAAGGATTAGACACCCAGGAACTCACACTAAATATCTGTTAAAACTCTACAGATTTCTAAATAAAACCAAAGGAGAACATCAGAACTCTTTTTCTGTTCTGACGTTCTCCCTTCTGGTCATTTATCCCATTTTCTAATAAATATATTTCTTCATTTCCTGATATACCCTTGCAAGAGGAAGTCCGACGATCGTATTATAATCACCTTCAATCCCACAGATATACACGCCAAATGCCCCTTGGATTCCATAGGCTCCTGCCTTGTCCATCGGCTCTCCTGTCGCAATATATTCCCTGATTTCTTCCTTGCTCATCGGATATACATGCACATCACTGCATTCATGAAATGTCTTCCGGATCTTTTTCCCATCCTTCTTTATCAGAAGCGTAACACCGGTGTAAACCTGATGTGCTTTTCCCTGAAGCATGGAAATCATCTGATATGCCTGCTCTTTATCCTTTGGCTTTCCGAGAATCGTTCCATCCGCTGCAACCACCGTATCTGAGCCGATCACCAGAAAATCTCCTGTATTTTTCGTTTCATACTGCTGATAGACATCTTCTGCTTTCTGTACAGAAAGTTCTTCCACAACCTGGCTTGGAACCTGGGATGTAATTACTTCCTCACAGTGTGACGGCATGACTACATGCTTTATATTTCCCTGTTCCAGCAGTTCTGTCCTGCGCGGTGATGCAGAGGCCAGAACTACAGTCAGCTTCTGTGTCCTACTACACATAGCCTAATCCTCTTTCACAAGAATCTTCTTAATTTCTCCCATATACATGTTATGCATATCTTTGTCAGCATACCATTTGTCAAGATTTGCTTTCTCAACAAAATTTTCTTCTCCCATGCGCTGTACATAAACCTTCTTGCATACAAAGATCATTTTTGCTTCTTCAAACGCAACTGTTCCATCTACATAATATGGTGTCAGACCGGCTTCTTTGATCTTATCTTCGTCCCTTCCGGAGACTCTTCCACAGAGATTTAACGCTTCTCTATGCTCTTCTCCAAAGAATGCCAGTGTAAAATAATCTTCTCTGTCTACAAATTCTTTTGTATAACGGGAATCACGGATATAGGCTGTTGCAGTTGGTTTTCCCCACATGATTCCGACACCGCCCCAGCTTGCGGTCATGGTGTTACATTTTTCTTCATTTCCTGCTGTGATCAGCATCCACTGTTTTCCGATCAGGTCAAATGGATTATCCTTTAATTCTTCTGCTTTTATTTCTGTAAAACTCATTTTTCTGTCCTCTTATTTTGCGATTACTTTACGGAAATTCTTCTTTCCTTTTCTTACAACTTTTCCTTCTCCTTCAAAGTCTGCTTTTGCAAATGTTGCTGAAATATCAGAAACCTTTTCTCCGTCAACGGCAACTCCGCCCTGCTGTACAGCACGACGTCCTTCTGATTTGGAAGCAACCAGTCCGCTCTTATGAAGAAGTGTCAGGATATCGACAGACCCGTCTGCGAAATCTTCATCAGAAAGCTCTGCTGTCGGCATATCTGCTGCATTTCCTGAGCTGAACAGTGCACGTGCACCTTCCTGTGCCTTCGTAGCTTCTTCTTCGCCGTGAACCAGCTTTGTCAGTTCAAATGCAAGGATTTCTTTTGCTGTATTCAGCTGTGCGCCTTCCCATTTATCCATCTCATCAATCTGCTCAAGCGGAAGGAATGTCAGCATACGCAGGCATTTGAGAACATCTGCATCTGCCACGTTTCTCCAGTACTGGTAGAATTCAAACGGAGAAGTCTTTTCCGGATCAAGCCATACAGCTCCAGACTGTGTCTTACCCATCTTCTTTCCTTCTGAATTCAGAAGCAGTGTGATTGTCATCGCACTTGCATCCTTACCAAGCTTACGACGGATCAGTTCTGTACCACCAAGCATGTTGCTCCACTGGTCATCTCCACCAAACTGAAGGTTACATCCGTATTTCTGGTATAACATATAGAAGTCATAGCTCTGCATGATCATGTAGTTGAATTCAAGGAAGCTCAGTCCCTTTTCCATACGCTGTTTGTAGCATTCTGCTGTCAGCATACGGTTTACGGAGAAGTGTGCTCCGACTTCACGAAGTACTTCCACATAATTCAGATCCATCAGCCAGTCCGCATTATTAACCATCAGTGCTTTCCCGTCTGAAAAATCAATAAAACGGCTCATCTGCTTCTTAAAGCAATCACAGTTGTGCTGGATTGTCTCCGGTGTCATCATCTGACGCATATCTGTTCTACCGGACGGATCCCCGATCATAGCAGTACCGCCCCCGATCAAAGCAATCGGCTTATTGCCAGCCTCCTGCAGTCTCTTCATCAGGCACAATGCCATAAAATGTCCAACATGCAGACTATCCGCCGTCGGATCAAACCCAATATAAAACGTAGCCTTCCCATTATTCACCAGATCCCTAATTAACGGCTCATCCGTAACCTGTGCAATCAATCCTCTAGCCTGCAGCTCTTCATAAATACCCATTTCTAATCTTTCCTTTCTTTTTCAAAACCTATATCTTACTCACAGCCAATCTTCTCCGCCAGGAGAAGGAGGCGTCCCTGTCTGGAACTCTTTGAAGTTTTTAAGGATGTCAGCCATTCGGAAACCATTTCTATTTGACTGCATGTGCAGGCGGATGCTCATACTTCTTAGGTTTTGGGAATTTGTGTTATGATTGAAAATCCATCTGTCTGAGCGCAGCGAGTTATGGATTTTCAATCATGCCCTTAACAAATTTACAAAACCTTAGAAGTATCAGCTGCCGAACCCGCAGACAAATAGAAATAGATTCCGGATAGCGTCCGTCCTGAACCCCTTCAATTTTTCCAATAAAAAAACCTCGTCCTCCGGCCAATCAGCCTTTAAGGACGAGGTATATTCTCTCGTGGTACCACCTTAATTCACATCCGGCTCGCACCGAATGCCTCAGTCAGTAACTAACATTACCGTAGCAGGTATAACGTCCGCCACTCCGTCACAGCTTACTTGCGCTTCCGTGCGTTCGGTGTGAAACTCCAAGATGTATTCACATCTGACTCTTCGTGCACCTCTCATCAACCGGTTACTTTCTGTCTGAGCCTTGTCATCTGCTACTTGTTCTCTTCATAGTCTGTAATTTTCTCTTCTTTTGTCATACTACCGTATCCTTCAAAATTTGTCAAGCCGGATTTCACGCCAAATTATCACAAAACAACTTTTGTCAAATCCAATTCACAGCCTTCCATCATTTTCCGAACCACTCTCGCAGATTCCCTAATTCCAGAAATCCGTCTTCTGCTCCAGCTCAATATCTGCACTTTTAAACACCGGATTAACTCCCCGCTTCAACTGATCCTCATAATCCCGGATTGCCTTAAATGCCGTCCCGGACAAAATCAGGATCACCGGAATATTGATCAGTGCCATCACACCCATCAGTACATCGGAAAGATCCCACAAAAGCGACATTTCCATACCTGCCCCTAGAAATACAACAAATGCAGATACCAGGCGGAATCCGCGCATAAATTTTTTCCCCGGTTCCTTTTTATGGATATAGGTCAGAAGATTGTCGCAATAGAAACAGTTTCCAAGCAATGTTGTAAACGCAAAAAATACCATAGCCACCGTTATAAATACCGGACCAAATGCTCCCAGGGATTCCTGAAGAGATGCCTGAACCCACGGTGCCCCCTGCATCTCCCTGGTTGGATCAATGCCAGACGACATACACATCATCGCCGTTGCCGTGCAAAGAAGAAGTGTGTCGATAAAGACAGACAGCATCTGAACCAGTCCCTGTTTGACCGGATGGCTGACATTTGCAGAAGCAGATGCATTCGGTGCCGAACCGATTCCGGCTTCGTTGGAATAAAGCCCACGGCGGATACCCTGCATCATAGCAGAACCCGCAAACGCTCCGAAAATCGCCTTGAAATCAAACGCTTCCTCAAAAATACGCAGGAACATTTCCGGCACATTGCGGATATTGATGATAACCACAATCAGCGCCATACCGATATATGCAAGTCCCATCACCGGCACAAGCGTCGATGTCACCTTTACAATACGGCTTCCACCGCCAAGCAAACACCATCCGGTCAGAACTGCCAGAATCCCACCAATGATCCATGGGCTTACCTTCGGATCATAAAAAGAAAATCCGGAAAATGTAGACTGCAGATTGTAGGATGCCAGCATATTGAATCCAAATGCATAAGTCAGGATCATGGCAATACAAAACACGATCGCCAGTGGTCTGCAATGCAGCGCCGCCTCGATATAATAAGCCGGACCACCATAGCATTTCCCATCCTCTCCCTTTTTCTTGTAAATCTGTGCCAGCGTACTTTCAATCAGTGCAGACGCACTTCCAATGATCGCAATCACCCACATCCAGAATACAGAACCAAATCCCCCAATACAAATTGCCGATGACACCCCGACAATATTTCCCGTTCCTACTCTCGATGCCGTTGAAACCATAAGCGCCTGGAATGATGAGATTGCCTCTTTGTCGTCCGGCTTCTCCATCACGGACTCACAAGCTCTCTCGAATAAACGCACCTGTGGAAATCTTGTCCGGATTGTAAAATATAAACCTGCACCGATCAGAATAATCACCAGAAGTTTGCTGTACATAAATGAACTGACCGCCCCAATAATCGTCTGAAACATACCTTCTTTCCTTTCTCAATGTTTTCTACCATTTTCGCTATATCTTAACGGAAACTCTCAAAATTTGCAAGCTTTTTCTATTTAAAAGCGGACAAGCAACGCCTGTCCGCCAAATTTATACTATATTTTTCTATCCCTTTACAGCTCCGGCAGCAACACCCTTGATGATGTACTTCTGTCCTGCCAGATATACAATGATGATTGGGATTACTGTAAGCATAATGCTTGCCATCATCGGTCCCATTTCAACTCTTCCGTAACTTCCGCGGAAATACTGGATCAGCATTGGGATTGTTTTATACTTCTTAATATCAAGTACAAGAGTTGGAAGCAGGTAATCATTCCATACCCACATTGCTTCCAGAATACCTACGGATATCATGGTAGGCTTCAGGATATGGATATCGATCAAAAAGAAGGTCTGCAGCGGATTACATCCGTCGATCATGGCAGCTTCTTCGATTTCTACAGGAATCGATTTTACAAATCCGCAGAACATAAATACCGCAAGACCTGCGCCAAATCCGAGATAGATCACCCAGATATTCCATGGCATATTCAGATGTAAGGTATCTGCTGTCTGTGACAAGGTGAACATAACCATCTGGAAAGGAACAACCATGGAAAATACAAACAGATAATATAAAATCTTTGAAATCGGACTATTTACACGGGTTATATACCATGCACACATGGAGCAACATACAAGAATAGCAACTACAGAAGTAATCGTAATAAATGTACTGTATCCAAGACTGCTTAAAAATCCTTTTGAAGCAATGGCATCTACATAGTTTGCGATTCCTGCAAATGCATCTGCAGTCGGAAGTTTAAATGCAGTTCCTGTACTGATCGCTGATTCTTTTTTCAAAGAGTTCATCAGGATCATAATGATCGGATAAATCCAGGCGAGTGCCGCAATTGTTAATATAACTATCCATATTGTATTTGCAATACTTTTCTTCTTTTTCATTACTGCTGCACCTCCTTAGATCTTGTTGCTTTCAGCTGTACCAGTGAAATAATGATAACCAGAACACAGAAGATCACTGCTTTTGCCTGTCCATAACCTTTCCACTGCATTCCGGCACGTGCGTAGAATGTCTGGTAAATATTCAGTGCCAGCATTTCTGTCGCATGGTTCGGATCTCCACCTGTAAGAGCCAGGTTCTGGTCAAACAATTTAAATGAATTGGTAAGTGTCAGGAAGACGCAGATCGTGATGGAAGACATTACCATCGGAACTCTGATTTTCCAGAGGATATCCCACTTTGCTGCTCCGTCAATCTCTGCTGCTTCGATCAGATCATCCGGTACATTCTGAAGACCTGCGATGTAAATGATCATCATATATCCGATCTGCTGCCAGCACATCAAAATGATAAGTCCCCAGTAACCGGCTGAAGAATTCAGTGCCAGAAGCGGCTGTCCGATGATCGTAAGCAGACAGTTGATCAGGATCTGCCAGATATATCCAAGTACGATTCCACCGATCAGGTTCGGCATAAAGAAAATAGTTCTGAAAATATTGGTTCCCTTTAACTTCTGTGTCAGAAGCAGTGCCAGACCAAATGCCAGTACGTTGATCAGTAAGATCGATACAATCGCAAATAATACTGTAAATTTAAATGAACTTGTAAATGATGTATCCTTGATTGCTGCGGTATAATTTGATATTCCAACAAATGTTGCATTTCCTACTGTTGTAAACTTACAAAAAGAAAGATAAAATCCCTGTGCAAACGGAATAATAAATCCGATCACAAATGCAAGAAATGTTGGGAGAACAAATATTGGTGCATGTTTTTTCAGTGCCTTCTCCATAGAAATCCTCCTCTTTTCCTTTTGCCCGGAAGGATCTTCCTACCAGGTGGCTCTCATTTCACTTTTTATTTTTATATGGAAAAACGTAGGTTCCCATATCCAGAAAACCCGCTTCGTACAGGCTCTCCTCTCACTTAAAAGGGGCAGGCAAGCCGCCTGCCCCTAGGTCAGTTCTTTTTATGCAACTTATTTATTCATTTGCAAGCTTGTATTCAGATGCCCATCCATCTACGAATGCACTTACTACTGCATCCCAGTTAGCATCTGTCTGATCTGCCGCATAAGCTGTCAGTGCAGATCCAACACCATTTTTCCACTCTTCTGAAGGCATTGTTGAGAAGTTCCATGCTACCGGAGTCTTTCCGTCTTCGGTCATCTGTTTGTCTTCTTTGATAAAGAGATTCTTAGATTCCTGAGCTTTCTTAAACGGAATGTTGAATCCCATATCGTCTGCCATACATTTTGTTCCTTCATCTGAAGTTACACACCAGTCCATAAAATCTAATGTAGCCTGAATATCAGCTTCGTCTGCGTCTTTATTTACGCACCAGTAATTTTCTGTACCTGTGCAGAGTCCCTGGTTTGCTTCATCGCCTACACCAAAGTAAACCGGAAGCATGGTCATGTCATCATCTGTCAGACCGCCATCGATCAGCTGTGTATATTCCCATGTACCATTCTGATAGAATACAGCTTTTTTATTCAGGAATTCATTTCTTGCATCGTCACCTGTCTTTGCAGCAAGATCCTTTGGATCGCATGTGCTGTTGTTGATGTACAGATCCCACATATCGCGATAATTGTCAAGATATGTGCCTTTGATTGCATCTGTTGTGTTAATTCCTTCATCCTGATATTCAAAGTAGATCGGAAGGTTTGCAAGGTGTGTCTTGAATCTCCAGTCAGAAGATCCGTCCATACCTGCTGAAGTAAATGCAGAAAATCCAAGTTCAGAAGTTCTATTTGTAATGTCTTCTGCTACTTTTTTCAGATCTGCAAAAGATTTGATGTCATCCGGTGTATATCCTGCTTCTTTTAATAATGTCTTATTTGTGATAATTCCGTATGTTTCAATAACATATCCGATACCCGCTACAGAATCTCCGTCTTTCAGTGCATAATCATCACTTGTGAGTTCTTTGTAAATATCAGAATCTGATAAGTCGTAGCAGTAATCTTTCCAGTTTGCAAGTCCTACAGGTCCGTTTACCTGGAATAAGGTTGGTGCTTCTGATTTTGCCATCTCTGATTTTAATGTCTGCTCATATGTACCATCTGCAGCCGTGATAACTGTAACCTCTGTTCCGGTCTCTGCTGTGTATTTTGCTGCCAGATCCTGCCACTGCTGATCCTGTTCCGGTTTAAAGTTCAGATAATAAACGGAACCACTTCCTGATGCTGCTGCATCTGTTTTCACATCTCCTGCTTCTGTTGTACTTGCTGTTGCATCTGCACTGTTTGCACTGTCTGCATTGGAAGCATCACTGCCGCATCCTGCAAATAAAGTTGCTGTCATTGCTGTAGCAAGCATTACTGATAAAACTTTTCTCTTCATGTCGTTTCCTCCCGTATACTTTCTGCACATCTGTATTGTGCAATGATTGTTCTGGCACTCTGCCACTTCGCTGAAATGTTCCCGGTAACATTTTCGGTATTGTTTTCGGTAACGTTTTCAGTTGATAATTGAATTATATTCTTTTTTCATAAAAAAGCAATACTGAATCGTTATCTTCTCTATATTTCATAATTTTTGTTTTTGTTTTTTGTGCAAATTGTATATCAGCAAGATGCTTTTTCTTATTTTTCTTTTTTCTGGTGGAAATTTGCTCAAAGTATTACTTTCTGCCCTGCCGCTTTTATTTCATAAAATTAGAATGCAATGATGTTTTACATTGAAAAAGATTTTTTGAAATGCTACTATAATATTATGGAAATGAAATTCGGGCACTGCCGTTTCATTCTGATCAAAAGGGAAAGTGGAAAGAACATATGAAAGAACTGATCTGTCATAAATTACAACATGATTTCAAACGAATAAAAACCTCTGCCAAATGGGTGCTTTTCTCCATCGTCTCCGGACTGCTTGTCGGGGGTGTTGGCACACTCTTCTATTTCGGCATGTATGTGGTCACACTGACCAGAACCAAAAACCCGTGGCTTATTTTTCTGCTCCCGGTGAGTGGTATCCTGATCGTCGGATGTTACCGCCTGCTTCATGATGAAAAAGATACCGGAACCAACCTTGTATTATCTGCGATACATTCCGATGAAGATCTGCCGCTGCGCATGGCTCCGCTGATTTTTATCTCCACACTCATCACCCACCTGTTTGGTGGTTCTGCCGGACGTGAAGGTGCTGCGTTACAGCTCGGTGGAAGTATCGGAAACGGTCTTGGAAAACTGTTCCGCTTTGATGAAAAAGACAAACACATTATGATCATGTGCGGCATGAGCGCCGCATTCTCTGCATTGTTTGGCACACCGATGGCTGCGGCTGTCTTTTCCATGGAAGTTGTCAGTGTCGGCGTTATGTATTATGCGGCGTTAGTCCCGTGCGTGATCTCCTCACTGGTCGCACATGCTGTTGCAGAATTTTTTGGCGTCTCACAGGAAATGTTCCTGATTGATCAGATTCCTGCTTTTAAGATCACAAGTGCTGTAAAAATCTCTGTCCTTGCGATTCTATGTGCCGGTGTCAGCATTATTTTCTGTGTCATGCTGCATCAGTCAGAACACCTTTATAAGAAGTTTTTCAAAAATCCTTATGTGCGCATTTTCGCCGGTGGATGTTTCGTGCTCATTTTAACGCTGCTTGTGGGCAACCAGAATTATAACGGTACGGGAATCAATATCATTGAACAGTGTATTGACGGCACGGTCCGCCCGGAAGCCTTTTTTATGAAAATGCTCTTTACTGCTTTAACATTAGGTGCCGGATTTAAAGGTGGCGAGATTGTTCCATCGTTTTTTACCGGGGCGGCATTTGGCTGTCTGTTTGGAAACCTGTCAGGCTTTTCACCGACCCTCTGTACGGCAGTCGGCATGGCCGCAGTTTTCTGTGGTGTGACAAACTGCCCGATCACTGCCCTGCTCATCAGCTTTGAGTTGTTCGGCTATGACGGCATGCCTTACTTTTTGCTTGCCGTTGCATTCAGCTACATGCTTTCCGGATACTATGGACTCTACAGCAGCCAGAAAATTATTTACTCCAAATATAAGACCAATTATATCAACCGCAAAACACATTAAAAAACTTCCCACATATCCGGTTTTCCTGCGATATGTGGGAAGTTTTTTAATGTTCTTCCCTTGCGGCTTTCAGAAGATCAAGCAGTCCTTTTTTTATAAATTCTTTTTCTGAGCGACGAACCAGCTCATACCTTGCGCTCATTCCTGATATTACAAACAACAGCAGCATAAACCACGGGTATACGATGTACTGAAATGCATCCTGATATTGCACATCCGAAAATGGTCCGATCACTCCAAATGTTTCAATTCCATTGAACATATAAATAACATGATACAAAACCACAAGCACAACTGTGATCCATCTGATATTGTCTATGTATAACTTTCTCATATTTTTACCACCTTTGCAATTATTTTTAACATTATTATAAGTTGCAGAAAATGGAAAATCTTGCACAATCTTCACGACCTAAATCAGAGTTTCGCCTTCTATTCTATTTCAATTTTGCATACTCTTCATCCGATACCGGCTCACACCACTCGTTGGATGTCTCCTCACCCGGTACTTCCACTGCAAGATGTGAGAACCAGCTGTCTGGTGCTGCTCCATGCCAGTGTTTTACTTCTGCCGGAATGTTAATACAGTCGCCCGGGTTCATCTCGATTGCTTCCTTGCCCTCCTCCTGATAATAGCCACGTCCGGCAACGCATACGAGGATCTGTCCACCGCCATTTTTTGCATGATGAATATGCCAGTTATTGCGGCAGCCCGGCTCAAATGTCACATTGAAAATACCGACCTGGCTGGATGATACCGGAGCAAGGAAGCTCTTTCCACTGAAATACTGTGCAAAACCATCGTTTGGTGCACCGATTGGGAATACCATCTCTTTGGCATGTGCTCTCATTGCTTCATCTTCATATGGAAGATCGCCCTCGTTTACATCCCATACTTCTTTTGCCAGGTTAAAAACTGCCCAGCCCTTTGGCCAGCCTGCGTAAAAAGCTACATGTGTGATGATTGCAGCGATCTCTTTCTGTGTCACGCCATGTGCTTTTGCGTTCTGTAAATGGTATTTCAGGGAAGAATCTGTGATACCGGAAGCCATTAACGCTACGACCGTAATAATACTTCTTGTCTTTACATCAATGTCCTGATTGTTCCAGTTCTCTCCAAATAATACATCATCGTTAAAATGTGCAAACTCCGGAGCAAATTCTCCGAGTGCATTTCTTCCTGCTGTCTGTGTGATCTTTGCCATAGTTTTGTACACTCCTTTTTATAAAGTCTTTACCCAGTTCTCGATTTCCTGTTTATTTGCTCTGTTTAAAAGTTTTCCTTCCACAATCTCCGCGCCCGGTGCAGACGGCTGTAATTCTTTCACTGTATTTCCAAAACCGCTTCCGCCTGAAGTTGCAAACAAAACAATTTTCCTGCCTGTGAAATCATACTTTTCCAGAAATGTATTGATGATGGTCGGTGCAACATACCACCAGATTGGAAAACCTGCATCTGTCAAGACTGGGACAAAAAAAATTTTATTTTTTTCTGTACATATTCTATCAAACCCTTACTGATTTTTAAAGTACAGAATAGTTTATTACTATTAACCTTTTCGTTATTACCCATAGAAGAAGCCAGCAGCTTTTTCACTACTGGCTTTCTGTATTACTCATTTTGTTTACTACACTGCATTTCGGATAAAGTTCTCACCCTTAAACACAACTTCTATATCTTTGTCGTTGTAAATGAGCACCTTATCAATTATGTTTGAAAGTACATCTCCGTCATACTGCTCCAGCATACTATACTGGGTTAGCTGTTCTATCTTCTCCTCTGCGTCAGGCTCCTGATTTGCAACTTTCTCCTGCAAATCTGATATCTGATTCTCCAGATCAGCTAACAGCTCTTGGTTTTTTTTTCTTAGCTGCACATATTCTTCTTTTGTGTACTTTCCCTCTCTGTATGACTGATAACAAGAAACTGTGCTGTTTGATATTCTGTCATACTCCGCTTTAAGCTCACTAATCAAATACTCATCGCTTGTCACCTTCCTTTTATCCTTTGATGCCTTTTTAAGTTCTTCTTCCTGTATAAGTGTTCTACAGATTTCCTTTGTGATTTCCAGCACCTTGTCCTGTGCTTCTGACTTCAGCATAAAAATCTGCTGACATTCGCCAGTCCTTACCATCCTGCGTTTTGGACAGAGGAGCTTCGGTGTACATACTGCACTGGAATTCATCAGCTTTCTTCCACAATAGGGACAGATAAAAAGATTTTTCTTACGTTTCTTTGTACTCTTTTCAATCCCTCTGGCTTCAACCCGTAGCATTTTATTGACTTCATCAAACATTTCATCGCTTACTATTCTTGGTATTGCACCTTCTACAACAGACCAGTCCTCTTTATTTCGTTTGCGAACCTTCTTATTATCTCCAAAACCAACAGTTTCACATTTATTCTGGATCATTATTCCTTTGTACTGCTCATTCTGGACAATCGCTATAACTTCTGAATTATCCCACATATAATCCCCTTTATTATGAACCGGAACATAATTGATTCCATTCTTCCACTGGTTTTGAACTCTTGTCGGGATTTTTCTCTCATTTAATATGCGGGCAACCTCACTTGCATTATATCCTGCAATGATCAGTGAAAATATCTCCACAACAACCTTTGCAGCTTCTTCATCTATTATCAGCTTATGCTTATCGTCCGGATCTTTCTTGTATCCATAGCAGACAAATGATGCCGTGTATTCGCCACTCAGATTTCTTGTCCTTCTGGCACTCTTTACCTTTCTTGATAAATCCATACTGTAAAGCTGGTAAATCAGATTCTTATAAGCTACATCCATTCCTCCGGTAACACCAAAGTTTCTGTCACTGTCATAATTATCGTTGACAGAAATAAACCTCATTCCCATTGCAGGGAATACAAACTCCAGATAGTTGCCTACTTCAAGGTAATCCCTTCCAAATCGTGAAAAGTCTTTTACTATGATACATTCAAATCTTCCAAGCTCTGCGTCCTGTATGAGCCTTT
>OLQT01000318.1_pt1 | contig 38001 bp, 29 predicted proteins | sample 1672651 | NCBI WGS metagenome assembly OLQT01 (sample SAMEA3136709, study PRJEB25190) | human gut metagenome | biome: human gut; feature: human-associated habitat; material: faeces | place: Austria | collected 2013 | reverse complement strand
ACTAGGTCGACCCACACTCATGTAACAGCCCAACCCCAAAATTTGGACCAATGCCTATAAAAACCAGTGGAAATTACCTAACGGTAAAACTCCACTGGTTTTTCTGTTTAAGGCTGAGTTTTGTCCCAGCATCATAAATCTTCATTTCTTGCAATTTGCGATTTCTTCCAATTCGTACTCAATACCAACAAACATCCCTGTACCAACCAAAAGCTTTTCATAACAGCAGAATTACCAAAGTTATATTCTGTCATTCCTTGTAAAACTAAAGCTAAACTGGAAACACACATCATTAAAGCATAAGGATTATTTTCTTGAATGAAGCGTTTAAAGGAATAAAATATAAAGCAGAAAATTAATGTAAGAAAACCTGCGAATCCAATAATGCCGTTTTCTGCAAGCATTTGCAGAAAATTATTGTGCGCATGGCTAAGATTAGGCTCTTTTGCCTTATGAGAAATATACTTATGCTGATAATTATCTTTATACTGTCCTAAACCAACACCGGTTACAGGATGATCTTTAAACATATTAAACGCACTTTGCCATATTAAAATACGCTCAGTATTCGACTGATAATTTGCATCGGTAATTGAACCAAGACGTTTGCTAAATGGTTGATAGGAACTTATGCTTGCGCCAAAAGCAATTAATACGAGTAAACTAAGAACCGCTAATTTATTGCATTTTAAGATATAATATATTAATATTAACAAAACAACAAAAGCTACTGCCAACCAAGCTCCTCTTGTTGAGTTAAACATAAGAGCAACAGTATTCAAAATAAATAAACACCCTGCTAACCACTGCCATCTTCCAGATATATTCTTCTCCAGAAAACTTATAAAAAGTATTGGCAGGTATATGCAAAAATAACCAGCAAATGTCATGGGATGCCCAAAAAAACCGGCAGCACGAATATGATCCACAAGTCCTTGATATATCAAATACAACCCGCCAACTGTAATACCAATAATTGAAAAGACTAATATTTTTTTAGCAGTCTCTGCTTCTTTTATTGCTAAAGTAACAATTAAAAATGGCATCAGACGCCATAACCATAAATCGCTCCATACCTTTAAGCCTTTGCCAATATCTCCGCTAGCAAGTGCTGAAACAAACATAGTAAATATGAAAGCAGCAATAGCAAGATAATATTTTTTATCTATTATATATATTGTCTTTCTATTCTTTAACAAATAAAGAAAAAAGCATAACGTCGCTATACCAAGCATCACATTCCCTGCAGCAATGGAAACATAAGATATCAACGCAAAAACTGTTATAGCGATACCACAGTATTTATCAGATTTTGTTAACAAAAAAACACCCCTCTTGTGTAAAAAACGCTGTCTCATTATATAATGAAATCGCACGTTTGAAAATTTGAATAAAAATAGTCCATTGCTGTTAAAGAAGGCATTGCTTACCTAGAGGAATACTATGGTACTAAATTCAGTCATTGGACTAGCCCACCCCGCAAATTGGAACCAATTCCCCAAACTTGGACCATTGCCTTATTTTACTACCTTCTTCAAATACTCCAAAAACTTGTCCTTTAAATCTTCTCTTCTCAGCGCATACTCCACAGTCGCTTCCAGATATCCTTGCTTGTCGCCAACATCATAGCGTCTGCCAATAAAATCATACGCATACATATTTTGCTGTTTTGCAAGCACCTTTAATGCGTCTGTCAGTTGAATTTCACCGCCGCGGCCAGGTTCAGTACGCTCCAAAATGGAAAAGATCTCCGGAGTAATAACATAGCGTCCAAGCACAGCTAAACGACTGGGAGCTTCATCCACTGCAGGCTTTTCTACCATGTCGGTTACTTTGAAAATACGCTCAGCAGCAGTAGCTTCACTTGCAACAATACCATACGAAGAAACCTTTTCTTGCGGTACGGTCTGGCAGCCAAGTACACTGCCGCCATATGTATTATAAACATCAATCAGCTGTTTAAGACAAGGGTTTTCGTCATTATACACAACATCATCACCCAGAAGCACCGCAAAAGGCTCATCTCCCACGAAGGCTTTAGCACACAAAATAGCATGTCCTAAGCCTTTAGGTTCTTTTTGGCGAATATAGTGTATATTAATATCAGCTATAGCTTTCACCTGCTCCAGCAAGTCAGCTTTGCCATGTTCTTCCAGGTTTAACTCTAATTCCGGATTGCGGTCGAAATGATCTTCAATAGAACGCTTGTTGTGACCGCTAATAATAAGAATATCCTTGATACCGGAAGCAAGTGCTTCTTCAATGATATATTGAATTGTGGGCTTGTCCACAATAGGAAGCATTTCCTTTGGACAAGCTTTTGTTGCAGGCAAAAAACGGGTGCCTAAGCCTGCAGCGGGGATGACTGCTTTAGTGATTGGTTTCATTTCAATTCTCTCCTAACTTTTATTTTCTATAGCCTTGAGGATTCATACTTTGCCATTTCCAAGTATCCTTACACATATCCTCTAATGTACGTACTGTTTTCCAGCCTAACACATTGGCAGCTTTATCTGCATTCGCCCAAAATTCCGGCAAATCACCGGCTCTACGCGGACCGATTTCGTATTTGATATTTACACCGCTCGCATTCTCAAATGCTTTAATAATTTCCAATACGCTATATGGTGTGCCTGTACCGAGGTTGAACACTTCCGTACCTTTATGCTGCGCAGCATATTCTACAGCTTTTAAATGACCATTTGCCAAATCCATTACATGAATGTAATCTCTACGGCAGGTTCCATCCGGAGTAGGATAATCTCCGCCAAAAACAGTAAGCTTATCGCGTCTGCCAACTGCCACCTGTGCTATATAAGGCATAAGATTATTGGGAATGCCTTGCGGATCTTCACCAAGCATGCCGGAATCATGTGCGCCTATAGGGTTAAAATAGCGCAAAAGCACTACGCTTAAATCCTTGTCTGCAACCGTTGCATCTTCAAGGATTTCTTCCATCATCACTTTTGTCCAGCCGTAGGGATTGCTGCAGCTGCCACGCTTCATAGTTTCTACGTAAGGAATTTTGTTTTCTTCGCCATATACAGTTGCCGAAGATGAAAATACGATACACTTCACATCTGCTTCCTGCATACATTCCAAAAGAGTAAGTGTTGTATCAATATTATTACGATAATAGCGAACAGGCTGCTGCACAGATTCACCCACAGCTTTTAAGCCGGCAAAATGAATTACACAATCTAGCTTATTTTCACCAAATACTTTGCGCATAGCAGCTTTGTCTTTTACATCTGCTTCATACGCAGTTACTTTTTTGCCGGTAATTTGTTCAATGCGTTCAATAACAACGGGGCTGCTATTGCTGTAGTCATCAACAATAACTACGTTATGCCCTACGTTCAAAAGTTCTACAGCAGTATGCGAGCCAATGTAGCCTGCACCGCCAGCGAGTAAGATGTTCATTTCTCAGCACCAGCTTTCTCTAAATTAATATACAAATTCACTTGCTTTCAGTAAAAGCATTATATGATTTTTTATCAAAGGCTTCATTATCTGTGAAGCACTCTGCGCAGCTTGCTTTTTTCTTCATCATTCATAGCAAACATGTAAGTTATAATTACATACAACAATGTATATACTGCTATACTTGCCGCAAAAAGCAATTTGCTATTTGCCGGCAGCAGGGAGTTCAACAGCCAGCCTATAACAGTCAGTACCGCTACAGGGAGGCTTATCCTGCCTATTTCACGCCAAAATCTGACAATATCTAATTTAGTGATTTCCAGATAATACCAGTTCATAATCAAGCCATTGCCGATAAACATAGCCAAACCGGTTGCAAACGCACAGCCAATGCCACCATATTTAATTGCTAATGGTATTGCCAAGCACAAATTAAATATACCCATAACAAAGTATACCTTCGCTCTGAAATCATACTTGTTCTGTGCCTGCAAAATTGCAAGACCAATATTCTGGATAAGATCAATGGTGAACGGAAGGATAATCAAAAGCGTAATATAATATGCTTCGTCGAAGCTATCCCCGGCCCATATATGAACAAACTGCCTGCCGAAAATGATAAAACCGCTGGCAACTAATGCCAGTAAAAAATACTGCAGACGTCCTATTCTTACGAATAAATCTGTAAGCTTGCTAACCGGCTCATTCTTAGCAATAAGCTCCGTCACATGCGGCAGATATACACCGGAGATTGCTGTAGAAAGTGCCATGTAATTCATGTAAATAAGCGACGCAACAGAATATACCGCTACTGCGCCAGTTCCACTGACTACGCCCAGTATTACCTGATTGGTTTTAAAAAACACCTGGTCTATTATGGTTACAGCAAATACACTCAATGCCAGCTTTTTAAAACCATTGAACATTTCCTTGTCCCAGAAGTGATAGTGAATTCTGATACGCAGCTTTGCAAAGCAATAGTATATGCGTGCTATGATTAAAAATATATTCAGCACAGTTTGCACCCCTGCGACAGCCAATGCACTGGGCAGGCTTTGCAGCACCAATACAACTAATACAGGCTGCAAAACAAGCTGCACTGTTTCCAATCCCTTAAGGAAGAGAAAGCGTTCATGGGCGTTAATTACCGCTCTGAAAATCATGGTGGAAATGGTTATCACCATGTTAAACAGCAACAGGATAAACAGCTTTTGTGCCGAGGATATTTCCGCTGCGGTCATACTGTTGGCAAACATTTCCGGAATAAAGGCATAAAAGGCACAGCCAAGGATAAATAAAAACACCGTAATTACCGCATAAGCACGCATGGCGATTGCCAAGATGTTTTCCATGTTAACCTTATCCTGCAAGGTCTTGTATTTGGTATAAAAGCGCACTACAGCAGCCGTCAGGCCAAAATCCATGACAGAAAAATATGCAATAAAAGATCCTATGAGCTGGTACAGGCCATACTCACTTTTGCCAATGAAGTGCAAAAGGATGGGCACATAGGCAAAGCCTATTACCGCCTGGAGAACGATATTCAGATAACTGATTAAGATTCCTAATTTACGCTGATTCATTAGATTCCTTTTCTTTTTTTGTGTTAACAAAGCACATTGCATAACCTAAGCCCAACAAAAACCAATAGCAATAGGTTATGTTCAAATTATCGCCTATGCCTGCTGCCAATATGCCGCAAAATGATACCGTAAAAGCAATATAGGGCATTTTGTCTGTACTCATTTTAAACTTTCTGTAAAGTTTTCGCAACAAGACAACTATCGGCAATAGGAAAATTCCTAAGCCTAATATACCGCTTTCTGCAAATCTGGTTGTATATTCACCAAGTCCAGGAAAACCGGAACGCATAATACCCAGCTTTTCTCGGAAGCTTAACCACATTTTTACTTCACCATTTTGAAATGCTTTTTCCGAAAAATAATCCGGCATATAACTGCTGCGCAAACCTTTGCCTACACCTATCAATGGATGTGCTAAACCTATCTTGAAATCTGCTTCCATTACAGAATAACGCGCACGGTTACTGCGTTGATCAGGGTTTGCTAAAGAAGCAGCATTGCTTTCAACATATTGAGTCATAGATTTTTCTAGAGATAGCGGTTCAGATTGCTTTGTTACCATACATTGATTAATAAATATATTTCCGGCTAAAAATGCTGCGCAGCTTACCGCTATTATTTTTCCCCAATGTTTAAGCATCTCTTTGCTTCTGTTAGTAAAACAAATGATACATAATGTAAAAATCACCAGTTCACCAAGATGAAGTACAAAAGCAGTTCTTGCTTTGGTAAGAAACAAAAAGAAAGTAAGTATGAATGTTACCGCCATATAAAGCTTTGATTTTTGATTATAAATTTCATACCAAAACCAAGGCAAGGCAAAAGCCATATATATACCATAATATGACGGTTCTGCAAAAATAGACCGCAATTGCCCTTTCCATAATAGAGGAGGATACCAAGTTCCATCAACTTTTATAGAATGTATATAAGGATTAATAGTGCTTAATATTTTACCAGCTAGATTACTATAAGCAAGCCAACCAAGTTCAATTACGCTATAAGCAATAATAACTACCGCAGAACACAAAATAGCTTTACCGATAACATTCAACGCAAAATTTTTTTCATTACGGATTAGACAATAAATAATATACGCACCACCAAAGCACCAAAACACTTCCATCAGTACACTCTTAAGCTGGCGAGCAATAATCCACGCCTGCATTAATAATTTACTATCTACGTCAACACCATGTGCATGGCAGAAGGCTAATACTTTCGGTAACTTTTCAATTTGGTTTACCGGTCCGTTGAGAACCAAATCGTAATACGGATAATTGAATAGACCTACTATGGTAGAAAGAAGCATGATTGAGATAACGGCAAGAATGTACTTTAAAAATGGTTTAATATCTACGAAGACATTTTTATATTTATATTGGCAATAGAATGTATAAGCAAAGGCTGCAATAAGAGGATAAACAACCAGCTTACTGCCTACCGGTCCGCCTAAAAAATTTAGCTGTATGGGTTTAGGGATGTTGTTGAAGATGAGGGTAAAAATTAATATAGAAAGAATGTTGTTGTAAATTATATTCATAATATATTGTTCCTTTTTAAATCAATTACTCTTCTCAGCTAAGCATTCAATATACATTCTCTTAATATTTTTTTCATTAACTATATTGGTATATTTTTGCTTAGCTATTCTGCATCCTTGTTTAGCTAGCTCATTACTTTCATGGCGATTGAGTATTGCGTATTTTATACATTCAGCCATGCTGTCTGCATTATCTGCTTCATACTTGTATCCATTCACCTTATCAACAATTAATTCATCAGCAGAACCTGAATTCGGTCCAATAATCAAACAGCCCGCCAACATTCCTTCTGCAATAGTTCTGCCAAAGGCCTCATAATTAGAACATACACACACAATATCAGTAGAAGCATATACATTTTCCATGTCATTTCTAATACCCATCAACAGCACATTATCATATACATTTGCTTTTTTCGCTTTATCTAATATATATTTTTTATCTTTTTCATCATATCCACCTATAAAAATCAAGCACAATTTGCTTCTCACAGAAGAATCTATTCTGGTCAAAGCATCTACCATAAACTCTTGACCTTTTCCTTTGGATAAGCCTCCGATTAATGCTATATTAACTACTTGGTTTTCAAACACATCTCTTTCAGGAAGTATAAATTTAGAATCAACACCATCATATATACTGTCTACAGGTAATTGTAATTTTTCCTCAAAATATTTTTTCACAAAATTTGATACAGCCACAAGTCTATCAGTTCTTTTCATTAAAAACCCGGCGAAATTCCATCCATATGCAATTGTACTGTTTTGAGACAGTTCCATCACTTCTCTAAAATGCCAAACGCATTTTTTTCTAGCTAACAATGCAGCTATTATCCCTACATAGCCCCAAGTGGTATTATTGTGAACAATTGTTATTTCTTCTTCTGATATTACCCTATATATTCTCAGGATAGCCACAATATTCAAGAAGAATTTTATGATGAATTTACTATTCTCAACTATACTGCATTGCTTATCTTTATTAATAGTCCAAGAATATGATCTTATTAACTTATAAGGAATATAATTACATTTTAGTAATTCGTTACCAGTTCCTTCATAAGGCAATACTACCATTGTATCAATATTATCTTTTTTTAATAATATACATAAATCTACCAAACACAAAAAAGCACCAGATGTAGCTGAATTATCAGAGGCACAAAATAAAACTTTCATAACATATTCCTCTTAAAGCAACCTATTCTTTATTTTAAAGCATTTATTGAAAGGGATGATTATTGTCATAAAACATATTTATTGTAATTAACAATTAATGTGTTTTATTAATCACCTGCCCTCTACTTTTATTAAGGTTTATATTTTTCATTTTTACCTAAATTACCTAATAAGCCATCTTTTATAGCAATGAATCTAGATTTCACATCAATTAATCTGCGTCCCTTTAATGGACATAATATAGCCTTAGCACCGAGTAGTATTAATGTTATAACCAATTTACTTTTCTTATGATTTTTTAATAAATCAATTTGATTTCTATATCCATAATATTCTTTCCAAGTCGGTACCTTACCAACACTAGGGGTATCATGAAAAATACTAGTACTTGTTATACAAACTATTTTCCCATATCGCTTCAATCTCATACAATGCTCTGTATCGTCATACCAAATAAAATAATCTTTATTTACCAAGCCTGCTTTTCTTAGTATATTTTTATTTATTATTGGTCCAACGTATGAAACAACATCACACTCAAAGCTTTTTTCTTCATAATACTCAAGAGGGATAGTATTAACTAAATTCTGTGAAACAGTATTGCTCAAAAATCCTCTATGCGGATTTACAAATGTTCCATGTTGTATCACTTTACCACATAAAATACTTATGTCATTTGTGTTATCAAGATTAATAATAAATTCTTGTATTTTTTTTATATAATCTCTATCAAGATATGCATCATCATCTGCTAACATAATCCAATCAGCATCTTCATTTAATGCTGCCTTTTGTCCCTCATAAAATCCGCCACTACCACCTATATTATAGGGCAGATTCACTACAACCTTTTTATATCCAGCTTTTCTCTCTTGCCATATTTTTAGATATTCTGTAGTACCATCAGTTGAAGCATTATTTACAACAATTATATATTTAGGTAGCATTTCCTGGCAATGATATGTATCTAAAGCTTTTTTTAATTTTCCCATTCTATTAAAAGTTACTATAACACACCCTATATTTGAATTCATAGCTTACCTCCTAAAGTAGCAATAATACTGATTTCATAAATTCTTTTTAGTTCTTTAATTTAAATATATCTTTTCTATTTTCTTTACTTCAGTCTTAATATCATAACCAGCATCACTAATTTCTTGGCTCATATCCCGCCTTTCAATATAGCTATTCTTCAAAATACACTTAGCCCATTCTTTAGGCGCTTTATCTAACCCAATAAAATGACATAAATCAGTTATTTCCAGTTCTCTAGTTATCGTATCAGAAAAGAAGCAAGGCAACCCGCTTGCCTGCGCTTCGATGCCAACAAATGGTAAACCTTCAAAGCGAGAAGGCAATGCAAAGCAGTCCATAGCTTGCATTAAATCAGGCACATCCGTACGCATACCTAAGAATTGAACATATTTTTCTAAGCCTAGTTTGATTACTTTTGACTTACACGCTCTAATAACTTCATGATCACCATTAACATCATCGCCAACAAGAATTAATATAGTATTTTCTTGCAGTTTATGAATTTCATTAAAAATATCAATCATAAATTCATTATTCTTCTGATAGCAAAAGCTAGCTACATGACCTATGACAAAACAATTTTCAATATTAAGCTTTTTCTTCATTTCTGAGCTTAATTCATGTTTATAGGCGAATTTTCCTGTATCAATAGCATTATGAATTACAGTAAATTGCTGCTTAACTCCAAACATCCACCTTCCCGCTTTTTCAGAACAAGCACAATATCTAGGTGCAGCAAATTTTAATAGAATCCTATTGAAGCTGACAAGCATTTTCCTAACCAATCCTACCTTGTGCTGATTACCTGAATTGTGAGAATGAATTATCCTAACAGGTATTCCATATATCTTGGCAATAACTAGAGGAAAAACATATTCTAGGCTATTGGCATTTAGCACGATGGCCTGATATTTTCCCCTAATAGAATTCATTAATCTAATCCATTGATAATAATGTTTGAATGGATTCAAATGCCTAGAGCAAATCTCATATACCTTGCTCTTACGAGAAACTATCTCATCATAAAAAGCTATCTGTTTATGACTATTGATATTCACAAAATCATAATGGACTTTTTTAGGATCTGCATTTCGATACTGCTGCATTATATAGCTTTCAGTACCACCTATATTCCATGACATACCTATCTGCAAAACATTTATTAATGGCACTTTATTTTCCTCCCAACACCGCCTTGAGTTTAACTATAAACTTCTCGCTAAAAATCGTTACCAAGGCTACTTTTACCCTATGTCTAAACATATCCCAATGCGTTAACCAACTACCACTAAAATGATGAATTGTATAAGTCTTATCTGACTTGTAAATTCTGCCATATATCAAGTTTTTAGCGCAAAGATACTCAAATGGAAATAAAGCATAATTATCAACAAAAATCTGAAATGTATTATTCAACCTGACATCATATTTTTATTTAGTCATTTTTGTTATCGTCTTAACATTTGTTGTCGTATCATAGCTACCATCTTGATTAACAAAATGCTTATTTTCATAATATGACAACAAATAGCCAATCCATTCAGTCTCCCGACAAGAAGCAAAGTTTCCTGTTTGAATCTCAGTCTCCGACTCAAATCCAGACCAAGCATTGTAATGCAACAAATCGTCCAATGGCTTACATACCTCTACATCAGTATCACCAGGCATGAAGCCTTTATGTCTAATTGCACCCAAAAGAGTGCCACCGACAAGATAACATTTTCAATTATGTTCTTTACAAAATTTGTCTAACTTAATTAACAGTTCAAGTTCTATCTGCTGAATTTATTTTAAAGTTAATTGTTTCAAAGCTTTACATTCTCCTATTTTTATACTGAACTGCTTTTATCTTTTTAAAAAGACATTGAGGAATAAAACCTATAATAATAGGCTTTATTATATATGGTAACCCTAACAGTAAAATCCCATTCATCTTGTAACCCCTATACCTTGCAATAGCTTCTTTTACTCTATCCTTCATTGGGCGATACTTTTTACTATCATTAGCAATATAGTAATCTAGCAAAGTTTCTTGAATATTATATCCTATAACACCTTTGCTGTATAAATCCATAACAAGAGTATAATCTTCACATCGTCTATTAATCTCATCAGTACTATAACAGCACACTTCAAAAGCTTCTTTACGAAATACCATACTAGGATGGATAAATGGTATATTCCACAAAAAATCTTTAACACACGGTTTTTCTGGCATTTTTAATATCCCCCAGATACCATTATCATTAAAAACATTTGCAATACTACCTACAAAACCATATTCTCTATGAGCATCTAAAAATTCTATTTGCTTCTCTAGTCTATCACTCCTTGAAATATCATCATCATCCATTCGAGCTATATATTCGCTATCGGCATTTGCTATACCATAATTAAGAGCATATGCCAAACCATGATTTTGCTTATAACTTAAAATACGAATTCGATTATCTAAAGCAGCTACTTTGTATAGTAAAGATAATGTCTGATCTGTTGATCCATCATCAACTATCAAAAGTTCCCAATCTTTAAAAGATTGACATATTATAGAGTTAACACTTCTATACAAATATGCTTTACTTTTACAGTTATAAACACCCATTACTATGCTAACCTTTGCCATTACTTCACCATTTTCCTTAAAAAATTCTTATATATAAACACTTTAACCGACGGATGAATTAACCTCATAGTTCCTCTAATCATAATATTAAAAACCAATTGAGTTATCCCGACAAAACCTATTTCATACAAAAATTTTTGAAACTTTATATCCTGCTTTAAATATTTCCATCCACCACGTCTAGCAAACATCTCATCATCTGCTCTAACATTTACCAGATATTCAGACAAATTTTCTACTATATATCCTTTCTGAATTATTCTTATCCACAAATCATAATCCTCAAACCACAAAAAATCTCTGTAGTTGCCACTGTCCAACACAGCTGACTTCTTCAAAATCAAAGTCATATGTCTAAAAGGATTACGTTTCTTAGAAAATTTAACAATCTCATCATATGCGCATGGTAAATCTGTTATAGTATCTGGTTCATTAGGATTCGTTGAAAACTCTGTAATACAACTGCCTAAAATTGCTAAATCCTCATGCTTCTCCAAATACGCAAATTGATTTTCAAAGCGATGCTTATCAGCGATATCATCTGTATCCATTCTCGCAATATAATCATAGGAACATGCTAAAACACCATCACGCAAGGCCAATCCTAAGCCTCTATTCTGCTCAAAAGCAACTATTTTAAACAGCTTAGGGTATCGCTCTACATAATCAGCAATAATGGCGTCAAGCTCATCTGTTAACCTGCCATCCTTTACTAAAACAACCTCTGTTGGTAGCAAAGTCTGATTCAATATACTGTCCATAGCAACTTTAAAGTACGCAGGATTTTCTTTTTTATATAAAGACATTAAACAGGAAAATTTCATAACTCTACAAGAACCCTTTCATTTTCTTAAAATAATAAAATTGCTATTATCATAAAATTTGACGTTATTTCTACCTATCATAGCTTTTGCTCAGCAAAAAAACAAAACCGCTGACTATAAAAAACAACAGCATATGAAATGAATAAATTGCATCATAAAGCGCCTGCAATTCAAATTTATACTGACTATACATTCCTGCAGATAATATCCCATCAGCGCAATGTCCTATGACGACAGTCAATATCGCAAATCCCTTTAAGGCATCTATCCATTCAATTCTGTTATTCAATTTAGCACAATTCCCTTTCCGCCAATTTCAACGCACTGTCAATTACAGCATCCATATCATAATACTTATACTCGCCTAAGCGACCGCCAAAAATAACCTTTACTTCCGCATCGGCAAGTTCCTTATACTCTGCATACAGCTTACCGTTCTTCTCATCATTGACAGGATAATAAGGCTCATCTCCCGGCTTCCATTCACTGCTGTATTCGCAGCTGATTACCGTTTTCGGCAAATCATTACCTTCTGCATCTTTACCGAACTCAAACCATTTGTGCTCGATAATGCGCGTCCAAGGAGTTTCTCTATCCGTGTAATTAACTGCAGCATTTCCCTGGAAGTTAGGTATATCCAACACTTCATTTTCAAAACGCACACTGCGATATTCCAGGTTGCCCAGCTTATAATCAAAGTAAGCATCAATAGGACCGGTATAGACAACCTTATCAGCCAAAGTATCTAATTCAGCCTTATTTTGCAGATAATCAACACCCAAGCGCACTTCAATACCATCCAGCATGTTGGCAACCATCTTTGTATAACCACCAACAGGGATGCCTTGGTATAAAGCGTTAAAATAGTTATTATCAAATGTCAGACGTACAGGCAAACGCTTGATAATAAATGCAGGCAACTCCGTGCAAGGTCTGCCCCATTGTTTTTCCGTATATCCTTTAATCAGCTTTTCGTAAATATCTGTGCCGACAAGAGAAATCGCCTGTTCTTCCAGATTCTTCGGTTCCGTAATACCAGCTTCCCGCTTCTGTGCTTCAATCTTCGCAGCAGCCTCCTCAGGTGTTACCACGCCCCACATTTTATTAAACGTATACATGTTAAAAGGCAAACTGTAAAGCTCGCCATGATAATTAGCTACAGGCGAATTAGTAAAACGGTTGAATTCGGCAAACTTGGTAACATAATCCCACACATGCTTCAAATTTGTGTGGAAAATATGCGCACCATAGATATGTACATTAATACCCTCTATTTCTTTTGTATAAACGTTGCCGGCAATGTTAGGGCGCTTGTCTATCACAAGCACTTTTTTGCCTTTTTCCTTTGCTTGGTGTGCAAAAACAGCACCAAACAAGCCACTGCCAACTACCAGATAATCATACTTCATCAATACGCACCCTTTCTCATCGCCACAACAGCAAAAGTCTTAAACAGCATCACAATATCAATCCACACGCTCCAATTGCGCACATACCAGCTGTCAAGCAGCACGCGCTCGCGATATTCGATATCACTGCGTCCGCTCACCTGCCACATGCCGGTAATACCGGGCTTCACCATAAGGTAATCGCCCACATATTCGCCGTAACGCTCCAGCTCCTCCTGAATAATAGGCCTTGGTCCGACAAGGCTCATTTCACCCTTCAGCACATTGAAAATCTGCGGCAGCTCATCAAGGCTGGTCTTGCGCAGGAAAGCACCGCTTTTTGTAATACGCGGGTCATTTTTAAGCTTAAAATCACGTTCCCATTCTTCACGCGCCGCAGGATCATTAGCCAAAAGCTCTGCCAGCTTTTCTTTGGCATCCACACACATACTGCGGAATTTGTAGCAGGGAAACGGCTTGCCGTCCTTACCGATACGGATATGCTTAAAAATTACGGGGCCGGGGCTGTCCTTATAAATCCAAACAGCGATAAACAGCAAAATCGGTGAAATCGCAATTGTACCGATAATTGTCAGCGTATAGTCAAATACAGTTTTCAGCATTCTGTTAAACGGTCTTGCCAAATTATTCTTCAAGCGCAGCACAACCAGCTTCTCATTAAACAGGCTCTCTATTTCCAAACCGCCCGTCGGTATACCAACAAAGTTCGGAACTACACCGATGTTTTCCACTAAAGGCTGAATTCGGTAAATCAGCAAACCCAAAGCCTCATCCCGCAAACCCGGCGCAGCAATAAACACGCGCTTCACACCGGTTTGGGCAATAACCTTTTCGGCATCAGCAAAGCCTCCCAATACCGGATATCGGTCCAAAATACCATGCTGTACCTTGTTATCCTCTAACAGGCCGACAATCTTATAACCCATGCCAACGTCACTGCTAATTGCCTGCGCAAGCAGCTCTGCCGTTTTGCCGGCGCCTATAATCAGCACCGGAATTTGCAACAGCTGTTTTTTTATCAGGTACTTCTTAGTTGCATAACGCAGGATAGCAATAAACAGGAAAACCAAAACGGCAAAAAGCAATACAAAAAGCCTGCTGGTCCTTTCCGCAATTTGCGCTACATAAAGCACAAATAGCAATGCTGCCGTACCATACAGGCAGGAATGAAAAATCTGCTCAACCTCTTTGTAAAAAGGCATCCGTCGGCTGTAAAGCTGACGCATATTAAAAAATACCATATAAAGAACTGGGAATACTACCCAGAAATTCAACCAGGAAATATGCAAACTTGTTGCGTTAAAGAAAAAATTGCGCAAAAAAACTGCGCTCTGCTCCGCTGCCACAATCGCCAGATAATCCAGCAATACAAATAAAAAAATTAAAACGATTTTTTGGTTATTCTTATACACATCCATACTCCCCTATTTGCAATATCGATAAATCTGCTATTCCTTGCGCAAATAAATTTGATTGTTATTTAAGGCATGCTATCCGCACACTTATTTAACAACCATTTATCCAATATTTATTATACACTCACGCACCTACATAGTCAATCAACTGCAAGGTTAAACCTTTATACTCTTTCATTTATAACATTATTATGCATCGTAACAACTGGCTTCTTGTTTTTATTATTCAGCAACACCTGTTATATTAAAATTCACCGCCCATCGGCAATTTCTTCTAGCAAAAAAGCTCCGGCAACCGCCGGAGCTTTTTTTGCGCAACTATTCAGGAATAATCCTGTTTATTAATCGTCAGTCCTGAGGATAAAACCCAGAAGGAGCATAACTGAGATTAATCATAATATTTTTCACTTGTGTATAGTGGTTCAAAATCATCTTGTGAGTTTCACGGCCGATGCCGGAGGTTTTGTAGCCGCCAAAGGGAGAATGTTCCGGAATCTGATTGTAGGTGTTAACCCACATACGACCGGTTTCCACGTTGCGTGCCACACGGATAGCCTTGTTAATATCCTTAGTCCAGACAGCACCGCCGAGGCCGTATTCACTGTCATTAGCCATAGCCACAACCTCATCCTCATCGTGGAATTTGATAACTACGGCAACAGGTCCGAAGATTTCCTCCTGTGCCACACGCATATCGTTGGTTACATTGGTAATCAGCGTCGGCTTCATAAATGCACCCTTGGCCAGCTCGCCCTCGGTAAAGCGTTCACCGCCGCAGGCAATAGTAGCGCCCTCCTGCTTAGCAATTTCAACATAGCTCAGGATTTTCTTGATTTGGGTTTCGTTGATTTGAGAACCCATCTGAGTATCATCATTCCACGGCAGGCCCACCTTAACCTTATTGAAGGCTTTTACTAAAGCCGGTACGAATTTATCATAAATGGTATCCTGCACGAAGATACGGCTGCCGGCACAGCAAACCTGACCTTGGTTAAAGAGAATACCCAACTGAGCGCCGTCAATCGCCTGCTCAAAATCGCAGTCATCAAAATAAATGTTGGCACTTTTACCGCCCAGCTCCAATGTTGCCGGGATAATGCGTTCTGCCGCCGCCAAACCTACATTGCGGCCAACCTCGGTACTGCCGGTGAAGGCCAGCTTGGCAAAGCCTTTGTGCTCCAGCATATATTGACCGGTTTTGCTTCCCGCGCCGGTAATAACATTGAAAACACCTGCTGGCAATACGCCGTCAATCAGACGTGCAAATTCCAAAATAGAAAGGCTTGCTTCCTTGGAAGGCTTCAGTACGGTGCAGTCGCCTGCTGCCAACACCGGCGCCAGCTTCCACGCTGCCATCAGGAACGGGAAATTCCAGGGAATAATCTGACCGACTACGCCGATAGGCTCACGCAGGATGATAGACAGGAACTGTTCGTTAAGTACGGAAGCCTGACCTTCCTCCGCCAGGATGCAGCCGGCAAAATAACGGAAATGCTCCGCCGCCATCGGAATATCCACGTTCATGGTTTCACGAATCGGCTTGCCGTTATCCATGCTTTCTACCATTGCCAGATGTTCTTTGTTAGCATCAATAATATCGGCAATTTTATTCAGCAAAGCGGCACGCTGTGCCGGGGTAGTCTTTTTCCAGGTTTTAAACGCTTCCCAAGCTGCTGCGGAGGCTGCCTCTACATCCTCACGGCTGCCTTGGGCGCAAACTGCCAGATGGCTGCCGTCGGCAGGGCTTTCTGCATTATAGGTTGCGCCGTCGGATGCATTGCGCCACTCTCCGTTAATATATAAACCATATTGTGCTTGTAATTTTACTTTTTCCATAATAATGATAAACCTCCTCATTTGGCTCTTGCCCTTCACACCATTGTGACGGGACTTGTTTTTTTGATGTCACTATTGTATAATCAAAATGGTCCTATTAAAAGAATCAAAAAGCAAAAATATTTTAGAACCAAGGAGAAATATCACTCATGTTAACATATGATTTGGATAAACGCGGCAGCACACCGCTCTATGATTACTTATACCAATGCATCCGTCAGGATATCATCAGCGGCAGGCTGCAGGCAGGCGAACGCTTGCCCTCCAAGCGCACGCTGGCACAGCATCTGAGCGTAGGCATCATCACCGTGGCCAACGCCTACGCCCAACTGGCGGTAGAAGGCTACATCACCTCGCGCGAAAAGAAAGGCTACTTCGTAGAAGACGTCAGCAGCTACCGCGTGCGCCGCAAGGCTGCAGCAGCGATGCTGCCGGAGGCAGCGGAGCGCGAATACTTTGCCGACTTCAAGGCTAACCGCATCAGCCTGCAAAACTTCCCACTCGCTACATGGACACGCCTGATGCGCGAAACACTTTCCGTGCACAACGAAGAGCTGCTCAAAACCGTTCCCTACAAGGGCGTCTACGAACTGCGTAAGGCTATTGCCGACTATCTGGCACATAACCGCGCTATGCAGGTTGATCCTTCGCAAATTATCATCGGCGCCGGTACGGAATACCTTTACGGCCGCCTGCTGCAAATGTTCGGCCACGCCTGCACCTTCGCGATTGAAGAGCCAGGCTACAAAAAATTTGCCTCCATCTCCGCCAGCTTCGGCAACCCTTGGAAATATATTCCTATTGACGACAACGGTCTGATGATTGACAAGCTGGAGGAAAGCGGTGCCGACGTAGTGCACCTTTCCCCCGCCAACCACTTCCCCACCGGCATTGTTATGCCCGTAACGCGCAGACTGGAGCTGTTCGAATGGGTTAACCGCATCCGCAAGCGCTATATCATTGAAGATGATTACGACAGCGAATTCCGTTACACCGGTCGCTTTATCCTGCCGCTGTACGCGCAGGATACGCAAAGCCGCGTAATCTACATGAACACCTTCTCCAAAAGCCTGGTTCCCTCGCTGCGCATCAGCTACATGGTGCTGCCGCCGCGTCTTTTGGAGCGCTATGAGCAGACTATGAGCTTTTACAGCTGCACCGTATCCAGCTTTGAGCAGTATACGCTGGCACGCTTCATTTCCGAAGGCTATTTTGAACGCCATATCAACAAAATGAAAAACTACTACCGCGAGCAGCGCCACAAAATTCTGGCTGCCATCCACTCCTCGCCGCTAGCCGCTGTTTCGCAGATAACCGAACGCAACGCCGGTACGCATTTTGTACTGCATATCAACACCAAACTGACGGAAGCAGAAGTACGCAAGGCAGCACTGGCAGCAGATATGTGCCTTTCCTTCTATTCCGATTACAGTCATAATACCGAAGAAAATAACGGCTGCACGCTTGTTATCAATTACGCTGCCATCGAGGCAGATAAAATTGCCGCAGTAATAGAACGATTAAGCAGCCTGTTCCCCGAATGCAACCAGATAAGCTGAATAATTACAGACCAGATTTAAACGCAAAAAAGCATGCACCGCTTCTCACAGCAATGCATGCTTTTTGCTTTAATTCTTACAGCTCGATTTTCTGTACGTTGGCAATAGCCTCTTTGGCTTCAGCAATAATACGCTCCATAACATCCTTGCAGGGCAGAATATTATTCAGCACGTTCAGGCTCTGACCGCACATAACGGTACCGTTGGTAACATCACCTTCCACAAGACCTCTGCGGTTGGTGCCTGTACCCATCGCCATCAGCTCCTCTTTGGGAGCACCGGCAATTTCACGTGCAGTATACGCATCGGTAAAAGCGTTCGCCAGGCAGCGTACACCAAGATTACGGCTATAGCCTGTTGCTACACTGTCAGTATCGGTTGCTTTGACAATTGCTTCCTTAGCAGCAGGATTTGCCGGGCATTCCTCAGTCAGCAGGAAACGGCTGCCCATCTGCACACCTGCAGCGCCCATCAGCAAAGCTGCAGCCAGCGCACGACCGTCGCTGATACCGCCTGCAACAAGCACCGGAACAGATTTAATCTGCGGCAGTACGTTTTCCATCAGCGCCATAGTAGTCTGCTTGCCGATGTGACCACCGGCCTCCATACCTTCAATAACCATAGCGTCAGCGCCTGCAGCTTCAATACGCTTTGCCAGCTTAACATTAGGCACTACCGGAATAACCTTGATGCCTGCAGCATGAAAAGCAGGAATGTGCGGTACAGGGTTGCCTGCACCCAAGGTAACAAAGGCTACCTTTTCTTCGCACAGCATAGCAATGATTTCCGCAATGTTAGGAGCCATCAGCATAACGTTAACGCCGAAGGGCTTGTCGGTCAGAGATTTTGCCTTGCGCACCTCGTCACGTGTCCATTCCACAGTACGGCCGCCGCTGCCGATGATACCGGCACCACCGGCGTTGGAAACTGCCGCAGCCAGCACAGCGTCACTCGTCCACGCCATACCACCCTGGATAACAGGATATTTTATACCTAAGAGCTCAGTTAATTTAGTTTTCATGATAATCACCTCGCAACAATTTTACACGCCTATTATATACTATTCTCCACGCAGTAATCGTGAATTATTTTTAAATTTTACCAAGTTTGTAAAGAATGTAACTAAGATGCAGTTTTTAAGGTGCAAGCTTACACTTAATTGTAGTTTTTTGTCCATAAAATTTGACATCAGGCTATAAAAATTGTAAAATTTTATGAGTACCCTGAAAGACTTCAGGACTGTTGTTTTTTATTTTTAACCGTATTGGCTGCAATAAAAAGCATTAAGGTCGAGGCGACTTGATGTATATGGTGCTTTATCAGCAGCTTGCTAAGTTCATTCCACGCAGGCTGCTCAGAAAGTGCCGGAGACGAAGAAGGTTGACGATGGCGTACATTCTGTACGTCGAGGAAAACCTGATGAAGTATACGGTGCTTTATCAGTAGCCAGTACGGTAGTAGTTATTACTTAAGGGAAAGAGGTCAAAGAAACATGCGCAGTACACAAGTAAAAAAAGGTTCAACCCGCGCAGCCCATCGCTCTCTGTTCTATGCAATGGGTTATACTGAAGAAGAATTAAAGAAACCGTTAATCGGCATCTGCTGTGCCGCTAACGAAATCATTCCGGGGCATATGCATCTGGATACCATCGCTAAGGCAGCCAAATACGGTGTGCTGGAAGCTGGCGGTACTCCGATTGAGTTCCCGGCTATCGGCATCTGCGATGGCATTGCCATGGGCCATGACGGTATGAAATATCCGCTGGCAAGCCGTGAGCTGGTTGCGGACAGCATCGAAGCTGTTGCTAACGGCCATGCGTTTGACGGCTTAATCCTGATTCCGAACTGTGATAAAATTGTTCCCGGCATGCTGATGGCAGCAGCTCGTCTGAACATCCCGACCGTTGTTGTCAGCGGCGGTCCGATGCTGCCCGGTCGTTACCATGGCAAAGATATCAGCGTATCTACTGTATTTGAAGCTGCCGGCCGTTTTGAGTCCGGTCAGATTGATAAAGCAGAGCTCAGAGAAATCGAGCATTGTGCATGCCCGGGCTGCGGCAGCTGCTCCGGTCTGTTCACTGCAAATACCATGAACTGCCTGACTGAGGTTCTTGGCATGGGCCTGCCTGGCAACGGCACTATCCCCGCTGCTTATAACGGCAAGCGTATTGCTTTGGCTAAGCACGCAGGCATGGCTGTTATGCGTCTGCTGGAGGAAAACGTTCTGCCTCGCGACATCATGACGCTCAATGCCTTCAAGAACGCTATTACTGTTGATATGGCCATCGGCGGCAGCTCCAACACCGCACTGCATCTGCCGGCAATCGCTCACGAAGCAGGCATCGACCTGCCGCTGGAGCTGTTCGATAAAATCTCCAAGAAAACTCCGTACCTCACTAAGATGAGCCCTGGTGGCAGCCACCACATCGTTGATTTGAACGAAGCCGGCGGCATCCCTGCCGTTATGCACGAGCTTGACCGTCTGAAGCTGATTAAAAAATCCTGCCAGACTGTCAGCGGCAAAACTGTCGGTCAGATTATCAAAAATGCGGAAATCCTGCGTCCTGAAGTTATTCACAGCGTAGAAAATCCGTACAACAAAACCGGCGGCATCGCTGTTCTGAAGGGCAATATCGCTCCGGAATGCAGCGTTGTCAAGGAAAGTGCTGTTGATCCTTCCATGAAGGTCTTCAGCGGTCCGGCTAAGGTTTATAATTCCGAGGATGAAGCTATTGCTGCAATTTGCGCACAAAAGGTTGTTTCCGGTGACGTTGTCGTTATCCGTTACGAAGGCCCGAAGGGTGGCCCCGGCATGCGTGAGATGCTGAACCCGACCTCCGTACTGGCAGGCATGGGCCACGACAAGGACGTTGCACTGCTTACCGACGGACGTTTCAGCGGTGCTACCCGCGGTGCCTGCATCGGTCACATTTCTCCGGAAGCACGCGAGGGTGGTAACATCGCATTGATTGAAAACGGCGATATCATTGAAATTGATATTCCGAACCGTACCCTGAATGTTAAGCTGAGCGACGAAGAGCTGGCTGAACGCCGTAAGAACTGGGTTTGCCCGCCGCCGAAGGTTAAGAGCGGTTATCTGGCACGTTATGCTGCTTTGGTTACCTCCGCTGCTACCGGTGCTGTGCTGAAGGTTCCCGGTCAGGACTAAAAGAATTATATAAGCTGAAAAAGCAACTCCCCATCTTTCTTACCGCAAGGTAAGACGGATGGGGAGTTTTTGCATAAGAAAAGAGGCTGAGATAAAACCAACCTCACAAATTATAGAATCGCTAAAGTTTAAGAAATTTTTTTACACTAAAAAACAGTGGGAATTTACCTGACGGTAAACCTCCACTGTTTTTTCTGTTAAAGGCTAGGTTTTATCACGGCATCTCAACAATTGATTATTAATACTCAATTTTGCTCCAGCAGATAGATATCGCTGATTTCCTTTACTGTGCGCACATTATTCGGCAACGGACCCGCCTTCTGCACGCGACGGTATTCCAAACCGCGCACCAATAGATATTTTTTGCTGCCGTCACGCAAAGCATCTGTCAAAGCACCTGTCTGCGGAATCATTTCGATACCGGGTTTGCCTGCATAATACATGAAGCCGGGGCGCAGGAACTTGTCTACATAAACAGGCGTCTGCTGCTCACATTGTTCCTTATACACGCTGCTCATAGTTTTTACACTGAATCGGTCGGCAATTACCGGCAAAACAAAAGCAAAGGCAACACACATCGTCACAGCGCCAATCATCACATGCAGCCAGGATGCCAGCTCGATATCGCGATAATACAGCAGAGCGAAAACTGCCGCTGCACCCAAAAGCAAGGTCAGCACACCCAGCATCACCAGGCTGAAGTCAGCCTCCGGCAGATACTGCGCACCGATAATCCAGCCCACGCCAAGCAGTACAAACATAATACCGCTGCCTGCCGCCCAACCGTAAAAGGTTGTATTATGGCGCAGTCTGCTTTGCATTCTCGCTATATTCCAGCCGATAATTACCGCCATAGCAGGGAACAACGGCAGAATATAGGATACAAGCTTTGTTTTGCAGATAGTAAAGAACAGCAGCACGAAAATCCACCAAACGTGGAAGAACAGCAGCTTGCGCATATCATCTATACGGCTTTCGCTTACAGATGCTTTAGCAGCCTGCCACAGCATACCTGTCCAGGGGAACAAGCCTAAGATTATTACAGGAAAATAATACCAGAAGGTCACGCGGTTAGCATGTTCAGCCGTCGTAAAGCGCGTTATATTGTGAAAGCCCAGGAAGGTATTGATAAATTCCATGCCATGCACGGTATACATAGCGTAATACCAGGGTGATGCGATGAGAAAATACAACAGCAAACCACGGATAACGTGCATGCGTAAAATCTCACGCAGCTGGCCCATAGCCACCAGATACAGAAAAATAATCGCTCCCGGGAATACGATACCGATAGGACCTTTGGTAACAGTAGCCAGCGCCATGCACACATACATCAGCCAATAACGCTTATGGATAAAGCTCAGCAACGCACCTGTCATAAAAAAGAGCAGCGTTGTATCTGTCACCGCCGCCTTGCCCATATAGAAAAATTCTACACAGCTTGTAAGAATCATGGCAGACCAGAAGCCTGCACGCTCATTGAACAGCCTTGTGATACCTACATACATCATCACAGAGGTACCACAGGCCATTAAAGCCGCAGGAAAGCGGGCCGCAAATTCGCTGTCACCGAAAATAAACTGAGCAACAGCAACCAGCCAATAATACATAGGCGGCTTATCATACCAGAAATTGCCAAAAATTCTCGGTGACAAAAAATCACCGGCAGCCAGCATCTCTCTTGCTGTTTCCGCATATACGGGTTCATCCGGATCCAGCAGCGGAATGCTGCCGATACCGAACATAATCATAAATAACGCAGTGCCTGCTACAATCAGCAGGCTGTTTTTTTCAATCTGATTCATCAGTTTCCATCCCTCAACATAACTTCAAAATTAATATACCAACTACTCATTTTTCTTACCCTCGGTAGTTTTGCTCTTAATCGAAGCCATATTCAGCACATCGCTGCCAAAAGCTCTGATTGTTACTACCGCTCCCAGCATAAAGGGCAGATATTCTGCCGTAAAGCGCCAGAGAACTGCCATGATGCCTTCAACACCGTTAGGCAAAATATTGGAAAACAGCACCAAGAAGCCTGCCTCCGCTACACCGCTGCCACCGGGTGTAGGCGAAAAATACAGTATTAAATTCAGCAGTACCATGCGTCCCATAACCTGCCCCAGGTCAAAATCAATATTCAGACCGGTAAAATAAGCAGGCACAGTGGCATAAATAAAGAGCAGGCTCACACCGGATTCGATAAACGCACGGAAAACCATCTTCGGATGCTTGCCCATAACTACAACGGCGTTCTTGAACTCGTTATACCAGATAAAGCAATTGCGCTGCGTAGTAAATGAAAGCTTACGGGTAAACCACATAATCGCCTTCTCGGGATAACGTGTTTGCAGCAAGGAAATTACGATGATCGGCAGTGATATAAACAGCACCGAAAGAATTGTCAGTACAGACGCAGGCATCCATTTTACTATATCCGCATCGCTGTGCAGCACCACCGGCACCAGCAGAATAAGGAAGATAATGGACATAACGGTGCGCACCAAAACTACTACCGTAGATTTGGCGACAGGCACCCCGGCCTTACGCATAAACATAACCTGAGCAATGGCGCCGCCGCTGGCACCCGGCGTTACCAACGCCAAAAAGTAGTTGCTCAGAACTACATTCACTATCTGATGAAAGGTCAGCTTCTCGTCTGTCACCGAAGCCAAGGTTATCAGGCGCAGGCCGTCAAAAATCAAGCCTATCGCAAGACATGACAAAGCCAGCAGAATACAGCGAGGCTCGAACATCGTAAGGTATTCCAAGGTCCGTATATCAAATGTAAAATAAATAACCGCCGCCGAAATCAACAGGACAAAGCCAAAAAGCAGACCTAAGCGGAACAATAATTTTTTATTCATCTAGCAGACTCCAAATGAGCTTATTTTTTTAGTACAAGAGCTTTAGCAGGCCGTAAAATTAACAGGCTGAATATGCTCCTGCTGCAGCAGCTTTTTATTGCCGCTGTCAAGGTACGCCTGCATTTCCTCCTGCCAATGATATTGCCAGGGAAATATTTTTCCCAAGGCAGCAGAATCAAGACCGGGATGCGTCATCAGTTCGCTGACGCCATCCGGAAGCTGATGCAGAATATTGCCTACAAGCTCCGCATTCAGATGACCGCCTGCCAGCATGCCGAAGAAATGCTGCGGATGCTTTAGCCCAAGGCTGTCAGAGCGCTGCGCCGCCATTTGAGCACAAAAGCTGAGCCCGCTGCGACCGATCATTCTGCCGATACCTGTATGAAAACCTCCGGTAAAGGTATAGGCTTCCTTAGGTATACGTACCCTTATAATATTATACTCATTACAGAGCTTTAATACAAGTGCATTAATTCCCGGCAGCACATGCGTATGCTGATGGCTGTCGATATGCGTAATGTTTATTTTAGCTTCCAACGCCCTTTCGATTTGCGCGCGTAGCTCCGCTTCCAGCTCGCTGCGCTTGACGCTGCCGCTGTAAAAGCGCTTGGCAAAGGCAACGTAATCCGCCAAAAACAATCCCTGCTCATCCAAAAGGCTGCTGACCTTGCCTGCAGGAAGTACAGGTGCCACGCTGCCGACAAGCGTCAGATGCACACCTATACCGAGCTGAGGATTTTCCTGCGCCAGCTGCACCGCCTCCTGCCAGCAGGGAGCACTGGGCATCAACGAGGTGCTGGTAATAAAGCCCTCCCGATAGCCCTTAATAATACCTGCGTTAATCAAAGGATGCAGACCGAAATCATCTGCGTTAACAATTAGTTTTTTCATAATCTCTACACTCTTTTGTAATTGGCAAAGTGCAGCTTTACATATTCACGCAAAGCATCTTTGCCATATTTTTCTGCTAAGCGGCGGGCACATGCCGTTGCCTGCTCGCCGCCGCCCTTCGGCAGCTCGCCTACGCCGGCCTGCTGCGCCAGCTCGTCCATCGTCCGCAAGAAGCGGGCGCGGGCCAGCACCGAGGCAGCGGCAACCGCCAGGTTGCTTTCTGCCTTAGGCTGCTGGCGCACGCTGCAGCCGGGGAAGCGCTGCTGCAAAGCCTTTAAATTTACCGTAGACTGGGTAAACTGGTCAATCAAAGCGCTGTGGCAATCCTTTTGCCGCTCCAGCACCTGACTGAGCGCCGCCACATGTCCGTAGCCTAAAAGCTGGTTGAGCTTGCCTCCGGCAGCCGCTACCTGCTCATAGCGCAGATTATAAATCTTCGGCTTCAGCTCCAGCACACTATAATCAACAACGGTTGCCTTGATAACATCCTCCAGCTCAAGGATTTTTTTATCAGTCAGCAGCTTACAGTCCTTAACGCCTGCAGCCTGCAGCTTAGCTGCCGTTGTGTTGTCCACTACTGTGGCCGCCACAACCAGGCTGCCGAAGAAATCACCCTTGCCGGATTCATCACTGCCTGCCCACAGGCCGTTGCTTACTGTTGCTCCTGCGGCTGCAGGCTGCAGCTCCTCAGACGCATTCTGCACTCCCTCCAGCACCAGCATTAATCTTTGCTTTAAGGCACTGTCACCGTTATAAACATGCGTCAGTCCTTTTTTGCCGTTATATATATTCACGGATGCCTTAGCCTCACAAAACTGTACTGCAATCTGCTGGCCATAATTTATCGGCTTATACTTAACAATACTGAAACCATCCTGACGGATTTTTTCTGCAGCCTCTGCCAGATAATCGGCAAAGGCCTTCGGTGTCAACTGTTTCACTCCTATTCTCCTCTTTGCACATAGTTTTTCGCCTTCCACTCCTCAAAGAGCAGATAAATCAACGGAACAACCACCAACGTCAGTAAGGTGGAGGTTGTTAAGCCGCCTATCAGCACCACGCCCATAGACTGGCGCAGCTCCGCACCCTCGCCGATGCCGAGAGCAATCGGCAGCATACCAAGTATCGTAGACAATGTTGTCATAAGAATAGGACGCAGACGCAGCGAGCAGGCCAAGAGCACTGCTTCACGGATAGACATGCCCTTTTCACGCTCCTGGTTGGCATAGTCAATCAGCAAAATAGCATTTTTGGTAACAAGACCCAGAAGCATGGTAAAGCCAATCATGCTCATCATGTTCGCCGTCTGTCCTGCAACAAGCAGGCCCAGGATAGCGCCGATAATCGCAAACGGCAATGATACCATGATAATCAGCGGCTGCGAAAAGCTTTCGAACTGCGCCGCCAGCACCATGTATACTACAACTATGGCCAGAATAACGGCCTTATAAACCTCTTTAAAGGAGCGTGCCATGTTATCGGCCTGACCAATCATCTTATAGTTATATCCCGGCGGCAAATTCAGCTCAGGAATATATTCATCGCGCACCTTGCCGATTAAATCACCGGGCGAAATACCTACTGTGTTGGCATAAACAACGATCTGACGCTGCTTATCCTCACGCTCAATGCGTGTAGGACCGCTGCCGTAGCGCACATCTGCGATATCCCCCAAGCGGATGAACTGACCTGCGGAAGAAGAAATGCGCAGGTTCATAACATCATTGATATTAGTGCGCTGACTTTGCTCCAGCTGCAAAATAATATCATAGTCATTGTCACCGATGGTATAGCTGTTGCTGGTGCTTTTGCCCATAATAGCCATTTCGATAACCTTGCCAACCTCCGTAGCATCAAGACCGAATTCACTGGCCTTGGCGTGGTCCAGTTTGACCACGATTTCCGGCTGCTCTTCCGAATCGGATATATCAACGTCGGTCGCACCCTCAGTCCGGCGTATCATATCTGCCAACTGCTGAGCGTAATTTTTCAGCTCCTTGATATTGCTGCCGCGCAGACCAATCTGCACCGGACGGCTGTCACCACGGCCACCGCCCTGGTTTGATACAACGGTAACCTTCAGGCCTTCAACATTTTGGAAGCGTCCGCGCAAATCATCCATTATCTGCTGCATGCTGCGTTCACGCTCATTGCTTGGCTTCAGGCGGATATCCAGAGAACCCTGGTTAACAGGATTGCGGCCGTTGCCGATATTAAGCGCCACGATTTTGACCTCCGGCAACTGCGAAATCTCCTGCTGCAACGGCTTGGCCAGCTCTACAGTTTTCTGCAAACTGGTGCCGATGGGCGCTTTAACATTGACGCTGAATTCACCCGAATCATATGTAGGTTGGAATTCCGTACCCACAAATGGAAGCAGCAGCAAATTCAGCAACAGCGAAATGATACCTACGGCAACAACCTTCTTAGGTCTTTCCAAAGCCCAGGCCATTAAGCTGTCATACATTTCACGCACGGACTGGAAGCCTGCTTCAAATTTATCGAGAGCCCTCTGCACAAAATGCGTGCGCTCCTTGCTGCTCTGCTCCTCGGTTTCTGCCTTAATCCAGTACGCCGAAACCATTGGCGTAAGCGAAAAGGCTACAATAGTAGAGAACGCTACCGCAAAAGCAACCGTCAGACCGAACTGCTTGAAGAACTGGCCGATGGTTTCACCCATATTGCCGATAGGCACAAATACAGCCATTAAGCTCAGGGACGTCGCCAAAATCGCCAGCGTCAGCTCCTCCGTCGCTTCCTTGGCTGCCACAAACGGCGTCTGTCCCATCTCAATATGGCGGAAAATATTTTCAATTACTACAATCGCATCATCAATCAAAATGCCGACTGCCAGGCTCAAAGCCATCAGCGACATATTATTCAATGTAAAGCCCATAACCTTCATCATAAAGAAGGTGGCGATAATAGACGTAGGAATACACAGACCGCCGATAATAGTCGCACGGAAATTGCGCAGGAATAAATATGTTATCAAAAGCGCCAGAAAACCGCCGAAAAGAATCGCATTCCAGACATCCGCAATATTGTCGCGTATATAGTTGGACTGGTCGCGCACCTTATCAACAATGATATCGGGCGGCAGATTGCTGTGCTTCAGCTCCTCCATCTTGGCATTGACATTATCGGTAACATCAACAGTATTGGTTTTGGACTGCTTGCGCACAAAGGTCATAACGCAAGGAACACCGTTAGCACTGGCAAAGGTATCCTCATCCTCCCAGGAATCAAGCACATCGGCAATTTCACTGATATAAACAGGACGGCCGGTATGATTAGCAACTACCACCTGCTTGATATCATTAATATTGTTATACTTGCCTAAGGTACGCACAGTGATTTCCATAGCGTCATTTTTCGCCTTACCGCCGGGAGTATTATAGTTATTGGCGTTCAGCTTACTGCGCACTGTCTGATAGGCAATACCGTATTCCGCCAGCTTTTCCGGCTTCAGCACAATGCGGATAGCACGCTGGCTGGCACCGACAACAGTAACCTCGGAAACACCCTCCACCATCTGCAGCTCATCCTTAATATTATCCTCCACAATGCGGCGGATTTCACCACGGCTGCGCGAAGGCGAAGCAAAGGTATAGGCCACAATCGCGCGGGAGTTGATGTCAACAGTCTGCGTTACCGGCTCGTCGATATCATCAGGCAGAGCCTTGCGCACACTGGCAACCTTTTCACGCACCTCACTGGCCTTCACCTGCGGGTCGACACCGATATTAAATTCCAGAACTGTTTCACTGTAGCCTTCCAGCACAGTTGAAGACAGCGTCTTGATACCCGAAACCTGACTGACGCGGTTCTCAATCGGCTTGGTAACCAGCGTTTCCATTTCCTGCGGCGAAGCACCGCTATAAGTAACACGCACGCTGACAATAGGCAAATCAACATCAGGATTCAAATCAACGCCGATTTCCGGATAGCAGCGGATACCGAACACCACCAACAGCAAAATAAACATGGTGGTAAATACCGGCCGCTTGATAAATGTTCCAATCATCGTTATTTACCAGCCTTTTTCAAATCTATCTTGCTGCCTTCACGCAGCTTGTTATGTCCTTCGGTAACAATAGTATCCTTTTCATCCAGTCCGCTCACTATTTCAGCAAGCTTATCATTCGTATAGCCGACATTCAGCACACGGCGCTGTACAACGCCTTTATCATCAACAACAAACACCGTCTGCTGGTCATCACGCATCACAATAGCCTGCACCGGAATAGTCAGCACATCAGCTTTAGGTGAAGCTGTAAGCGTAACGTTGGCATAGACGCCGGCCAAAAGACCTTCGCTGTTATCCACGCTCACCTCTGCCGCAAAAGTATGCGCCGGCAAATCCGCAACCGGAGCGATGCGGGTAATTTTGCCTATCAGCTTTTTACCGGGATAAGCAGGCAGGGTAATACTTGCTTCATTGCCGACATGTACACCGGCAATCTGTCCTTCGGGAATATGAATCGTAGTTTTCAGCATAGAGATATCAGCAACGGCAAAAATAGGCGTACCTGCCTTTGCGTAATAGCCCTCCTGATAATAACGCTTAGAAATAATGCCATCAGCCGGCGCTGTCAGCACCGTGCCCTCAGACTTAGACTCCATCGCCCGCAGACTGCCTCTGGCAGCCTCCAGCTTAGCTGCAGCATTATCACGCGCAAAGCGGTAATCATCCACCACCTGCTGCGAAACAGCACCCGTAGCATATAGCTTTTCATAGCGCTGCAAATCTGTTTCCGCCTTGTGCAAGCTTGTCTGTGCATCCAAAAAGCTGCCCTTGGCGCTCAACAGATTGGCATCGGTATCAGCCTGCTCCAAAATTGCCAACACCTGCCCACGGCTCACACGGTCGCCTTCACGGACATAAACCTTTTCCAAGCGTCCGTCCACCTTAGCGGCAACCTCTGCCTGCCATTCCGGGTCCAAACTGCCGGAAAAGCTCAGACTGGGAACAATCGTCTGCCTTATGGGGTGAGCAGTAACGACCGCCACATTGCGTACCTGCGACAGTCTGGCAGCACGCGCCTTATCAGCCTGAATATTGCTGTAAATACGGTAGCCGATAATTACGCATACCGCCAGCATCAGGCAAAATGCTATCTTAACCTTGCGATTCTGTAAATTCACTTTCTTTCCTCCCTGCACCATTCCCTTGGGGGTAAATTATAATGGGGTAAGTTTAATTTTAGCTTAGTTTATTACGGAGTAATTATAGTTATAGATAATAATATTATACCCCTTATCAAGATAAGTTAGCAAGAGCAAAGCCACAGGCAGGCATAGAAAAAGCACGCTGCAAGCAGCGTGCTTTCGACAGTTTTAAATTAATCTTACAGGCCTGCCTGCTCGCGCAGTGCAGCAGCCTTTTCAGTATGCTCCCACGGCAGATCTACATCGGTACGTCCGAAATGACCATAAGCAGCAGTCTGCTTGTAGATAGGACGCAGCAAATCCAGCTCACGGATAATGCCGGTCGGGCTCAGGGAGAAGTTTTTACGAACCAGCTCAACAATCTTGTCCTCGCTGATTTTGCCGGTGCCGAAGGTTTCAACAAGAACGGAAACCGGATGTGCTACGCCGATAGCGTATGCCAGCTGGATTTCGCATTTATCTGCCAAACCTGCGGCAACGATATTTTTAGCAACGTGACGTGCAGCATAAGCAGCACTGCGGTCAACCTTAGAGGGGTCCTTGCCGCTGAAAGCACCGCCGCCATGACGAGCCATACCGCCATAGGTGTCAACGATGATTTTACGGCCGGTCAGACCAGCATCACCCTGAGGACCGCCGATAACAAAACGGCCGGTCGGATTGATGTAGTATTTAGTTTCCGCATCCAGCATTTCTGCGGGAACAATCGGTGCAATAACCTTTTCGATAATATCTTTGCGAATCTGCTCGTTGGAAACTTCCGGTGCATGTTGGGAAGAAATAACGATAGTATCTACACGAACAGGTTTGCCGTCGTCATATTCAACGGTAACCTGAGTTTTGCCGTCCGGACGCAGGTAAGGCAGCACGCCTTCCTTACGAACCTTGGTCAGCTGCAGAGCCAGCTTGTTAGCCAGATATGCAGGCATCGGCATGTAGCTTTCGGTTTCGTTGGTTGCATAACCGAACATCATACCTTGGTCGCCGGCACCGGTTTCTTCCTCAGCAGCCTGGCCTTCCTTAGCTTCCAGCGCTTTGTCAACGCCCATAGCGATATCAGGGGACTGCTCGTCGATGGAAATCAGCACACCGCAGGTGTTGCCGTCAAAACCGAATTTTGCACGGTTGTAACCGATATTGTTGATAGTTTCGCGAGCAATGTGTGCGATATCAACATAGCATTGGGTAGAAATTTCGCCGAAAATGTGAACCTGACCGGTAGTAACGATAGTTTCGCAAGCAACACGGCCTTTAGGATCTTGAGCCAGGATGGCATCAAGCACAGCATCGGAAATTTGGTCTGCTATTTTATCGGGATGACCTTCGGTAACGGATTCGGAAGTAAATAATTTTCTCATTGGTAGCTCCTTTCATAAATAAAAAACGTTGTTGAGAGTGTTTAGATGGTATAAGAAAAGGCGTTCTCATTATGAGAACGCCTTAAATTATTACTCTTAGCATTCTCATCTTACAGATAAACTGCAGGACTTAGCACCGTTTTACAGCTGTCACGCTGCAATGGTTGCTGCGACTTCACAGGGCCATTCCCTCCATCGCTCTTGATGAGTTGTATTAAATTGGTTACAGATGCCATTATATAACAAAATCAAGATAATGACAAGTACTTTTTTTACGAAAAATATGTGAAAACGCCTTTTCCGTAATGGCCGATACTAAATAGAATTTAATTCTATTATACAGGGATTCATAATGCATACGTATCCTTGCAATCCCTACTCCAAAGAACGCGGAGAAGGCTGCAGATGCTAAATGATTGCGACGACGACGTACTTCTAGTACGTCGAGGAGCGGTCATGACGCAGATGCGGTCTTATACGCGCTCTATCAAGCGCGCTCTCTACGAATACGCAACGCCTCGTCCAAAATACGGTTCGCCACATCAACCTTCGGCATCTGCTCCAGCTCGCATACATCGCCGTTGGCGTAAAGGAACTTAACGATATTGGTATCGGAGTTAAATCCGGCACCGGCAGCCGTAACATCGTTAGCTACAATCATATCAAGATTCTTCTTGACTACCTTTTCGCGGGCGTTAGCCAACAGGTTTTGCGTTTCTGCAGCAAAGCCAACCAATACCTGATGCGTTTTCTTCGCACCCAAGGTTTTGAGGATATCCGGATTTTTATCCATAACTACAGTCAGAGCATCGTCTGTTTTCTTCTTAATCTTTTGGTCTGCCACATCACGCGGACGGTAATCGGCAACAGCCGCTGCCTTAATAACGATATCAACTGCATCGTAGGCTGCCAGGCAGGCCTCCAGCATTTCATTGGTCGATTCAACCTGCACAGCCTTCACATTAGGCGGTACGGCAAGCGCAGACGGACCGCTGATAAGCAATACCTCTGCACCGCGCTCGGCAGCCATCTGAGCTACGGCATAGCCCATCTTACCGCTGGAACGGTTGCCGACAAAGCGAACGGGGTCAATCGGTTCACGTGTACCTGCTGCGGTAACGAGTACCTTCAGGCCACGCAGATCGCCCTCACGGCCGGCAAAAAAGCTGCTCATGAACTCCACAATCTGCTGCGGTTCAGGCAGACGGCCAGGGCCGCTGGTGCCGCAGGCAAGATGTCCGGAAGCAGGCGGCATTACAGTAATACCGCGGCTTTGCAGCTTAGCGATATTTTCCTGAGTTGCAGCATTAAGATACATACCGGTATTCATTGCGGGGCAGACAACTATCGGTGCCTGAGCTGCCAAAAGCGTAGTGCTCAGCAGATCATCCGCAATGCCATATGTCATTTTAGCCAGAATATTAGCGGTAGCAGGCGCAACTAAGAAAGCATCTGCCCAATTTGCCAAAGCAATATGCTCAACATTAAATTCCTGGTTGCTGTTCCACATGCTGGTAGCAACAGCATTACCGCTGATTTCCTTGAAGGTTAACGGAGTAACAAACTGCTGCGCATGCTCGGTCATGACCACACGCACCTCGCAGCCCTGCTTACGCAGACGGCTTACAAGATCTACAGCTTTATAAACGGCAATACCGCCGGTTACTCCCAAAACAATTTTTTTGCCCTTTAACAAGGTTTTACCCTCCCGCTGTTATACGTTTTTAGTACGCTCGTAGGTAATAGTATCGTTAGCAATTTCCTTCAGCGCAGCGCTGACCTCTTTTTCCGCGGAATTTACACCGGGAATAGTGAGCTCGCGTGCTCTTTTTGCTGCCAAAATAACCAAAGTGTATTTGCTATCTACTTTTTCTGCCAAATAGTCAATAGACGGATCTACCATAGACATTATAGAATCACTCCTTTAAGTATTTCATGGTTCACACAGCAGACTGCTGCATAATGTAAATTTATTTTTTAGCTTTACAAATCTTATCAACAATAAAATATGTTCTGGCTACGCGGTAACGCTCAGCCTCCATAATTGTAAGTACCTTTTTCGCTGCCTTTTCCGCAATATCATTAACGATGATATAGTCATATTCCGCTGCGTAGGTCAGCTCGCTGGCTGCGGAAGCCATACGGCGCTTAATAACATCCTCGCTGTCGGTACCACGTTTATAAATACGTGCGGAAAGCTCATCTAAGGAAGGCGGTACGATGAAAACAAATACGCCTTCAGGGAAGCGCTTTTTAATCTGCAAAGCGCCCTGAATATCAATCTCCAACAGTACGTCACGGCCGGATTCCAACTGCTCTTCCACGTATTTGCGCGGTGTGCCGTAATAATTGCCGTATACTTCGGCATATTCCAGCAGCTCGCCCTTTTCAATCATCTGCTTAACATCGGGAATTGTTTTGAAGAAATAGCTTTCTCCGTCAACCTCACCCGTGCGCGGTGCGCGTGTAGTAACAGAAATAGAATAACCTAAATCCGGCAGCTGGTCTCTCAGCATCTGGCAAATAGTTCCTTTGCCTGCTCCCGACGGACCGGATACTACAAGAAGTACTCCCTTAGGAGTAACATTATCAATATCGTTGCTCATGATCCAATTACTCCTCTTCTTCAGAATCAGCAGTTTGTACTACCAGACGGTTGGCTACAGTTTCCGGCTGTACCGCAGACAGGATGATGTGACCGCTGTCCACAACAACTACAGCACGAGTACGACGTCCGTAGGTTGCATCCACAAGCATGCCCTTATCGCGGGCTTCCTGGATAATACGTTTAATCGGTGCCGATTCCGGACTGATAATAGAAATAATGCGGTTGGCTGCAACAATGTTGCCAAAGCCGATATTAACTAGCTTTATATCCATAACTTCCTCCAGTTTTATTCGATGTTCTGAATCTGCTCACGGATTTTTTCTATTTCCGCCTTAATTTCTACGACTATCTGCGCCATAGTATAATCGTTGGCTTTGGAAGCAATAGTATTTGCTTCACGGTTGAATTCCTGAATAAGGAAGTCCAGCTTGCGTCCTACCGGCTGGTCGGAAGCAATGATAGTCTTGAATTGCTTGATATGGCTCTTCAAGCGGACTATTTCTTCCGTAATGCTGGTGCGGTCAGCAAAAATTGCTACCTCCTGCAGCAAGCGCTCCGGCTCAACCTTGATATTATTGTCAGCCAGAAGATTAGTCAGACGCTCCTGCAGCTTAGCCTGGTATTCTTCCACAACTAAGGGAGAACGCTCCTCAATCTGTGCCAGCTTTTCGGCAATCAGATCTGCACGGTAAATAAAATCACCGTAGATATTGCCACCCTCTGTTTCACGCATAGCTACCAAATTAGCAACAGCCTGCTCAACAGCCTGCTCAACCTTGGGCCAAACGCTTTCTACATCAAAAAAGCCTTCCTTAACGTTAATCACGTCAGGGCATTTTGATAAATAGAGAATTTCTGCAGCAGCGTTAATGCCTGCAGCGTCGGCTCCGATAGCAACGCCTACCTCCTGCAATGCCTTATGATAGGCAGCAGCAAGGTTTTTATCAACCTTCAGAGTACAGTTGCCGCTGACATTATAATCAGCAGTAATAAACACATCAATACGTCCACGGCTAACGGTTTTTAAAATAGTTTTGCGGATTTTATCCTCCAAAGGATTCAAAAATCGCGGTAAACGGATAGCAACCTCGTTATACCGGTGGTTCACGGTTTTCATTTCAATGTTAACAGAAAAATCTGCATCCTCGTAGGAACCACGGCCGAAACCGGTCATACTTTTTAACACAGGCTTCCTCCTTCATCCTCACCAGCAAAGGTGATATTATTTCAGCTTAAAAGATAAGTATTTTTTGCTTCAATCTTATCTTGAAAATTTATTATACCATATTTCTCTAATGATTTCAGCATTTTTCTTCGTTTTTCGTCGCTTAGATAAAGAAATGGCCCATTTTTGTTTTGCTATACTTGTTGCAGGTAATGGAGTATAATATGATAAATTAATAAATTGCATTGTATTCTCGCAGGTTCAAAAAACTTTGCCGAGCCTGCACCGAAAGGAGTCCCTATGAACATTGAAGGCTTAACTTTAAAGCTTCTTACAGATACATTAAATGAAGAACTTATGGGCAGCAAAATATATAAGGTATATATGCCTAATCCGCAGTCACTGCTGCTGCTCGTCCGCAGAACACGCGATACAAGCAGTCTGTTGGCGGATATGCACAACGGCAGCTGTGTGCTTTATCTGCCGCAGCAGCTGCCGGAAAACCCGGAAACTCCTCCCACCTTCTGTATGCTTCTGCGCAAGCATCTGGAAGAAGGACGTATCACGAAAATCAGCCAAAGCGGCCTGGACCGCATTATTACACTGGAAATAGATCTTTTAGGTGCCTCCAGTAAAATTATTACCAAAAAGCTGATTTTTGAGCTTACCGGTAAAAACAGCAATATCATTCTTACGCAGGATGATGTTATTATCGACTCTTTGAAGCATGTAAGCGCAGCCCAGAGCAGCTATCGCACTATCCTTCCTGGCAAAGCCTATATTGCGCCTCCGCCGCAGGAAGGTCTTAACCTTTTGACTGATGACCCGGCAAAAATTGTGCAGACTGCCAACAGTCTGCCTGCAGCCAACTTCGCCAAGGCCTTTATCAGTGCTACCACCGGTGTCGGCAAAATGACAACACTGGAGCTTTTAGCCGCTGCGGATATCCTGCCACAGGAGGTGCGTCTGGAAAGCTCCACCTGCCAGTCCCTAGCGCAGGTTATCGGCAAGCTGCAGGCAGATATGCAGATGCAGGCCGCCAAGCATCCTGTCTATGCGCTCATCAGCCGTACTAATCAGGTAAAAACCTTGCTAGTATTGCCTCCGCAGAATGTGCAGGAGGGCATGCAGGTTAAAGAATTTACCGATATCAACAGTGCGCTCAATTTTGCTGTCAGCCTGAAGCCTATCCAGCTTCCGCGTCACGAACAGCTGCAAAAGCTGGTGAACAGCGAAACTGCCAAACTCAAGAAAAAGCTACAGGCCCTGCAAGAGGATTTAGCTCATGCAGCCAATGCCGAGGAACAGCGTATGCTGGCAGATACTATCATGGCCAATATCTACCAGATAAAAAAAGGCCAGACAAGCGCCGAGCTGATCAATATTTATGACGGCGAGCCGGTTACGGTCAGCCTTTCCCCCATCCTTTCGCCTACGGAAAACGCACAGGCCTATTACAAGCGCTATAATAAGTACAAGCGCGCTCAAACCGAAGTACGTATCCAGCAGGAATCTACGGAAGAAATGCTTGCTTATCTGGAAAGCCTGGACGCTTCACTGCTCACCGCTACAACGAAGGAAGAAATTGAAGAGATTAATCAGGAAATGCTTGGCAGCGGTTTGCTTAAGGACACGAATAAAAAGAAGAAAAATGCCGGACTGCAAAAATCTCAGCCTCTGCATATCCGTTTAAATCCTGAAGCAGATTTGTATATCGGTAAGAATAATAAGCAGAACGATTATGTTACCTTTACCTTGGGCAATCCTAAAGATTTATGGTTCCATACTAAAGATATCCCCGGCTCGCACGTTATTTTGAAAACGTCACTGCCGGAAGCACGTCAGGAGGATATTAATCTTGCTGTGCAGCTGGCAGCATATTTCAGCAAAGCGCGCGACGGCAGCAATGTTCCGGTCGACTGCGTACAAAGACGCTATGTAAAGAAGCCTGCAGGCAGCAAACCCGGCTTTGTTATTTTTACAAACCAGAATACTTATTACACAACACCTGATATGGAGTTAATCCAAAAATATTTAAAGTAAGGATTTAGTCAGAACTTCATCCGTCTGTATATAAAACGCGCCCTGATTCATAGAAATATGAAGCGGGGCGCGTTGAAGTTTATGGGAAGTTTTTTGAGTGTAGATAGTTGTATCAATCTTTTTTGTCAAAGCAAATCTGCAGAACAACGCTGATTGATAAAAAGGCAAGTAAATCGAGCGAGAGGTAATATCTTGCAAGGAATAGCAATTTTAGCAAATGAGTGTCCGGAATCATCTGCGGGCTCATCCAAGAAGCGAGTCCGCAGGGCGATGCTGATTGGCTCATGCGCGCCATGCGA
>OLQT01000311.1_pt1 | contig 38644 bp, 41 predicted proteins | sample 1672651 | NCBI WGS metagenome assembly OLQT01 (sample SAMEA3136709, study PRJEB25190) | human gut metagenome | biome: human gut; feature: human-associated habitat; material: faeces | place: Austria | collected 2013 | reverse complement strand
CCCCGTGCGAAAAGTACTATACGGGAACTCGGACGGCGATGCAAGGACAATTTTGAATAATATTTTGCGACGCGTGGAACGGGCACTGGGCCGAAGAGACACACGATGCCCGACATAGCCCGCGGGGCGAGCCCCGCGGGCGGCGGTAAGCCCGCCGCCTTCCTTCCCGGGGCTCGGCATGTCGCCCCAGATGCCGCCGGCCAGACCAAAGCGATCCGCGGTGCATCCGAGAGCGTGAGCCCTTCCGCACGCCTTCGGGCCAATTTACGGAACCGTGCTTAGCTCGCCCCAGCTAGTCGCTTCATAAACAGACCGGTTTACTACGCTGATTCTCGGATTTCCGACCTCACGCCTACTTTCACAAAGAGGGCAGGCGATCTACCTGCGGTTTTACGAGCGGCAAATTCGTTGTGCTCGACCATCCCCAATCCAACGTAGTAAACCGGCGTGGTTATAAAATGGCACTTAATTACTGGCAGCATATAAAGTGTTAAAAATGCTCACTTGGGCATTATTACTTACCAAAATCAAGCCAATTGCACAGAACGTTGGCCCGCAATCTGGTTTCAGCGCATCTCATCGCCTCGGTTTTTGGTTTGTAGCGCAACTCCAATCGCTCGCACACACTGTGAATGATGGCATCAAGCTGATCGTGATCATTGAGCATGTCATGGGTTACAAGAAATACGTCGTATCCCATGCTTTGCAATGCTGTCATTCGGGCGGCATCGTGGTCAAGCACGGCGCCCGATCCATGGATAACCTCTCCTTGAAGTTAGATAATCACAGCCTTCATTGTTATTGGGTTTACGATAACGATATCGCCGTAACAGATTTTCTGGCCTGCGATTTTCCGAGCTGAATTCGACAGCGGTGTTAGGTCGTTGACGAATATGTTTTTAAACTCCGCTCCGCCGGCGCGCCTCGGATGACTTAGCAACATGATTCCAGCAACTTCTAGCGGGGATGCAGCAATACCCATTACCTGCTGTGCGGCTTCGTAGAATTGCTTTCCCCACATCTCGCTTTTAACCTTCGCTGCAAATCTATGCAGTTCTTCTATTTCAATAAGAGGCTTTCTCATCCAGAGCGATGTGCCCTTTCCGTTAGCTTTATTTCCGGATCCGTCATCCAGCTGCCCACTTTGATTATTCTCGCTGTCCTTCTGGTGCGCCCGAGCATAGACTCGCTTCCATGGGGCCTCGTCTTGAGTTTCGTCTAGTTCAAACAGGCTTTCTGTGGTGTACTGCTCTTCTTCTGATTTTGCCTGCTCAAGTGCCATGTCGACCGCGGATGATGGTTTAAAAACCGAGAACCATCCGCAAAATTCGTACATAGCCAGAACCAGGTCGCATGAAGAAACGCTTCGAGTCATGGTGAATAACGTATTAAGAGGGTCTGTGACGCTAAAGCCCATACCCGTGTCGATGGAAACTTTGTCTGTATAGGCGCTATTCCATCGGATGGTCCTTCTTGTATCGGAATGCAGGTTACTTCGTGTTGATGCTGCTGTGATGACTGGCGTCTTGAGGACGTCGGTTACGAAAGGGGCTTTGGATAGGGCTCGCCAGCCGTCTTCGGAGTTGGGTAGGCGCGGGTAGAGGTCGCGCACCTGCGGTGGGCAGCGCCAGTAGCGGAATGCGGTGTTTGCGCAGACGATTTCGTCCATTTGCGCCTCCCCTGGTATCGACCGTAGGTCATGCGGATTGCGATCATGGCCGATTGTCTACCGGGGCATCATGCGGGTAAGTACCGGAAGCAAACCAAAAGCTTGACGAGTTCCGTCTAAAAACTGTCGTGTGATAAAAATCCGCTGGAAGGCGCTCTGGGCATGTGGTCCCTATCTCCACATTTGCACTCGGATCACAAGGGGAATTCAATGAAAATACACTTGCGTTTTCTACATAACGTGCAATGGCGTCAGCAAAAAGGTGCGATAAAAAATGACGCCTTAAACGGCTACGATTTGTTTTGGTGTCATTTTTGATGCCAGCTTTGGTATAAAAAGAAAAAGGCCAGAGGCTTAACACCTCTGACCTGCGCTTTTGATGGTGGGCGATACAAGATTCGAACTTGTGACCCCATCCGTGTGAAGGATATGCTCTACCCCTGAGCCAATCGCCCGTCGCCTTTCGGCAAAAGAGATACTATCATAGCCGCGCGTGGTTTACCAAGAACTTTTTACCCCCGATTTTAAATTCGTGGGCGCGGACCGCGCCACCGCAATCAGGGCAACCGACAAACACCCAGCTAAACCGCCCTTTATCGCTTGATCCACGAGGTCTCGGGGCGACAGATAAGTCGCGCGTTGTTGTAGGCCATGTCGAGCGTGAGGCAGGTGCGTGCGGCATAAAAGCCGTCCTCGCGCTGGATGGTCAGCGCCAGCTCGGGCTTGTCGCCGGTCAGGCACAGCGGCAGGAGCAGCTGGATCCGGCCGCCGTAGAATTGCGGGACGGCGAGCGTGTAGTTGGCGGCGGCGCGGCGGGCGGCCTCGACGACGGCACCCTCAAAGGCACGGCGTAGCAGCAGCGAGTTGCCCTCCCCCATCAGGCTGGCAGGGATGCGCGTCAGGTTCTCCTCGTCGCCCAGAATGTGGTCGATGTTGGAGCGGATAGGCAGGCGGTAGTCAAAGACCAGCTCGGAGGGGTCCTCGGCAAAGCGCACGCGGCACGGCAGGTACTCAAATGAGACCAACATGGGGTCGCTTTCCTTAAAGAAGCCCTTCAAAAACCAGCGCTGGCGCGCGTCGGGTTTGGTGTTGGGCTCAAACAGGCCGTAGATAGTCTCGTAGCGGCGCGTGTACAGGCCGGTGTTGAATAGACAGCGGTCGTCGTCGAACACCAACGGGAGGTTGGACGGCGCGGTCTGGTCCGCGTCGCGCTCGGTCAAAAACACCGCGCGGCTAAACGAAAACGACAGGTAGTTTTTGAGGATGCGGTTGCCGGGACCCCAGTCCTCGGGGTCGGCAAGGTCGGCCAGGCGGTTGTAGCAGGGCTCGGGGCAAAACGCGAAATCGTACACATTGCTGCACAGGGTACAAGGGAGTTCCATATGGCTTCCAATCAAGATAATGGCAGGAGTGCGGATGCTTAGATTCTATACGCGCGACGCAATACCGGGGAGCACAACGCAGTGGCATTAGGAGTCGTACTCCAGGGCGATCGGTTGCCAGACGAGGTCTCCGATAGTACAGTCCAGGGTGTTTGCGAGCGCCAATGCCGAGGAGACCGAGGCGCGGCGTAGGTCGAGCTGGTTCTGCTCGTAGAGTTGTATGGCGCGAAGTTTAACCCCCGATTGGGCGGCGAGCTGTTTTTGCGTTAGGCCGGCCGCCTTTCGTGCCGCTTTGAGGCCCTTTTTGCCTGCCTGGGCGTTGTTCCATTTTTCGATGACAATCTGGGCGAATTTGTCTTCAGAGGCCTCGTGAAGCGGATGGTACGAGCCGATGATCCAATCGAGCGGAGCGACTTCGAGTAGCTCATTAAAACCCAGGCTGCACATCCATTGCGCATAGGCCAAAACCCAGCCCGCCCAATACTGAGGCGAACGGTCGAACGGATAGGTCTCCCTGCATTCGACGGGGCTTAGTCCCGCATGGGCGATAATATCGCGCGCGAGCTCGTCGCCCGACATGCCGCAGACGACGCGAGGTATACCGTGCTCAAACTGTTTCATCTCAAAAGCGTTCGACAGGATCGCCGTCAACTCGGCTGGATTCAACCCTTGGTCACAGAGGGCAAAATCGACCGCCTCCCCCAGCGTTCTCATGGCATCCTCGAGATACATCTCACTGTAGGCGTGGGTCATCGCCCGTCATCCCCTCTCGAATGATATCGACGACACGAATACCCTCAAACTGATTTTCGGCAAGTAGCCCCCGATACTGCGCCCTTGCCGCTACATCTCGCTCCTTGGCCAATGGGCCATACAGAGCTTGTGGCGCACGTTCAAATCCAGCAAAACGAAAGCTCTTAAACGCGCGCTTACTTTTAAGCACAATCTGCTCTCCCAAGTTGCCGAGCCTCATAGATCGACCAAGCTGTTCGACGGTAATCGTATTGTTCACAAAAGCTCTGGCATAGCTAAAGTACGAGTCGTCCGCACGCCATCCCCTTATTACGTCGCAAAAACTAGTGTCAGGCAGAAAGTGATCGTGGAGATATTCGCACGCCCCCGCGGCAATGGCGGTGTCTGTGCGAAAAGAACGATGTTCAACGAGCAACGCTATCCAATGCAGAACGCAATACTGCGGCGATAGCAAGTCGAGAATTTTGAGATCGTCTATATCGAGTTCATAGCGATTCGCAAAGCCATCGGCATCACGCGAGCACGCCCATTCCCTTGCAAGGTCGAGGCTCTCTGTGCAATAGAAACCCTGTCCATAGTCGTTATGGACTTTCCCCAGGCTAAGCTGGGGAGTCTCAATGATCTTCTGAGAACCATGCCACAGTTCCACATGAGTCTCCTTACAGGTATCGCCCTAGCGATAGTTTAGCACACTATCGCTAGGGCGATACCTGTATTCAAAGAGCAAGAGAGTGTATGGAACCGAGTTTGAGTTCAATACTGGCTTCAAAGACTCTCCAAGTCCGGAAGTATGCGACAAAATACAGACTTGCTGATCACGCCGGAGCACACTAACGCCTCTACCTGCAGTTTCTTTGCGAGAATAGGGCAGTGTGCTCGGCTGGTTCTGATTTTCCCCACACTTCCGGAAATCGGGAGCATCAGCGGCGGCGTGCAGCTTTGAGAGCCGCTGTTCCCAGCACGAACAGCAATGCGGACACGGCAATCAAATGGCGTCGGCGGTCTTGGGAAGTGATGAGGAAGTCGCGGTTGCAGTCTTGGGGTTTGAGGTCTTGGCGACCGTGGTCATCGCCGTCGTGCTTGTCGTCTTTGTCGCGATTGCGGGCTTCACCGTGGGGTGCGTCACCTGTTTCGTAGCGGCCCCTCTATTAGCAGGGTCAACATCGGCAGTGGACCCGCCATCCCCCGGCGCCTCGCCGCCAGATGTATCGGTCTCCCCTGTCGGGACGGTGGCGCCCTCGGGCTCTACAACAACGTTCGTCGCCGTCATTGAGCCTGCGTCTACCATGCTGTCGGCCCCGAAGGCCCTGTCCAGTAAAATGACATTCAAGCCATGGCAGTAAATGGGATGTGACCGCGTCGATCTAGCATTGGTTTTAAGAGTTGCTTAGGTGCAGTGCGTTGTGAATAGAATTAATTTAATCGATTTAAACCCATTATTAAATGCGTTAAATAACGTAAACCTATTTGACGAAAAAATCGTCAAATACTATTCTGCTGATAACTACCAGGTTAATGTGAGGTAGCTGATCACCTAGGAGACGCCATGCTTATCAGATTTTCATTTAAGAACTTTAGGTCTGTAGGCGAAGACCCGATAACACTGGACATGGTCTCGACCTCTAAAATCCAGCGCTTTAAAGATCATATTTGCGCAACTTCGCATAACGCGCGCATTTTAAGGAATGCCGTTATCTATGGAGGTAACGCTTCTGGTAAGAGTACGATTTTTACCGCGCTTCTCTTTATGAGGCATGTTGTTTTAAATGGCGCGCTTCCTCAGGGGGCGCAGGTTGAGTATTGCAAGTGTGGCGCTGGCCTTAAAGATCAGGACTCGGTTTTCGATATTCAGCTCTATATAAATGGACGCGCGTTCGATTATGGGTTCAGCTGCAACTTAACTCAACTAAAAGTTATTTCAGAATGGCTTTACGAGCTCGGTGACAAGCCTGAGAAATTATTTGAGAGAACCGGTTCGGATTCCGTTGATTGCCAGGGTCTCGAGCAAAACTCATCCGAAGTTGACCAAACGAGGCTTGGTGTATATCGCGATGATTTCCTCCATCGTGCACGCGAAGGCATGGGATCGGAGCTCTTTTTGTCGGCGCTGGCAAATGGCAGAAATTATTTAGACGGCTCTGCTTTAGCGTCATTGGCAGATGTCTATTCTTGGTTCAACTCCAATTTCTCGCCCATCGGTGCGGGTCAAAGCCCTATGTCTTCTGAGTTTTATGGACACGGTGCCAATTTGGATAAGGTCGCCGAGGTGCTGGCCTCCTTTGATACGGGCATCAATAGCCTTCACAAGCAAGAAATTGGGATGGATGAGCTCGAAAAGTATATTCCTGCTGAAGCCCTGCTTTCCATTAAGCGTATCGTCAGTGAAAATATCCCTTCTGGCCCTCAGACAGAGTCGACTGTTACGTTTCGCAGCGACGACGTGTTTCTAAGCATTGAAAGCAAGGGTGTGTCCGAGCCGCACGCCACGGTGCTTAAACTACGCCATGAGGGCTCTGTTCTCGACTTCGATTTTGGAGAAGAGTCGGACGGAACCAAGCGATTGTTCGATTTTATGGACATCTTATTTACTAAGAGCAAAGACAAGCTGTTCCTGATTGATGAGCTTAATCGCAGCTTTCACCCCATGCTTACCCAGCAGCTTGTCTCGCTGTTTAACCGTGTCCACGCGCAGGACGACTGCCAGCTGGTATTCACAACTCATGAAAATGCAATCATGAGTTTTGAATATTTTAGGCGTGATGAAATCTGGTTTGTCGAGCGTAACGGTCAGGGTCATTCGGTCCTGTTCCCACTCGATAAGTTTGCAGACAACAGAGCAAGATCCGATGCCCGTGTTAATAAGCAATATCTAGAGGGTCGTTATGGTGGCATACCGGTTTTATCAACAGGAAGAGCACTCAGTGCGCTAGGAGTGATTGGGGAATCCGATGCCTCCGCTTAACTCTCTTGACACCTGGTCTAGCAGAAATGAATGGAAAGCCAAAATCCAAGTGTTTTCTTATCGGCGAAGGAGCAAATACGGAATACTGGTACTTTGACTCTCTTGCAACGCGACTAGCCAAAGAAGGAAAGCCGGAACTAATCGAGCTAAAGCCTGTTGAAAGAACTGAGCGTGAGAAAAACCAGTCCTCACCCAGAAAATTATTGGAGCACGCTGTTGCCGTTATCAATGGTCAGGCTAATGGGGGCGAGTTCATAAAAGATACTGATCGCGTTGTAGTTGTTTTCGACGTGGACATCTTTAAGGACGACCCTGATGGATATGCGACGTTGCTAGCCGACTTTCGAGCTGCACGGATTGAGGTGGCCGTGACATATCCGAGCTTTGAGCTTTACTTGATGTTGCATAAGCGTGGTGCCCTCGAGGCCACTATTTTGCCGCATAGACAGGAGATAGAAGAAAATGGTCACGCTCCAGGCAGTCGGCGTCGGTTTATTGAAAAGCTTGCTAGTGATGAACTTGGAATGAATCCGAAAACCAACCATCACATTGGCGACCTTGCTGCAAATTTCGAAATAGCACTAGTCGCCGAAACAAAGCTCAATCAGAACCCCGATCTTGCCGTTGGGCGCTTGACCTCTAATGTCGCAAAGACTATTAGGGGCGTAATTGAAGATGGGGCCATCGATTTGTAAGGCGATGCAAAAGGCTTGGTTGCAGGGCCAATCGAATACGTTCATGGACGAAGTCGCCAACACTATTTTTCGCCAACCTGCCGGGGATAACGCATGTGAGACTAGCGAGAGCTTTCACTGGTAACAACTTGGGCAACGAGGTCCGTGCAGGCCCCGGTGCCCAAGCGTGATATTGAGGGTTCTGATTCGCCGTATTTAGTAGAGAACAAATGGGTTAACGCCCAAGTCCACAACATATTTTGAGTACAGGCAAATTAGCATCGATGCGCTGCACTGAGAAGTGCCATCCCTAGCAGGAAAAGTACCGGGGATATTGCGATCCAATGGCTGTCGGCGGTCTTGGGAAGTGATGAGGAAGTCGCGGTTGCGGACTTGGTGTTTGAGGCCTTGGCGACCGCGGTCTTGGTCACCGCCGTCGTGGTTATCGTCTTTGTCGCGATTGCGGGTTTCACCGCAGGATCCGTCGCAGGTCCCGTACCGGGTTGCCCCGCAGCAGGGTCGGCGCCACCAGAAGGCTCGCCCGTGCCATCCCCCGGCACCTCGCCGCCGGATGTAACGGTCTCCCCCGCCGACGCCGTGGTATCCACGGGCTCGATCGTCACACGCGCTGCCACGGACCCGTCGGCATCCACCACACCGCCTGCGCCAAAGGCTCCGCCCGCAGGCGCCACAAAGCGCGCGGATGCAAGCGACCCGCCCAGGCAGGCGACGCCGCCGTCGGCGCCCGAAGCATCCAGCCAGGACGCATCGACGGTAAGCTGCCCGGCCGCGCCACCGCCAGCAGTCCCGCCCAGCAAACACACGCCATAGGCGCGCACGCCTGCGGCGACAACGCGCCCACCGCCGCGAACGGCAAGACCGTCCGCGATCACGCCGGCCACCCGCGCATCCGCGATGCCGGCGCCGTCGGCCCGCGCGTCAACCTTGCAGCCGTCCACCGCGAGCGTCCCCGACACGTAGATTCCGCACTGCGAGCCCGTGGCCACCAGCGACCCGGTGCCGCGGAGCGTCAGATCGCCCCACACCTCCATGCCGCACCGCGAGATGTCCACGTCGGGCGCGCTCGTCTCGACAACAGTGTTCTGCCCGGTCAGCGTCACCACCAGTTCGCCGTCGGCGCCGATGGCCTCGCCCGTGTAGCCGTTAAGATGCAGATGGTCGACATCGGTCCAGGCCCAACCGGGGCCCGACACACCCGGCTCGTAGTACGTGGCGCCCGCGATGAACAGGCTGTCCGCGCCCGCGGCATAAGAAGGCCCGCCCAGCAAAACGCATAGGCAGGCCATGGCAGTAAACAGGATGTAGTGTCGGCTAGTGTGGAACGCGGTGGCAAACATAACCGCTCCGATCTTCGCAAGAGCCATTGGAAACTGCGCCAGAAAACTACCTGGTAGCAGCAGTTATTAGTGTAGCGAGATCAGGCGAGTGGCGAACGAATTAGCTGTAAACGAACCCCAAAATTAGGTGTAAATCGTTTTGCCAGTCGGTGAAAGGAAGATTCACGTTAGGCAAATATGCCGACCGCTGATTCCAAAATTAGCAGCACAGGGAAATTGACAATATCAAGTTACCAAAACCTTTCCTCAATGACGCCCCATGTCGTGTCCTCGCAAGTTGGATACCGTTGTAGCAACACCTTAGTAATCGGGTAAATAGTTGAGAAGCTATTCACGGAGTTCACTACGATTGAAGGATTTAAATAATGCACCAACTAATAATTCTTGGAAATGGATTCGACTTGACCTGCGGACTGAAGTCAAAGTTCTCAGATTTTTATCGCAATAGGATGAACGCAGCATGCTCAATTGAATCGATTCCTAAGGACGAAAGAAATGTCTGGGATGTCATTCTTTCTGAAATCGGTGAAAACGACCCATTGTGGTGCAATATAGAAAGCCTTATTTCAGCGTATGTGTTCCATGATGACGACTTGGGTTCAAGATTGGACCACATGTATGAGCAACTGGTGTGGACAATTGATCCGTCAAAACCAAATCGTTCTGAACATCCAGATAACGCCGTATACAATTACGTTTCAACTAGTCTGGGTAAGGAAAACGTTTCCCAGGATGAGCTCACCCATTTCCTTCTAACCTCACTAAAAGATTACGAGCATATCTTTGCGAGCTATCTAGAAAAACAAGTCGATAATAACAATAAATACAGGGAAAAGGCTGTGGAGTATTATGCAGCCATTCGCAATGCCTGCATTAATAAGGCCCAGCAAAAGAACTATGAAACATCTATCTTAAACTTTAACTATACAGCCCCATTAAAATCGGAAGATCAGCAGCTGGGAATTGTTGCTGCCCGGAATATTCATGGCTCACTGGACAAAACGGACACAATATTTGGCATTGACGGAAAAGACGTCGCTGAAGACCATCCGGCGGTGCCGTTTACAAAAACATATAGGCTTATGTCATTAGTGCCATACGAAAGCGAAACTGCAAAACTCTGCGACAGCAATACCCGTTTCATCAAGATATTCGGACACTCGCTTTCTCGGGCTGACTATTCCTACTTCCAATCGATTTTTGACACCGTCAATCTATACGGTGGAGTTACTAAGCTTGTATTTCTATACAAAAAATATCCAAACAAGTCAGATAAAACAGTTGATGAGCAGGCAATTCGAGAAGATCTGTACTCACGCATATCGCATCTTCTGTATGAGTATGGAAGCACACTCGACAATAAAGACCATGGAAAGAATCTCATGCATAAACTTCTTCTAGAGCAAAGGTTGCTCATTAAAGACGTTGACGAGAATATATCAGTCTTACCTTCCAATATATATTTGCTTTAACACCTAATCCAGATTCGGCTCCCTGAGGTGGTAATTGAAGAGTAGGACCGGAGAACGTACGTATATCTATAAAAGCGTAATCAAAGGCTAATGGGACTTGTTTAACCAAAAGAGGGTGTATCGGTTTGCGCCGATACACCCTCTTTTCAATAATTGGATTTATGCACAAGGACAGAGTCGCCGCAGCCGTCAGCTCTCCCCTATTCCCTCTTAAACAGATCCCTCGTGTACACCTTGTCCGCCACGTCCGTGAGCTCGTCGCTCCAGCGGTTGGCGACGATCACGTCGCAGCCGGCCTTGAAGGCCTCCAGGTCGTGGGTCACCTCGGAGCCGAAGAACTCCGGCGCGTCCAGCGTGGGCTCGTAGACCACCACGGGCACGCCCTTGGCCTTCACGCGCTTCATGACGCCCTGGATGGAGCTCGCAATCCTAGCCTTGTCCTCCCGCTCGGCCTCGAGCTTGCAGATCTTGTTGTCCACCGTCTCGGGCTTCCAGCGCGAGCGTTCGGGCCACGCGGCGAGCTTCGCCTGCCTCTGGGTTCTGCTCGCAACGCGCTCGTGGCAGTATGTCTCGTGACGCGGGTTCGCCAGCGGCTCGTCGGCGTCCAAGCGTCACCTCCAATCAATCGCGCCCCGCCGCGAAAAGCGGGGAGCCGCCCCGGAGGGCGGCCCTGATTAGTCGTAGGTGTTTCCGCTTCCTGCTAGTTGTAAGCTGGCATAGGGATGAAGAATCTCGCGAAGACCGCGGCGGCGAGGAAGACGAGGGCGATGAAGTTTGCGATCTTCACGATCTTGGCCAGGTCAGGGCATTCAACTCTGGTCACCTTTCCCAGGAACGAGAGCAGGATCGCTATCGTGTCGAATAGGAATACTCCTATCACTGTCGCCATCGCGCATAGCCTGTAGATGCTCGCCCTGTCGATGCTCTGCAGGATGGATGAGGAGAAGGTCAGGCCCGCGACGAAGGCGACGACGATGCCGGTGAACACGCCGAGGACGGACACGTTTTCACGCTGCGCCTCTCTCTTTTCCTCCTCAATTCGCTTCAGCGAGTCATCTTCCAGACGTTTGATTTCGCTTTCCGTCTTTTCCTGCTGCTCTTTGATTTGCTCGTCGAGTTGCGTGCTCCTTTCCTCGAAGGAGCACATCATCTTCATCTGCTCCGTGTAGTGGAGTAGGCGCGTCTTCTCAAGCTCGATGTGGTCGCACAGCTTACGTACACTATCGGCCTGCTCCGAGCGGGGTCGGTCTTCCAGCATGCTTGTCAGGACCTTGCCCATGTTGTCGGCCAAGCGGCTTACGGGGTATGGGACGTTCGTCGGGTCGAGCTCGCAATCCTTGTAGTCAAACACGACGTTGCAGACGTCCGAGTATCTATGGCGGAACTTCACCTGCCCGCCGTACAGCTTTTCGAAGAAGGCCTTGACGTCGGCGATGTTTTCATCCGAGAGGGAGAGGCCTGGGTCGTCGGACGCTAAGGTTTCCAGAAGTTTGGTCAGCGCATCCCTTTTCTGTGTCTCATCGGAGTCCGCCTCGACGTCGGGAACAATGAGCATCGATTTCTCAAGATAGTCGCCGTTTGCGGCTTGGAGAACGCTCGTCAGAATCTCAAGGGCTCTTTTCATGCCGGCGGGCACTTCTTGATTCTCAGCCATTCTGGTCCGCCTTTGCGGCCGCGACGATGAGACCGTTTGGGATGATTCCCTTGTCTTGTCCGCGCCTATTGTAGACCTCATCCCACGGGGACCCCTTCGCATGGGAGACCCGTACGAGGTTCCAGGGAGAAAGTCCTCGCAGTTTTTCGATGATGGTGTTGATGAAATCTTCCTGCTCGTCGTTCTCGAAGCGGACTGCGTCAGGGAAAATCATCTTTATGGGCGAACCGCCGAACTCGGAGAACTTGACGTATACGTCGCGGATGACCGGGCCGTACTGCCATGCCTCGAACGTGTCGTCGAACAGGGGCGAGTCGTACCCCTTGATGAAAGTTAGTTGCAAGAAGTACAGCATCTTCTGTAGCTGTAGGTTGCTGACCGGCTTGTTGTCTTTATAGCATTTGTCAACTACGTATTTGGCGATTCCCATGGCGGTGTAGCTTGCGGTCGTGTTCATAATCTCCTCCTTTTGCCCATCATACCAGTGATGTGCTTCCCATCTGCGCGTATCGCGATAAAAGCATCTCAGCTCGCCCGGACAAAAAACGGACGGCCCGGACGGCCCCTCCAACGGGGGGTTTCGGTCTCGGACGCGCCCCCTAGTCTTCCACGGCCCCGGCACCAGGACGACCGGCACGAGCGGCAGAAACGCCACGAACACGAGCGCCGTGACCGCAATGCCCAACGCCCATTTCACGTCTTCGCCCATCACTTCACATCCTTCCGCTCGAACCTGCAGAAGCGCCCACATGCGGCCAAGGTCGCTACCGCGTATCTCGCGGTCGCAGCACCCCCCCGCTGATGGCGCGGGCGCGCTCCCTGTACACGCCGTCCACGCGTGCCGCTGCGGCGAGCCTGGTTCTGCAGTCGGCGAGCCCGGACTCGAGCTCCCAGCTCGTCACCGATCAGATCGGGGGGGTCTGCCCCAAGGCCGCCGAGGTGCTCGAGAAGGCCGAGGCCGACGCCCTGGGCTACCTGGACTTCCCCTGCGAGCACCACGTCAGCCTGCGCACCAAGAATGTGCAGGAGCGCACCGACCGCGAGCTCAAGCGCCGCAGCCGCGTCATACAGGTGTTCCCGAGCAGGAAGTAGCCCATCAGGATGATGGGCGCCGTGTTCGCCGAGATGGACAAGGAGTGGGTCGGCCGCCGCTGGTTCAACGACGACTCCATCGGCAGGGCCGTCGAGGGCGCCGTCGCCGAGCACGTGGCCAGGTTCATCGCGCTCGTCGTGGCCGACAGCCCGATTCCCGGCGGGAAGGCGACGTGACATACGCTAGGATGACGGCATTCTAGGCGATTCTCGGTTCCTCGGGTCGACTCCGGCTACCCTTGAGAACCGAGACCTACACCAACGATCGCGACACTACCGCACGCTTCGTGCCATCTGGATTGTTTTGGAAAAGAAAACGCCTCATGCTAGGCGCGTACAGGCTCTTCGTGTCAACGTGTATCAGCCTACCATGGAGCGGCGTTGCAGTGCGGCATGGAACGGCGTAGCAAAACTGATGCAATAATCAGCGAATAATCACAAGACCGGAATGGGGCCATGGCGACCTTCTTCAAAGGAGAAGGCCGCCATGGCAAGTCGAAATTCAACTCAGGGATTACTGAGCTCTTCGGAGAGAGTTCACATTCCGAAGACCTAAAGTATCAGTTCGTTAATGTGACCCTTGGAAACTTTCAAGAGTTGTTCAACGCGGTAGACAGATTGCTCGACGAGAGAGGCATCGTTCTGTCTGCCTAATATTATCCTATTGCTTTGTATGTAGCAGGACGGCCATCAGGCAATTATGCACGATGGCCGTCCATTCTATTAACTCCGTGCCTCAAGACGCGGCTCAATCCTGAGCTTGATTGGCTGCAAGTTGCGATACTCCTGGAGCGTACTGTTGTAAAGACTGCCATTGTAGCCTGGAGCATCGACCGTCACGACCGCATAGTAACGAGTGAGCGCATCGGGATCGTTATTATTACGGAATAAGGATTGGAGCGTCAGCTTCGGGTCATACAATGAGCTTGATTTCATGCGCTGTGTCCTGCTAATGACACTGTCCCACTTCATATCGTTGGCTCGTAACTCTGACTCTTCCCAGTACTTCTTTGCAGGCTTGCTCACCGGCAAGGTTGATGAGGTGTAGCCCTGCAGTTCAAGTTCAGCTGCCTTGATACGCCCCTCCTCGGTGGCGAGATTCACCGTATGCCTATAGCTTGTACCTTTGAGCGAGTACGTGTATTTGTTGGCATGAGGAATGAGGGTATCTACTATGCAGCTTGAGGTGTATGCATCCGAATCATTGGGATTCGTTTCGCAGACTGCAACGATGGTCCAGCTGATTGTGATAAGCCCCTTCGCCGACTCGATGCCGGGGGCAAATATCGGCAGCGAGACAAGCTGCTTAGGTCTGAGCATGCCTTGATATAGCGTGGTGACGCGGTTGTCGTCACAGCTCAGACAACTCGATGAATCATCTGGAGCAATGCCGAAACCGTACTCTTCTCGAACAAAGCTATCACTGTGCTTCGAATTGTGGAGGACCAGAGCCCGGGCGAGATGCTGTGAGATATCCTCGCTTCGCGACATCATTCTGCCAAGCTTGTGGACGAGTAAAGGAGATGCAAAGCTGGTACGTACCCGCGCTTGCGCCTAAAGCATTTCCGCTTGAGGCAACCACCACGAATGGCTTGTTGATGTCCCCTCCATACTCAAGGAGGTCGGGCTTGATTTTGGCACCCTCTCTTCCCGGACCAACACAGCTATACGGAGCGCGTGCCTTCGTACCATCAGGCAATATACAAAACGCGCCAACTCCGATGCCGTTGACCAGATCCGCTGGTGACTGCACACGATTATCTGGGCTTGGCAAATCGCCGTCATTGCCGGCCGCAATGCAAAAGAGGGGCGGCTCGGCATCGCGGTTGTACGACAGCACATCAAGCGCATAAGTGAAGCGGCTGATGTCATCGTCGAGAATGGGGCCAGCGGGGCCAAATGAGAGATTATACAGTTGGATGTCAGGATTATGCCCGACTACGTACTCGATAGCGTCGATCGATTCGTAGAGGTCAATGTCGATGGGATCGCTCGGTGGCAGCACTTGAAAGCTCTCAACCTTCACCTCGGGCGCAGGAAGGACGTCACTAGCTCCCTTACCAGAAAGCTCGCTATGCAGCACGGCTCCGCATACACCCGTTCCATGGTCGATGCCGTCTTGGTCGGGCAGCGATGCAACGGCATCATGCGCATTGACATAGCCGGAGAGGAGCGGGACATTGGGATTGCATCCACCATCGAAGACGCCGACGGTCACAGGTGGGACATTCTGGGCCGCAGCAACCTGCGGTGCTGGTGCGCTCATCGCGCTCCGTATCGGCTCGAAGGCGATTCTTCCCATCGGGTGAACCGTGCGCAGCGGGTTGATTCTCGCTGCTGCCATAGTAGCTTCCCTGCTCAACTGTGCGGCGATGAATGTAACGCCGTCTTTGTATGACCGTACCTCGATTTCGTCACGACCGAGTCCTGCTGCCTTGCAGAACAGGTCTACGGCATCCTCGGCGCTTTCTTGGAGCGGATGAAGCACGGCTTCGACCAGGCCCTCTTTCCATTCCGCATCGAAGCCAAGTATCTTTTCGCCCGGCTCAAGCAGGTCGAAGGAACGGATGGACATTACCTCGTTGCGCCATGCGTCCGATTCGTTTGACCCGGTGCGAAGCGCGTTTTCAAAATCGGCAAGACCCTTTGAGGTCGTGCGCAGGAAGTAGAGCTTTGCGAACTCGAGCTGCTCTCCTGCATCTTCGTCATTACTGTTCTTCTGAGGTTGCACGTTGCCTGTCTTGTATCTCCTGCCGCCGATGACTTGCAACTCGTCCGAAGAGGTGAGCACCGACGAGGGTGCATAGGACTTTGCTTCGAACTTGGGCTCCATACGTATACAGACCACCTTTTCCTCGAGGTAGGAATCAGGGTCGGTCTGCATCTGCCTGGACACAGCGCCGATATTAGCAAGGAGGCGGTTCCTAGCCTCTTCGTACTCGTGTGGCCGTGGCTTGGAACCTCCACCGGTTTTCTTCTGAACTGGCTGAGCATATGATTCGCCGTGAGCAAGGATTGGCAGCGGGTCGGACATGGCTTATGCCTCCTTCATGTAGCGGGAGACCGTCGAGGCGCCGACTCCGACGATCCGCGCAATGTCTCGCACGGTAAGGGCTGGGTTAATTTCTCTGAGTTTTATGCACGCCTCACTCTTCTCCTGCTTCGTTTGAGGTTTGCATTTGGAGTACAGCTCGCTCAGAGAAATGATCTCTATGCTCTCGCCCGGATTCATCACTGATTGGCGCTTAATGTGCTCGCAAAGCTTGCAAATGTCTGCGGCGCTCATGCCCGCGCTCTTCTCGACCATGAGGAAGAGCATCTCTTGCGAGAGCGTGAAGCGGTCGCTGGGCAAGTGTCTCTCGAAGAGTCGCATGCGTTCGTTCTCCTCGGGAAGCGGCACCTCTATAACTCTGTCGAAGCGCCGCCAAATCGCCCTATCCAACAACTCCGGATGATTTGTAGCTGCAAGCACGATGCTGCCCTTAGGGCATGTCTCGATTTCTTTGAGAAGAACGTTCACTAGGCGCTTCAATTCGCCGAGGTCACCCTCGTCATCACGCCGCTTCGCAATTGCGTCGAACTCGTCCAGGAAGAGCACCGCAGGCTGTGCGCGGACATAGTCGAAGACGCTCTTGATGTTTTGTCCGGATCGACCGAGATAGCTGGATATCGAAGTTGCGAGGTCGAGCGTTATGAGCGGAAGAGCGAGCTTGTATGCAAGCCAGTTGGCCGCATATGTCTTACCCACGCCCGGAGCGCCAATGAAGAGGATACTGTTCGAGGGTTCGATCCCATCCTCGAAAAACCGCTGAATCAGACCTCTTTCCTTGAGAAAGTCGGCAAGCTCTTTTGTGGTTGCAGCATCAAGAATGGGGTCCGGTAGCTCGATTGGCTCTATGAACTCTACGAGAGAGAAGCGGGTCTCTCGGTCGATCGGTAGCGGGTTTATCTCGGCTGCACGGGTAGCCTCGCTTCTCATGTCAGATGCTGCAAGCGCCCCAGCGATCTCCGAAGCGAGATCAGGACGATCACGTCTCAGCTTGCGGGACACCGTGAGCGAGACTGACTCTACGAGTCTTCTGTCATTCTCTAAACAGGCTCTCACCAGCCTAGGTATGTAGTCTATTGCCTCCATATACCATTTCCTCTCTATTGCGGAAATTTGGAACATGCTTAGGATAGCAGATTTACAGCTGCTACCTTATAGATTGTGCTAAAGCTTTGAGCTCTTCGAAAGTGGCACAATACTAAATGTGATTTAGTTCGAGCTGACTACGCTCTTGTGACAGAGAAATACCCTGCTCCTAACATGCATTCGGGCGGGCTCCTGCCTGCGTGGTTCACGAAAGTGGTTCCCATGAAGGAGGACACCGATGTGGGCAGGCGACGGAGACGCAGCAGCACCCGCAAGGGTAAACAGACGAACAAGTGCAGCATGCGGAAGAAGAAGTTGCCGCCACCGACGATGGCCCCGACGAGTTCAAGGTCCTTCTCGCCAAGCAAGAGGTACGTATCAAGGAGCTTGAGGGCCAGGTGGCCGAGGCCGCCAAGACCGCAGAGGCAGCCGATGCCCTACGCGGCGTGATCGAGCAGGTGAAGGCCCGGGCGGCAGACGAGCGCGCAGAGTAGGAGCTGCGGCTGGCAGGCCGTACGCAATGTGAAGGCGGCCAAGGCGCTGCCGGACGGCCACGACGGCGACGCCTCTGTGTTCAAGGAGGTGAAGCCTTGGCTGTTCTATGGCGGCAAGGCTGGCGGTGTCCAGGGCGGCACGACCGGGCTTTCCAACGCGGGGGTGGCAACCGACGAGAAGCGGCTCAACAAGCACCAGCGCGAGGTCGCCTTACTCGTGGAATAGGGAGGATTCAACATGGCTGACAACAGCATTGTCAGTGCCGACTGAATTTACCCACATGGGGCTACAAACAACTTGCGGAGGAAATCGGCGACCCGTCGGGCTGCGTGGCGGTAGGCATGGAGGGGACGACGTCGTATGGCGCCGGTCTATGCTCCTACCTCATGGAACGCGGCTATGACGTCTTCGAAGTACTTCGCCCCAAGAGGGAAAAGAGGCGAGTCGGAGAGGGCAAAACCGATGGCATCGACGCCGAGCACGCCGCCCGCGCGGTGGCTGCCGGAAAGGGCATAGTGCCGAAGTCCCACAACGAGTGGGTCGAGGGCCTGCGCGCCCTTACGGTGGCGAGATCCATACACGTCAACACCATGACCAGCGTATCCAACGCCATAGGCCCCCTCTTGGTGTCGGCCCCGGAGCGGGTCAGGACCAAATACCGGCCGCTCAAGGGAGCGAGCCTGTACAGGAAACTGGGGTCTTGCCGCCCGAATGCAGAAGACGACGTCGCCGGGCCGCTGCTTGCGTCCCTGAGGGCGCTCGCCAGGACCTGGCTGGAGCTCGATGAGAAAGCAGGCCAATTGGAGGGCGCCATGCATCGGCTCATCGAGGCCAATGCGCCAGCCCTCCTGCAGGTGAAGGGGTGCGGCACCGTCAACGCCGCGGAACTCGCGATCGCCGCGGGCGACAACCCGGAGCGCATCCCGAGCGAGGCAAGTTTCGCTTCGATCTGCGGCGTGTCCCCCATTCCCGCCTCCAGCGGAAAGACCGACAGGCACAGGCTCAACCGCGGCGGGAACAGGCAGGCCAATAAAGCTCTCCACATGATTGCCGTAAGCAGGATGAGCGGGGACGAGAGAACGCTCGCCTACATGGCAAAGCGCAAGTCCGACGGCAAGACGAAGCGAGAGGCCATGCGCTGCCTAAAGAGATTCATAGCCAGGGAGGTTTACTCGACGTTGCGGCACCCCATGAGGCTGAAGTACTCCCGGGGCGAGGAACTTGCGGCGATGAGAAAATCGCTCAGCCTGACCCAGCAGCAGATTGCCCGAGAGCTTAACGTGCCGAATGTAAGACTCAGCGAAATAGAAAGAGACGTATGCCCCCACGAGGAAATCAGACGCGAATACGACCGCTACCTGAATGCCAAAATGTCGGCCAGTAAAGGACTTGGCAGCCCATAGGAGCGTCATTCGGGGCGCTACCCTGTAAGTGACACGTCGGACTCCCTGGTGGAGTGGCGGTTGCGCGGCCCGGAGGGCATGGGCGGGTGCGCCACTCGCTCTCCAGCCAGGAACACCTCGACCGTCGACTCGGTCACCCTGATGTTGACCTCCCTTCCGACGAGCAGGTGGCTCACCGAGCAGCAGTTCCACCTGTAGGAGACACACACGACCTTGAGGCGTTCAAGAGGGGTGCCACGTGATTGTCACCAAACGTTGGGCAACGAGCTCGCGGACGTTGCGGACAAGGTGTAGACTCGCAATTTGTTTAAGAGACTAGAAGGGAAGGCCTTGTGCAACATCTCGCATTCCTCTTAGCCGGCAGTGCCGATACTCTCATTGGCGGGTTCATAGGCTTCTTTAGCAGCTTTGTAATTATGCTCATTACAAGGTGGCTTGATCGCAAGGGAAAGCTTAGAATTTACGCTAAACGCACGGTCGTTGACAATAAGAAGAGATGGGGATTTCACGAGGACGGCGGGCAATCTTTGCTTGTTGTGCCGCTCAAGCTCGAGTTCCAGAACACGACGGGACGTTCGCGGGTGGTCCGAAACGTCGATGTTGTTCCCTACAGGAACGGCAAGGAAGTCGCTAAAACTGTGCAAATCGAATACACAGAGAAAAAGCGAGCTGCGGGGGAAAAGGTTACTGAAGTGACAACTTCAGAGTATGGCGAGGAGGATGCCCATAACTCGTATTCTTTCACGCTGCCTCCCAACAGCATCGTGAACAAGAAGTGCCTTTTCTGCCTAAAGCATGAAAACGTGCCCGATTTCGACGAGCTCAGACTCGATTACTTTGACGAGCGTGACAGGCGCATATCACTGCACATCGACGAAATCGCCGGGGATTGGAAGCCGCGCGTGTTCGAGCCCGACCTCGATTGGGTGCTGCTCAAGAAGCGGTAGCAGCAAATAAAGATGGACTTGGTTTTGGAGCGCCCGAGAATTTTTCGGATGCTCCATTGTTTGACGGCGGGCTTCATGAAGTGGCCCCGTGTGGGGGCGACAGCGTTTACGGCGCGTCCGCGCGAAGCTGTGTTGTTCTCGAAGACCCTTTAATTTGGCCACAGCGCCTGCCGCCCGGAGCCGCCACACGCAGGTGCTTGCCCGTCGAGGGTTGGGCCGCGAGCGCGGCCCGTGCTTCGTTGGCAAGGGCACGCGCCACCTCGTCCTTATCAACGGCCTCCTTGCCGACGACCAGACCCATGACGCGTTGCAGGAACGCGACCTGGGCTCCCGCTATGAACCCGTATTCGCCGGCATTGGCCCCCACGATCACGAAGTCGCGCGTCACAGCGTCGAAGCTTTTCACGAGGATGCGGCGCGCGCGAGGAGACGGTCAGCACGTCGTAGTAGGAGTCCCCCGAAAGCGCGGCCCTCGCCATAATCACGAAGCGCTCAGTCGCAATTCTGTTGATCGGCTTCTCGGGGTGCTTCTTGATGCGGTCGCTGGAGAAGTAGCCCAGGGGGATGTCGCTAACGGGCCCGTCGCTGTTGGCGAACGCGGCCACATTGACCGTCTTGCGCCTGAAGAGGGTCTCGAGGGCCTTGGTGAGGAGCTCGGCGATGGCAAGCATGGCGCGGCCTCCCTACGGACGACGGAGATTGAATTGGGGTTTTGATGCCCGGCTATGATAGCGCTGCCCTCCCGTTCCGAGTGTCAGCTTTCGATGCCCAGACGGCCATATTCCGCGAGCATAACATGCCAAAATAATCATTGACATATACATTTTGATAAATACTATTGCGCCAACGACCGGTAAGGCACCCGCTGTCATGGAAAGTGGCGTCGCGACGAACGAATGATATGCACAACGCCTCCATGGCTTGCCCTAAACAAGAAAGGCCCCCAGCCACCGCGTGGTGGCTGGGGGCCTCTTATCGCTCCGAGAAAGCTCGCTAGTCGCGCTTGAAGAGATCCCTGGTGTACACCTTGTCCGCCACGTCCGCGAGCTCGTCGCTCCAGCGATTGGCGACGATCACGTCGCAGCCGGCCTTGAAGGCCTCCAGGTCGTGGGTAACCTCGGAGCCGAAGAACTCCGGCGCGTCCAGCGTGGGCTCGTAGACCACCACGGGCACGCCCTTGGCCTTCACGCGCTTCATGACGCCCTGGATGGAGCTCGCGCGGAAGTTGTCAGAGTTCGACTTCATCGTCAGGCGGTAGACGCCCACGACCGGCTTCTCCTTGCCGGCGTAGACGCGGTCCCACACCATCTGCAGCACCTCGTCGGCAACGAAGTCCTTGCGGGTGCGGTTGGCCTCCACGATGGCCTCGATCAGGTTCTGCGGCACGTCTTTATAATTTGCCAGCAGCTGCTTGGTGTCCTTGGGCAGGCAGTAGCCGCCGTATCCGAAACTCGGGTTGTTGTAGTGGCTGCCGATGCGAGGCTCCAGGCACACGCCTTCGATGACGTCGCGGGTGTTGAGGCCGCGGACCTCGCAGTAGGTGTCGAGCTCGTTGAAGTAGGCGACGCGCAGCGCCAGGTAAGTGTTGGCGAAGAGCTTAACGGCCTCGGCCTCGGTGGTGCCCAGGACGAGCTCGGGGATGCCCACGGTGCCGTCGGCGTTCACGCGCTCGAGCTCGGCGGGGTCGGCGCCCTGCGCGAGCAGACGCGCGAAGCGCTCTGCGGCCGCGACGGCATCGGCGTCCTCCTTCGGCGCGCCCACCACGATGCGGCTGGGGTGCAGGTTGTCGTAGAGCGCCTTGCTCTCGCGCAGGAACTCGGGGCTGAAGAAGATCTTCTCGTCGCCCAGCCTCTCGCGCAGGCCCGCGGTGTAGCCGACGGGGATGGTCGACTTGATGACGATCCAGGCGTCCTGGTTCACCGAGCGCACGGCGGCGATGGCGGCCTCGACGGAGCTCGTGTCGAAGAAGTTCCTGTCCGAGTCGTAGTTGGTGGGCGTGGCGATCACGGCGTAGTCGGCGCCAGTATATGCCTCGGCCACATCTACAGTGGCGTGCAGGTCGAGCTCGCGCTCCCCCGCCTCGGCCTCCGCCAGGAAGCGCTCGATCTCGTCGTCCTGGATGGGCGATACGTAGCTGTTGATCTTCTCGACCTTCTCGGGCACGATGTCAAGCGCGTGGACCTCGTTGTGCTGCGAGAGCAGGACGGCGAGGGACAGGCCGACGTAGCCGGTACCGGCGACAGCGATCTTCATGTCATTCTCCAATTGTCAAAGAACAATAATCCGCATTAAAAATGGCCCCTGTTACAGGGCCATGAATTCCTAAATGTTGTAGTAGCGCTTATACCATTTGGCGAAGGCCCTCAGGCCCTCCTCGAGTGGCGTCGCGGGCTTGTAGCCCAGGTCGCGCTGGAGCGCCGTGGTGTCGGCGTAGGTGACGGGAACGTCGCCGGGCTGCATGGGCACGAGCTGCTTGTGGGCCTCGAAGTCGTAGTCGGCCGGGAGCACGCCCTCCTCCACCAGCACGCGCTGAAGCGTGTCGACGAAGTCGAGCAGGTTCTCGGGGTGCGAGTTGCCGATGTTGTAGACGCGGTGAGCGGCGAGTGGCAGGCCGTCCTCGCCCATCTCCACCTCGGGGGCGGCGTCCATGACGCGCCTGACGCCCTCGACGATGTCGTCGACGTAGGTGAAGTCGCGGCGGCAGTCGCCCATGTTGAAGATCTTGATGGTGTCCCCGCGGCGCAGCTTCTCGGTGAATCCGAAGTAGGCCATGTCGGGCCTGCCCATCGGTCCGTACACCGTAAAGAAGCGCAGCCCGGTAGCCGGGATGGAGTACAGTTTTGAGTAGGCGGCGGCCATGAGCTCGTTGGACTTCTTGGTGGCGGCGTAGAGCGACACCGGCGAGTCGACGCGGTCCTCCTCGGAAAACGGAACCTTCTTGTTGCCGCCGTAGACCGAGCTGGAGCTCGCGTAGACGAGGTGCCTGACCGGGTGGTGGCGGCAGGCCTCGAGCACATTGAAGAATCCGACGAGGTTGCTCTCGAGGTAGGCGCGCGGGTTCTCGATGGAGTAGCGGACGCCCGCCTGGGCGGCGAGGTTCACAACGACGTCGAAACCGTTCTCGGCGAACAGCCGCTCGATGAGGGCGGAATCGCACAGGTCGCCGCGAACGAAGGTGAAGCGGCCTTCGGTATCAGCCTTTGCAAGCATGCGCAGACGCGCATGCTTGATGCCAGGGTCGTAGTAGCTGTTGAGGTTGTCGAGGCCGACGATGGCATCATCGGTCTCCTCGAGCAGCTTCTTGACGAGGAACGCGCCGATGAAGCCGGCGGCTCCAGTTACCAATACCTTTCTTGCCATTTCTCCTCTTTCGTTGTCAATGTGTTAAATAGGGAAGAGCGCTTGCGCCCACTAGAGGAAGTAGCAGGCAGGTTCCAGAGTTTGTAGTTGCGCGTTCGCAAGGCGAGCTGGACGTCGGGCCAGCTCGCCTGCATGGTGGTCTGCATCTCCTCGAATTCAGGCACCGGCGCGAGGATGTCGCACATGAGGGCGTGGGAGGGCAGCGGCACGTGCGCCTTGTGCATTAATTTCTCGGTTACAGCTTGTATTGGCGTGTTCCTTCTTGTTGTTCGATCATTTGTGCAGGCGAGTCTCGACGTAGGCACGTTTCTCGTCGCAGGACATATGCTTGGTCATAAGTAGTTCATTTGCGTGCTTGTCGCGATACTCCTCTACCTTACAGATGGGGTGGGCAGGGACACCGGCGACCACCGTACCGTCAGGCACGTCGTGTGTGACGACCGCGCATGCCCCGACGATACAGTCACTGCCGATGGTGACCCCTGGCATGATCATGGCGTTCATACCGATGTGGCAGTTGTCGCCGATGGTGACGCGGCCGAAGCGGTCGCAGTCCGCAAGGTCAGGGTACTTGTTGCGCAGCACCCAACAGCCGCCGTCGTGGGTGGTTATCTTCACGCCCGCGGTGATGCGGACATTGTTCCCGATAGTGACGAGGTAAGGTTCGGAGCCGAAGTCGTAGTCATTGAGAATCTCGCACCCCTTCCCGATGGTGAGGCCGCGCTTCTTGAGAATGGCGAGCTTCTTATCGGCGGGGGTGAGTTTCCATTTCAGCGTGGATAGCAATCCCATATCACATCACTTTCTATACAGCTGCTCTTCTCGCAGGGATCATTGCGACTAGGTGCTTGAGCGGCATCTTAAGTGTATGGTGCAAAAGCAACGCGCCGACTATCGATATCACGGTAACAACGAGGTAATCCACAATTCCCGCCCACCCAAAGGCGTCACGCATGAGAGCCAGGACATAGATATTCAGCAGATAGGACTCCAGACTGGCCTTGCCGAGCAATTCGAGGAAGCGCTCAAAGGGAAGCCTTTGCGGAGCAGAAACCCAGAAAGCAATAACAAGGGCGGGTATGAAGGACGTGCACCCCGTGTTCCTAGAGAGGAACCAGCCGAGCAATGCGAGAATGCTTCCAAGTGCAGCGGCTTTGACAGATACCCCCCCCCGAGACTTTCCGGATATCAAGCGGTCGGCGAGTAAATAGCCCGTGAAGAAGGACGGGATCCGCTGGAAGACATTCGCGACGTTGAGCGCGAGGCCGGCATCCGTAAAGGCGGCCTTCAGGAATAGCGCGACGGCGGCACTCAGAACGGTCGCCACGGTGCAGACGACAGGCGCGCCAAGGCGGCGGCAGAAGCCATCCACCAGTGGGACCAAGAGGTAAAGCGGCACGAGCATGGCCACATACCAAGCCCCCCGGTGGAACAGCCAATACGACAGCGTAGAGACGTCGAGCACGAACAACCCCCAGTCGCCCTGCTTGGCAACGAGGATGTCAGAGGCAAAATAGAACGGGACGGCGAGTACGAGGTACGGAACGCCCACCTTGACGAGCCTCTTCCAATAAAATTCGCGGGCGATGGGGCACTTAGCCATGGAGTGGCATATGCCGAAGCCGCTCACGAGCAGGAAGACGTCAACGCCCCAGTTTGCGTAGGTGAAAAACGCAAAGAAGGTGCCCAGGTCGGCGTAGGAGTACACGTGGGCAAAATAGATCATGAGGGCCGCTATGCCCATAACCAAAGTCCGCCTCTCGCGGAGGCGCTGGATACTGAACTCGAGTACCGTCATCGGCTGCACGCCCCCCGCAAAGACCCCAAGAACTCAGTCATCTGCACCACGTAATTTTCGGGCTGGAAGAGCTCCTTGGATTTAGCAAGCGTGGCGCGCTTCATATCGATCAATTCGTCGTCTGACATGCAGCAGGCGCTCCTGACGCCCTCGGCGATCGAGGCTAGTTTGAGGTCGGGAACGACGATGCCGTCGACGCCGGGCGAGAGCACGAGATCGGCGCCGCCTACGGCATTACAAAGCATGGGCACTCCGTTGGACATGCATTCCGCGAATTTGGTGGAGAAGCCAGCGCGGGCGTAGAGCGCGGGCTGCCGGAACAAGATGCCGAAGTCCGCCCTTCGGAGCATCTCAATGACGGCAGCATGCGGGAGCCTGCCGTGGAACCTGACTGCAGCGCCCGCTCCACGGCCGTGCAGTAGGATCTCGCCCTCCCTCTGGCTCACGCCCACAACGTCGAGCTCGGGCTCAGTCTCAAAGGACCCTGCGCAGGAGGCCATGGCCTCAACGAAGCAGTCGATGTAGTCCTTGCCTGCGGGAGACCCTGCGTAAAAGAAGCGGGTTGACTTTCTCTTGGCGAACTCGAGTGGCGGAACTTCGTCTAGTGCGTCGCCCGAGCGGTTGAGCGGCGGGAGAAACATAACGCGTGGGGCGCCCTGGGCCTTTTTGAGTTCCTCGAAGTGCTCCTTGAAGAAGGGAGATATAGCTAGCACCCCATCGACCGATTCGTCGGCGTCGGTGACGCGTCTCTCCCGCGACTTGGCTACGATCCATTTGGCGAGGTCGCCGTCGAAGTGAGTCTCGAACCAGTCAGTCTCGTCGACGAGGACCGGTACGCCCGCGCTGCGGCACACACGCTCAATGGCCTTGGCGAGGCGGTTCTGGATTGCGTAGTAGATGACGACAGCGGGATTTACGCGGGCCATGGCCTCGTTGAAGGCGGGGATGCTCACACGCGATACAAGACGCTCGGCGTACTTCGCGGCCAGCTGGCGACCGCTGAGGGTCAGACCCTTGGGAAACTCGACTGGGTAGTCGAATTCCTCGACGAGGGCAGGCAGCTTCGGGTCAGCTATGCCTGCAACCATGAAATGGGGTTCGTAGCCGCACATGGAGAGAAGATCGGCGATGGCGAAGGCATGCTTGGTGGGTGCATTGCTGCCAGGAATGCCTTGGACAACGTAGAGGATGCGGTTGCTACTGCTCAATGGCCGACTCCTTCGCTAGCTTTCTGTTGAGGTAGACCGGGTATACGACCGAGGAGCTGAGCATAGTAACGATGGTGCCAAGCAGGACGCCTGAGCTCGACCCGAGCATGTTTGCAAACAGGTACGAAAGCGGAATGTTCGCAATCGCCTGTCCCACGGCCAGCGCCATCATCATCTTCATGCACGCCATACCGTTTGACACCTGCGACCAGATGGCGTTCCAGCTGTACACCAGGCAATATGCGAACATGAGCCAGACAAGGTCAGTCGAGGTATCGAGGTGTTGCCCTAGCCAAATGTCCGTGATGGGCGTGTAGGCAAGGGCGAGCACGAGGCAGCAGGCCGCGGGCAAGGCGAGCAACTTCTCCATGTGCCGAACGTTGCCTTTGATGCCCGAAACGTCACCCCGCGCATAGCGCGCCGTGATGGAGGACCAGTACGGCGAAACCATGGTAGCGTACAGGCTGACGGGGACGGTAAACAGTTTGAAGGCAGTGGCGTACGGCGTGACCGCCTCGGGCCCGAAGATGTTGGAGACTATGACATTATCAGTGCTCGAGAGGACCAGTGATGCCATCTGGATGATGAAGAACTGGACACCGAGCCCGGTGACATCCCTAGCCATGCTCTTGTCGTACGCCATCGGGGTCGGCACCCAGGGGCGACGCTTCCTGAAGAAGGCAAACGTGAACGCAAGCTCGATAACGAGTGCAGAGATGCCGTAGGCAATGGCAACCGACATGAGCCTGTCGGAGTCAAAAAAGCCGAGCATGAGGACGCTCATGAGCATGCACGCCTGCTGGGCCACGCCGAGCAGGCTAACGAAGTGCGCCTCTTGCACCGCAAAGAAGAGGCTTTTGCAGATGGAGAACACGAAGCCGATACACATGAGCGCGAAGCTGACTGCTATAACGGGTTCGGCGTTGCCGTAGAGCGGCTCAGGAATGTTGAGTAACGCGTTCCAGTCGATGAACTGGAAAACGATGAGCGCCACAGTCATTACGCCCAGGACGACGATACTCAGCAGCACGTAGGCGCTTGATATGAGGGACTTGACCTCGGAATCATCGGCATCCTTGGCCAGGGCGGCGCTGAGTTTGTTGCGCAGACCGTTGCCGATGCCAATATCGAAATAGTTTACCCAGGAGATTACATTCAGAACCGTTGCCCAGATGCCATAGAGGCCGGTGCCCAAGTAGCCCAAGATGACAGGCACGTACAACATACTCAGCACCATGCTCGCAGCCTTGTAGAAGGCGAGCAGCATACTGTTCTTCTTGAGGTTCTTCTCGGAATAATCCGCCATACAGCTAGTTCCAGACGCTATGGGCCGCGATGCGGGTATATGCCCCGAGCAACGCTTTCCGGTTTGCAGTTCTTGAGTGGTTTATGTTGGCCCTTTCCCTGCCCGCATCACCGAGCTCGCGAGCGAGTGATTCGTCCGTGAGGACACGGATGAGGGCGTCCGATATAAGCTCGGTCTCGTTGAAGGGCACGAGCAGGGCCTCCTTGCCGTGCTCCGCGATGTCGGGCACACCGCCCACGAATGTAGCGACGCAGGGCAACCCCATCATCATGGCCTCACCCATGGAGTTAGGGGAGTTCTCTATCGCAGAGGTGGACACAAAGGCAGAGCAGAGCGCCATCTGGGCGATGACCTCGGCGGGGCCGAGCGAACCCACGAACTCGAAACGGTCGCGAACGCCAAGTTCATCCATCTTCCTCGCCAGATACCGATCGTAGGAGGAACCTCTCAAGGGGTCTGTGCGAAGGCCAAAAGAGCCTGCGACGACGACTTGCACGTCGGGCACCCGCCGCGCGACGGCGGGCAGGGCCTCGACGAGGCGGTACATGGCTTTGATGGGCTTGGAGCCCTGACTGAAGTAGAGCCTATGCGATGACGCGTCCCTCGTCGGAGAGGCTTCATAGAACTCGGGCCGAAGGCTTTCCCCGACGTGGTGGTACTCGATATCGGGGTTCACAAGCCGACAACAGCCCTCGTCCCACCTCGTGCGCCCTATAATATGGTGAACCAAGGCGATAAGTCGTTCCTCGCTTTGGCCCCGCCTCCGGTAGCCCTCACGCTGCTGGTAGAGAGAATAGTGGTTCTTGAGCTCGGAAAGCGTCATGCACTTAAGCCAGGCATCCGGGAAACCAGGCATGAATTGGCGGCTAATTACTGACACGAGGCCCTGGATCGAGACAACCGTCCTGTCTAGCAGCCCGCAGTCCCCGGCGGCTTGGGCCATGAGCTCGCCGAACTCGTTCTCCGAGCCGAAGATGTGTACGACGTCGGGCTTGGTCGATGCAAGGACTTCGGTGAACAGGCCTTTTGCGGCATCGCGTTCGCGGAGGTCTCCCTTTGACCAGAAAAAGCCGTGGGCCTCGAAACCGGTACCTGAGGACCGTTCCACCCTTGGCTCGACTTTCTGAGGATAGAAGATGATGAGCTCATGCTCACCGACAGACATCACGTCGGCGAAGGCGCCGTCGAGCCACCCACTATTTACAGATCCGCTACGCCCAAGCGCCTCGCTTATCGCACGCACCGGCGCGTTGCACAGCCACGCTATCCTCATCGGCAGTCACCCCCTTCTCGTTGCACAGGGCGAGATAGACAGAGATGGAAACGAGCAGCGGCGTCAGTACGAGCGACTGTGAAACCGCGAAGTTGAAGTACAGGAACAGATAACTACAGACGGCGGCGGCGCCAATACGCGAGCTAAATACGGGAGCCAAAAGCCAGTAGAGGTACGCGAGAGCGAACGGAAAGCCCAATGCGGCCGTGGTGGTAAACAACCCGGCGCCTACCGACAGCGCGCCCTTGTATGCCTGGACCTCGTCGAATCCGACTCCAAAGGGGTGCTGCGTCAACAGCTCTAGGGACGCCACGACCGAGTCGATTCTCACTGCACCGTTGCCCTGGTTTACGTTGAAGGAACCCTCGGAGCTGAAGAGCTTGCTGAATACGGACTCAACGAGGATGGATGCGTCGCCGCGCACGTAGTAGTCGCACACCAACGCCATAAGGCCCAACGACACCAAAAGAACCAGATATTGCTTGAAACCACCCTTCGCTGAGACTTTTCGTCTGCGCAGGTCCCCGGAGGGGAGGATGAAATAGAACGCAAGCATGGCAAGCAACGAAATAAATCCGGTCGTAGATCCGCAGGTAACGATGCCGAGGAGGAAGACCAGGGCAGAGACGGCACGCTCCTTGGGGCTGACGCTCATCCGCTCGTACATGAACACGACACAGAAGAGGGCCGCCGTGAGGATCCCTTGGAAGACGCCAGGCTCGGTGAAGATGCCAATGTTGCGTGCTTCGCCTTCGCGAACGCAGCACAGGAAAAGGCCCTTGGTGTGGAAGTTCACGGAATCTGCCGCCGCCATGCTGTAATAGGTGCCTTGCGACTCGAACTCATAGAAGGGCAGCCTGTAGTACAGGCCGGGGACTGCGAGACGGGCGAAGTAGAGTACCAGACTCACCGCCGTTAAGAAGCATATGATCCGGAGCATGCGCTTGAGGAAGTTCGCCGGCGATACCTTGATGGCGAAGACGATGAGGCCGATGGTCAGTGCATATCGGGTGAATACTGAGATGCCCGCACCGCCAGCCGTGATCCTTACCAACATGGACATCACGAGGACGCTCGTTACAAACGCCACATCACGGAAGTGCCAGTACTTGGGGACGAGAAGCGCGATTGCTATGACGAATACAGCGAGGTAGTTGACGTAGGGCTCGATGAAGTATGACATGAGATACGAGTTGCCCGTGAGTAGCACGCAGTAGCAGAGCAAGTACTGGATAACCGCCCGCTTGCGGCCACCTTCCTTGACAGGAGACGCTGCCGGGACATTGAAGAATTTATTGTTCATAATGGCTATGAGATCAGCCTCCGCCAGGAGTTTCCGATGTTTTCGAGCGAAAGCTCGTCGCGGAGCATTCGGGCCCGAGTCGAAATGGTTTGCGCAAATTCGAGGTCATCAACAATCCGGTCAAATGAGCGCGCCTCGGCAGCAAGATCGTCGACGTCGACGAGCAAGCCGTTTACACCGTCTTCGATGACCGTCTCGGCTCCGCCGCCGAGACAGCGAGTGCAGACCGTGGGTACGCCCATAGCAAGCGCCTCGAGCATGGAGTTCGACAGTCCTTCGAATCGCGAGGACATGACGAAGGCCGACGCAGTTCGCACGTGCTCGAGGGCGTCTGGACTGAAGCCCTCAAAGACTACGGATTCTGCGACGCCGAGATCGTTCGCGAGCTGCTTGAGTTCGGCTTCCAAGCTTCCCTTGCCGAAAACCTCAAGCGTGAAGTCAGGATGGGACTTATGGAACTCGGCGAACGCTCTGATTGTCATGCCGTGGTTCTTCTGCTCCTCCAAGCGCCCTGAGGTCACGATGGCCTTGCGCCTGGGCCCCTCGAAGGGCTCAGGGACAGAGCCGGATATGGGGTTCAGGATGACCGTGCCCTTTTCCTGTAGGGATCGTGGGAACAAATCCTTCTGGGACTGCGTCTGGAAAACGATAGCCGCTGCCTTGTGATACAGGACATCACGAACGCCGGGAAGTGCAGCGTTGCCCGGGAAGTCGAAACGCGGGTCATTACGGACTGATACGACGACTTTATTGGGCAAGCCCGTGGATGCCATGAGCGTGTACATGTTCTGATGCGGCAGAAAAGAGATGAAGGTCGCCTTAGGGTTGGCCTTCATGGCGCAACGTATGTAACGAATCTGCTGCAGGGGCTTGACCGAGGGACTAGCAAATCGTGAAATTACCTCGACTCCTTTTGGAATGTCGTAATCAATGAGTGGGCTCTTTGTTAGCAGGTACGTAAACTTAAAGCCATGAGCAACGAAGTACGACGCGAGCGCAAGCGAGACACGCTCGGCCCCGCCACCCATAAGGGAAGGGTGAACAAAAACAATATGCCCAGCTTCATTTGTTAACGTCTTTGAATTCAATTTCATCCTCTAATTACCGCTGACAGCATTGCAATAGATGCCGAGTATTTCGCTCAAGAGCAGATTGATATCGAATGAGCTGAGTATCTTTTTTCGGGCCAAAGTTCCCATTTCTTTTCTAAGCTCGCTTGATTCGAGAAGATGATTCAATGCAACGGCCAGAGCTTGATGGTTATCAACCGGAATCAGAACCCCATTAACACCATCATTAATTACTTGAGGAATTCCACCAACGGGAGTGGCGACAGTTGGAATTCCTCTGGCCATGGCCTCAAGAACGCTCATGGGGAGCCCCTCGTTTTTGGAGGGAAGGCAATACACCGCTGCACGCTCGAAGAGCTCCTCGCGTTCTGCGCCCGCGACCCAGCCGTGGAACTCGCAGCGGTCGGCAATACCGAGCTCTGCCGCAAGAGATTTATTCTTTTCGACCTCTCCGTCTCCACCAAATACGACCTTGGTGTCGGGGAAACGCGACAGGATTTCTCTTGACGCGCGCAAGAGCACGTCAGGGCTCTTGCGCGCGTCAAGACGTCCTAAAAATAGGACGTCTTGACGCGAACAAGGTGAGCATGGCTGATCTGGGACTTTAACACCGTTATGAACGACGTTAATCTTCTCCAGGTCGCAAACGTTCTCCGAAAAGTAGTCACGCCATTCTTCCGACAAAACCACAACTCGGTCGGCGATACTGAAGGTCTTTCTTACATCAATACGGTAGGACTCTCCGCCCTCTTCGAAAGCCTTCTTAAACTCCCCATCGTGATCATGAAGTATCACGTACTTGCCAGCTTTGTGGGCCATACGTGCCATAATTGACTTTCGTTTGTAAGACCCACGGGCGCTTATGTGTAAATGAATGATGTCATAGGATGGCATGATCATCGCATAGCGAATCAACGCCCGGGTAAATGCGAGAGACTTACTGAGCTTTGAGGAACCGACCCCCGTCCCCAGGTACTCGAAGGCATCACATGCTTCAGGAAGACCTCCATCGAGATAGCCTTGCACGACGGAAACAATTCCGCCGTGCAAAGAAAGGTCGGGGCCAACCATTAGAACTTTCGCGTGTACTCTATTTTTAGCTGAAACCATCGTTATCCTTTAAGCCTCGAACCTAGGCAGCGAGCAGGAACCCCCCCCCAGATTGAATATTCAGGCTCTACATCTTTGGTTACGACGGCACCGGCGGCAATAACGGAATGATCAGAGACATGGACACCCTTTAGAACCGTCACTCCACTGCCCATCCACACGTCATTACCGATAACGACATCCTGGTCGTTATCGGGGAGCTTATCCTCATCGGTAAGTTCTATCATGGGGCGATCGAGGATGTCGGTGCGGTGATCGCCGGTGATAACGGTAAGATTGGGCCCGCTCATGACATAATCGCCGATGCGAATTTTCGCTCGGGTCGTGAGCAGCGTTGTTCCAGGACCTAGGTACACGTCATGGCCCATGTAGATATTCCCCGCTCCGGCAATCTCGCTGCGGCGGCCGAGAGTCACATTCTCGCCGCATGCAGCAAAGGAGCGGCGCAACGAGGGCATTAGAAGAAGCTTGTTATAGGCACGTGAGACACCGTCGAGAATCTTGTAGACGAGACCCATGGCTAAGCCTTCCTCCACACCATCTTGTCCACGACGCCGGTGTAGCTCTGGATGATCTTGACCACCTTGGTGGAGACGGTCTCGTCGGCGTAGTCGGGAACGGGCGCCTCGGGCAGCGATCCCTCCGCGTCGAGCTCGACGGCGGTGCGGACGGCCTGCAGCAGGCCGCGCTCGCTGATGCCGGCCAGCGTGAAGCAGGCCTTGTCCAGCGCCTCGGGGCGCTCGGTGGAGGTGCGGATGCACACCGCCGGGAACGGACGGCCGATAGACGCGAAGAAGCTGGACTCCTCGGGCAGGGTGCCGGAGTCGGAGACAACGGCGAAGGCGTTCATCTGCAGGCAGTTGTAGTCATGGAAGCCCATGGGCTCGTGCATGCGCACGCGCGGGTCCAGCTCGAAGCCGGTGGCCTCCAGGCGCTTGCGGGAGCGCGGGTGGCAGGAGTACAGGATCGGCATGTCGTACCTCTCGGCCAGCGCGTTGATGGCGGTGAACAGGCTCGTGAAGTTGGACTCGGTGTCGATGTTCTCCTCGCGGTGGGCGGACAGCAGCATGTAGCGCTTGGGCTCCAGGCCGAGCTCGGTAAGGACGTCCGACGCCTCGATCTTGTCAAGGTTGGCGCGCAGGACCTCTGCCATGGGCGAGCCGGTGACGTAGGTGCGCTCCGGGGCGCAGCCGGTGTCCTTCAGGTAGCGGCGGGCGTGCTCGGAGTAGGCCAGGTTGACGTCGGAGATCACGTCGACGATGCGGCGGTTGGTCTCCTCGGGCAGGCACTCGTCCTTGCAGCGGTTTCCCGCCTCCATGTGGAAGATGGGGATGTGCAGGCGCTTTGCCGCGATGGCGGACAGGCAGCTGTTGGTGTCGCCCAGGATGAGGAGCGCGTCGGGCTGCACCTGGACCATGAGCTTGTAGGAGGCGGCGATGATGTTGCCCACGGTCTCGCCCAGGTCGGCGCCCACGGCGTCCAGGTAGACGTCGGGGTCGGCGAGCTCCAGGTCGCGGAAGAAGATGCCGTTGAGCGTGTAGTCGTAGTTCTGCCCGGTGTGCGCCAGCAGGCAGTCGAAGTGGCGGCGGCACTTCTTGATGACCTCTGACAGGCGGATGACCTCGGGGCGCGTGCCAACGATGATGAGCAGCTTCAGGCGGCCGTCGTCCTTGAAGCGGATATCGGAATAGTCCTTGCCCATGCGGCTAGACCTCCTCGTAGTAGGTGTCGGGGTCCTCGGGGTCGAAGGGCTCGTTGGCCCACATGACCGTCACGAGGTCCTCGGTGTCGGACAGGTTGGTGATGGAGTGCGTGTAGCCCGGGATCATCTCCACGGCTCGCATGTCGGAGCCGGAGACGGTGTACTCGTCGACGGGGAACGGGTTGCCATCGGCGTCCTCCCCCACCTTCCTCAGCTTGATCGACGCGGTGCCGGAGACGACCAGGAACCTCTCCCACTTGCTCATGTGCCAGTGGTTGCCCTTGGTGATGCCGGGCCTCGAGACGTTGATGGAGACCTGGCCGCGCTCGGGCGTGCGCAGGAACTCGGTGAACGAGCCGCGGTCGTCCGTATTGGGCCTGAGGCCGTAGGCGAAGTGCCCCGGCTCGTAGTAGGACAGGAACGTGCTCCAGAGCTTCTTGGAGAAGGAGTCCTCGGTGAGATCGGGGACGGCAAGCGTCTCGCGGCTGTCTCGGAAGCCGTCGAGCAAGTAGACGATCTCGCCCAGGGTCTTCACATCGGTCTCCGGGACGTAGCAGAACCCGTCACCCTCCACGCGCTCCAGCCCGTCGTAGCCGCAGCGGTGCTCACGCCCCAGCAGCGCGCCCAGCATCTCGCCGACCAGGTCGTCGATGTAGAGGAGCTCCAGCTCCACCGAGGGGTCGTTCACGGTGTAGGGGCGGCCGTTCGCGATGGCGTCGCAGAAGGTCGCCACGGCGGAGTTGTAGCGCGGCCGGCACCACTTGCCGTAGAGGTTGGGGAAGCGGTAGATGAGCACGGGGGCACCGGTGCGCTCGGAATACTCGCGGAACAGGCCCTCCCCCGCGAGCTTCGACTCGCCGTAGACCGAGCCCTCGAAGCGGCCCGACAGGCTCGCCTGCGCGGAGCTGGAGAGCATGACGGGGCACCTGTTCCCGTGGCGCTCCAAGGTGTCCAGCAGCGTGGAGGCGAACCCGAAGTTGCCCTCCATGAACTCGGATTGCTCCTTTGGGCGGTTGACGCCGGCCAGGTTGAAGACGAAGTCGGCGCGGGAGCAGTAATCCTCCAGCTCGGCGGGCGTCGAGTCGATGTCGTACTCCATGACCTCGAGGGGCAATAAAGCCTGGTACTTCTCGCGGCGGTCCTTGCCGTCGCGGATGTTCTTCAGCGCGCAGCAGAGGTTCCTGCCCACGAAGCCCCTGGCGCCGGTGACGAGAACGCGCACCCTACTGCACCGCCTCGTGCTCGCGGCCCTCCAGGGCAAGCTGCACGTACCCGGCGGTCTTGATCTTGGCGATGGTGCCCGCAACGTCGAGCCTCTCGGTGTTGTGGGAGGTGTAGGACTCGTCGGCCTGGGTCTCCACCTCGCCGTCCACGACGAACTTGTCGTAGTTCAGGTCGCGCGAGTCGCAGGCCACGCGGTAGTAGCCGCCCATGTCCTCGGCCCGCAGTCGCTCCTCGCGGGTCATGAGCGTCTCGAAGAGCTTCTCGCCGTGGCGGGTGCCGATGACCTGGGTGCCCACGCGGCCGAAGACCTCCTGCACGGCCTCGGCGAGGTCGCCGATGGTCGATGCCGGCGCCTTCTGGATGAACAGGTCGCCGGGGTTGGCGTGCTCGAAGGCGAACTGCACCAGGTCGACCGCCTCGTCCAGGTTCATGAGGAAGCGGGTCATGTTGGGGTCGGTGACCGTCAGCGGCTCGCCCTTTCGGATGCGGTCGATGAACAGCGGGATGACGCTGCCGCGCGAGCACATGACGTTGCCGTAGCGGGTGCAGCAGATGGTGGTGCGGCCGGCGCCGTTGCGCGCGTTGGCGTAGATGATGGACTCCATCATGGCCTTGGACTTGCCCATGGCGTTGATGGGGTAGGCCGCCTTGTCGGTGGACAGGCACACGACGCGGTCCACGCCCTCCTCGATGGCGGCGTGGAGCACGTTGTCCGTGCCGATGACGTTGGTGCGGACGGCCTCCATGGGGAAGAACTCGCAGGAGGGCACCTGCTTCAGGGCGGCGGCGTGGAAGATGTAGTCCACGCCGTGCATGGCGTCGCGCACGCTCTGGGCGTTGCGGACGTCGCCGATGAAGAAGCGGACCTTGGAGGCGAGCTCGGGCGACTTCTCCTGCAGGCGGTGGCGCATGTCGTCCTGCTTCTTCTCGTCGCGCGAGAAGATGCGGATCTCGGCCAGGTCGGTGTTCATGAAGTGCTTGAGCACGGTGTTGCCGAACGAGCCGGTGCCGCCCGTGATCATGAGGGTCTTGTCTTTAAAGGTGGTCGAATCGTTCATCTATTTGCCTTCCCTACGTTTGGCTTTTGTAAACTGGTAAAAGAGAAATTTCGTATTAGTTACGAGGTATCGTTTGAAAAGCCGCTTCGGCTCTTGAATAAGTCTGTATAGCCACTCGAGACTCAGGTTTTGCATCCACATCGGCGCCTCTGGCACCACGCCGGCGAGAACGTTGAACGCTCCGCCAACACCGATCATCAACGGTTGTGGCCCTCCCTTGAGCTCGTGCATAAGAACTTCTTGACGGGGCGCGCCAAGAGCAATCCATGCGAAGTCTGCATCCGAATCAGCGATACGTCGCGAAAGGTCTCGCTTCTCGCTGTCGGAGAGCGGTCGGAAAACCGAAGGCTCCATGCCAGCGATTTCCAGGCCTGGATATTCCTCTTGAAGTGAATTATTGAGAGCGTCGAGATTCTTCTGCTCGTTACCGTAGAAGTAATGGCTCCATCCTTGCTGCAAGGAAATATTGAATATCTCTCGCATCAGATCGGGTCCAGTTACACGCCCCATAGACTCTATTGTTTTACGTCCGACGACAGATAAAGGCTTGCCGTCGGGAACGGACATGAGGGAGTCAGCTTGGCAGGCCCAATAGGAAGGGTCGTCATGGGCCATAACCGACGTATGAGCATTGGAAACGCAAATATACTCGCCATGTAGCTCATCTATATGGCGGGTGAGAAACTCGACGCACTCAGACATATTGGTTCCCGTGATCGGAACATCGATTACGGGAACGCGCTTGAGTTCAACGTATTTTGAATAATCCTCAAGCATTAGCACGCACCCTTGCCGGTGATGACCTCAATCACCGTGAGGACGACGATCTTGAGGTCGGTGATAACGCCTCGGTTGGCGATGTACTCCAGGTCTCGGCGGACCATGCCGTCGAATCCGGTCGAGTTGCGCTCCGTCACCTGCCACCAGCCGGTGATCCCGGGCTTCACGGCCAGGCGCTGCAGGTCATACTCGGTGTACTCCGCCACCTCGTTCGGCAGCGGCGGGCGAGGGCCCACGACGGACATCTGGCCCAGGAACACGTTCAGGAACTGCGGGAACTCGTCGATGGAGTGCTTGCGGATGAACCTGCCGATCTTGGTGACGCGAGGGTCCTCCCTCATCTTGAACATGGCGCCGGCGATTTCGTTCTGCCCCTTGAGCTCGGCGAGGCGCTCGTCGGCGTCTTTGAACATGCTGCGGAACTTCCACATGCGGAAGGTGGAAAGGCTGCCGTCGCGGTGGGTCTGGCCCACGCGGATCTGGCTGTAGAACGGGTTGCCCTCGCTCTCCAGGCGGATTGCCGCTGCGAGCACAAGGCTGGGTATGGCGATGACTACCAGCACGCAGCCGCTGGACACGATGTCGAAGGCGCGCTTGGCTGTGCGGTAGGCAAGGCGTGAGTTGTCCCAGTCCTTCACGGCCTGCATGGCCTTGTAGCGCATGCTCGAGTCGCCGCAGCTCATGGCTTGGGCAACCAGCGAGGCCCCTACCGGCGCTTCTACTGAATTTTCAGTTTTGTCTGACACTATTTCCTTCAAGTCAACGTCCCCGCCCCCGGGGATCCTCCCTGTCCCGTTAAACAGTCGCCTGCAGCTAGGCGATCGCCTTTTTAAGGTTTCGCATTGCGCGCTGCTCGGCTGAAAGCACCGCGAGGCCAACGCGCGTAGTTACGCGTCGGCCGCACAGATCGAGCTCCAAATAAGCAGTGCTCTTGCGTCTGTTAATGGTTTTGATAAGGCCTTCGTGACCCAGCAGCGGACCTGCCGTAACTACGACCCGGTCGCCGTCTTTTAGGGCCTCGCTCATGGGCACTACGCGGTCTCCCGCATGAGTAAAGCTGCCAATAAGCTGGACCTCTTCTTTTGCCAGCGGCACAAACTGACCGTCCTGGGCAAGCACCCGGGCAAAGTCGTCCATGCGCAGCAGATACTGTTGCACGGTACGGGGGTCTGCCGTATCGCAGATAAGGTAACCGGGAAAGAGTGGCTTGGTCGTATTGACCCATTCGCCGTGTACTTTGATCTCGGTTTGAAATTGGGGATAAAAGAGTTCCTGCATGGCACTAGCCGGCACCACACGCTCAATGCGCTCGCGCATTACGTCTTCGCGACCGTTAATGACCTGAATCACATACCACACGAGCACCGCCCCCTTGCTGTCTTACGTTTGGCTCACGGGGTTTGGGTATGGCTTCGCCAGGGCGCTTGTGCGCGAAGGCGCTCCATATTCAAACCCT
>OLQT01000302.1_pt1 | contig 39205 bp, 30 predicted proteins | sample 1672651 | NCBI WGS metagenome assembly OLQT01 (sample SAMEA3136709, study PRJEB25190) | human gut metagenome | biome: human gut; feature: human-associated habitat; material: faeces | place: Austria | collected 2013 | reverse complement strand
CATCATTAATGTCACTTATATTAACAAGTCACCAATGTATCTGTTAAGCCAAAAACTTTATGATTATGCGGGATGTTTATGGCCAGAAGGCTATATGGATAAGGAGCATTGTTACGTATTTGATCATGAGGATATAGATTGTTTATTTTACATAGGGTTACAGGATATAGAAGAATTTAATTTTCGGTTTGAACTGGATGAAATGATGAAAAAAATGAGCCATTAGACTATTGTCTAATGGCCTTTTATTTAGTCGTCTGATTTAGATAAATCTGGTCTAGAAACTAGATATTCAGGATTGTTTGCCTTTAAATTATTGAATACATCTTGATCGTGTACTTCAAAATTATATTTCTTTAAATAATAAACAAGACAAGCTTTTGTGACGTCATCATCACTGCTCAATGTTGTATATACATCATCTTTAATGTCTTTATATGTATTAGATACTAATACGGCAACATATGCATATGTTGTTCCACTGCTTTCGTTTGTGAAGACTTCGTCAATGACTCCGGCTTTTTTTGTCTTTGACAATGTATTGATCAAACGAGTTGATAAATCCGTTGTCTTTGTCGTTACCAATGTTTCTTTTCCAGAATATTTTGCAGAATCAACCATGTATTGTTGAGCTACTTCTTCTGGATCTGTTCCATTCTTTAATGCTTTCAAAGCTTTTTTAGCAGTTGCCTTATTCTCACATTGAATGATACGAGCTTTACTTGGTTTATATGTTTTTTGGATGTCTTTCTTTGCGTCTGTGAAGTATTTTTCGGTTAATTCACTTGCTTGTAAACTAGGGATTAGAACTTTATTCATATATTGTTTACTATTTTTGTAGCCCAATGAGTGAATTTGTTTATCAAAGTTTTCCATGTTTTCTTTGTAGTTGTTAACTTGTTCTTGTGCTTTTTCCTTCATTTCCTTTGTAACTTTGACTTCTTGTTTGTAGATAGCCTGTTTTACAAGTTCCATTGTAAGATCTGAACCAGTAGATATTTTTAACAATTCATATTCATCACCCTTAGTGTATTTTGTGTCACCAATAGTCATGATTGTTTCATCTTTATCCTTGATGGTTGCGGTAGCTCCAGAGCATCCTGTCAACATCATGGCAGCACATACGAATAATATAGGTGTCTTTTTCATTATTGATCACCTCCATAAGTTGTTTTTACATAGCTGTCGAATTTTTTCTTTGTGTCTTTATCGTTGAATTTAATATCTAATTTTTTTGCATACGAATCTAAAATCTTGTATGAAAGAGAAGAATCGCTGTTTAAGATGGCATACAATGCTTGGTTTGAAACAGTGTCACTTTTTGCGTTAAAGATCTTCTTTGAATTTGTTTCTTTTACATATACCTTATATAAGCTTGTTCCACTTGAACTTGTAACTGTGATCCAGTCACTTGTTTCACCTTTTTTAAGGCCGATTGCAGCTGTTACTACATCAGCAGGAACAGTTGATGTTGAACTTGAATCCGAACTTGTTGAGTTTGAATCTACATATCCTGCAAATCCATTTTTATTAGCGGTATTTGAATCTTCAGAGAAGGCTTTTGCGACATCCGCAAAGCTTTCTTTTTCTAAAGCCTTATCAATATTACTTTTCTTTTTAGTTTCTGTTTCTGTTAGATTATCGGCATCACTAACATCCATCTTAATAATGGATACGGTTCTTGGGCTTTTTTCTTCCCAAGCTTTTTTCACCTCATCAAAATGTTTAGTGATATATTTTTTGTTCATTTCTTTTTCTTTTACACTTGTTAAGCAATAATCATTAAGTTCTTCATAGGATGCATAACCATATTTGGCAAGTTCTGTTGTTAGTGTAGATTCATAGTCATCACTTTGATTAGATGCGTTAGATTTAATATTAGACTCTAATGTGCTTGCCTGTTTCTTTAAATCTTTTGTAGTTTTGATAGATTGATCGATAACGGCATTTTTATACATATTGTAGATAGTAGAGCCATCATAAGGTGTGGATTCATCATATAAATCATCAGCGGTAATGTCATCCTTATTAATGGAAGCAACAACTTGTTCATTGTTGGTTGTTTTTGCGGAAACATTATCTTTATTGGTGTCGTAGATGAAGTAGCCAATAAAACCAATAATGATGATGGCAATAAGTACGACAAACCAGTTATTTCGTAAAATATCAGTCATAATTAACCTCCTTGAGAATGTCTTTTCAATTATACGAGATATCTTTTTAAATTGCAATGAAGGCTCGAGATGTATTAATTGAGATTTTAATAATTATTTGGTATTATATTGCAGTGAAAAGAGGTAGAAGGTATGGCAGATTTGGTCATTAAGGATCTTCATGTATCCGTGGAGAATAAAGAAATTTTAAAAGGGTTGAGCTTAACTGTAAAATCAGGTGAGCGTCATGCCCTAATGGGACCTAATGGAAATGGTAAGTCTACATTGCTTGCAGCCATTATGGGTAATCCAAAATATACAGTTACATCTGGTTCAATCACATTAGATGGAAAAGATGTACTACAAATGTCAGTCGATGAAAGAAGTAAGGCAGGACTTTTCTTGGGTATGCAATATCCTAGTGTTGTTTCTGGTGTTACAAACTCTGACTTTTTAAGAAGTGCAATCAATGCACGTTTAGAAAAACCAATCTCATTATTTAAATTTATCAAAGAAATGGATAAAGCGATTGAACAATTAGAAATGAAACCAGACTTGGCTCATCGTTTCTTAAATGATGGCTTTAGTGGTGGTGAAAAGAAACGTAATGAAATCGTTCAAATGATGATGTTAAAACCAGCCATTGCGATGTTGGATGAAATTGACTCTGGACTTGATGTCGATGCATTGCGTATTGTTTCTGATGCCATCAATCAATGTCAGCAACAAACAGATCTTGGTTTATTGATCGTATCTCACTATGCACGTTTCTATGAATATTTACAGCCAACACATGCTCACGTATTAATGGATGGACAAATTGTTGTATCTGGTGATGCAAGTTTAGTTGAAAAAGTTGACCAGGATGGATATGAATGGATTGAAAAAGAGTACCACGTAACCGCAAATAAAGAAGAAGATAAACAACCTATTTCTTTAGGTTCTTGTGGAGCTAAAAAATATGCTTAATCGCAAGGAAGTACACAATAGCGAAACTTTAAACATTCAAATTGATTCTCATGATCAAAAATCATATTTAATTGAATTGAGTAAAGATTGTACAAAATTTGATTTGAATGTGGAGTGTTTAGAAAATTCTTTTTCAAAATTCTTTATTTTAAACCATGCTGAAAGTGCGTGCGAATTAAACATTAATATGGTACTTAAACAAGATGCCAACTGCCAAATGGGTGTCTTGGATCTAGAAAAAAGCCCATTGAAATGGAATCACTATGTGGATCTAAAAGAGCAGGGGGCTGAATATGAAATTTTAAGTGGTCAATTATGTCAGGAACACATCGAAAAAGTATGCGATATGGAAGTAAGACATAATGCGCCTCATACAAATGGTCAAATGAAAAACTTTGCCGTTTTATTTGATTATGGACAATATCAAATGGTTGCCAATGGAAATATCAAAAAAGGATGTTTCGATGCTCAGTCTCATCAGGCAACGCGTGTATTAACTTTGGGTCAGGGACATAAGACAAAAGTTATTCCACTATTATTAATTGATGAAAATGATGTAAAGGCAAGCCACGCTCTAACAATTGGGCAGCCAGATGCTGATCAGCTATATTATCTACAGTCTCGTGGATTGAGCACAAAACAAGCTGTTGGATTGTTAAGTGTTGGTTATTTCTTGCCAGTTATTGATTTAGTAGAAGATGAAGAATTGAAAGATAGTCTTCGTCAAGAAATGGAAAGTAAGGTTGGATTATATGGACATCAGTAAAATTCGTAAAGATTTTCCGATTTTAACGCGTAAGATGTCTGATAAACCTCTAGTGTATTTAGATAATGGGGCTACGACATTAAAGCCTCAACCGGTGATTGATGCCGTAGTGAATTATTATACATACCTTGGTGCTAATGCTCACCGTGGTGATTATGAAATGAGTGCACAGGTCGATGCGGCTTTTGAAGGGGCTCGTGTTCGTACTCAAAAATTCTTAAATGCGAAACACAAAGAAGAAATCGTATTTACTTCAGGCTCGAGTGAAGGCTTGAATCTTGTAGCTATGATGGTTACGGAACAGCTTTTACAGGAAGGTGATGTCATTTTAAGTGACGAAAGTGAACATGCCTCAAGTATCTTGCCTTGGATGCAGGCGGGAAAGAAAAAAGGAACTAAAATCGATTACATTCCTTTGGATGAAGAAGGTAAGATCACAGTTGAAAACTTTAAAAGTGTCTTAACTGATCAAGTTAAAGTTGTTGCGATAGCGATGGTTTCTAATGTTTTGGGTTTTGTGGCTCCCGTTAAGGAAATTGCCAAGATCTGTCATGAACGAGGCATTTTGTTAGTGATTGATGGAGCGCAGAGTACTCCTCATTTAAATATTGATGTGCAGGATTTAGATTGTGATTTCTATGCGTTTAGTGCTCACAAGATGTGTGGTCCTACAGGCGTAGGTGCTTTATATGGCAAGAAAAAATGGTTGGATCAACTAGAACCAATTTTCTATGGTGGTGAAAGTAATGCACGCTTTGACAAGTCTTGTTCATTAACTTTAAAGGAAACGCCATTAAAGTTTGAATCTGGAACACAACCAATTGAGGGTGTGATTGGTATGGCAGCTGCCATGGATTATTTGGATGCGATTGGAAAAGAGAATATTCATGCGCATGAAGTAGAATTAAAGGAATATTTCTTAAAAAAAGCTAAAGCTTTAGGAAATATTGTTGTATACAATGAAAATGCGAAGAGTGGAATTGTGACATTTAATGTAAAGGATAAAGATCAAATGATTTTTGCACAAGATGTCGCTAGCTATTTAAATACATTTGGCATTGCCGTTCGTTCAGGACAGCATTGTGCTAAATTACTTCCGGAAGTGTTGAAGACTCCGGGTACTTGTCGTGCAAGTTTCTATTTGTACAACACAAAAGAAGAAGTCGATCAATTGATTGATGCTTTGAAGAATGCGACAGTGGAAAACTGTGTCAGCATTTTCTTTTAGGAAGGAAGCTTAATTATGTCAAATATTGATCCAATGTTGATGCGCCAGATTATTATGGATCATTATGACTATCCTCGTAATAAAGAATTGACAAAAGACAATGGTTACATGTCACGTCATATGGCGAGTGATTCTTGTATTGATGATATTACGGTGCAGACAAAAATTTCAGATGGAAAAATCGATGATATTCGTTTTGATGGGGTTGCCTGTACGATTTCAACAGCTTCGACTTCAATTATGTCTGAACTATTAAAAGGAAAGACGACAGAAGAAGCAAAAAAAATTATGGACAATTATTTCAAAATGATTGATCAAAAAGAATATGATGAAGATGTTTTAGATGAGGCCATAGCGTTTCAAAATGTTGGAAAACAAGCCAATCGTATCAATTGTGCCACAATTGGATGGAAGGCTATGCGTGAAATGATTAAGGAAAGTGAGGATGGAAAAGATGAGTAACGAAAAAGATATCGCACTTTCTAGTGAATATGAATATGGTTTTCATGATGAAGATGTCAGTGTTTATAAAACCCAAAAGGGATTGAATGAAGAAACAGTTCGTACGATCTCAAAAATCAAAAATGAGCCTGAATGGATGTTGCAGCTAAGACTGGATGCATATCATTCTTTTGAAAAGCAACAAAATCCAAATTGGGGTCCAGATTTAAGTGAAATCAACTTTGATGATTATACATACTACATCAAACCAAGTGATAAACAGGAAAAGTCATGGGATGAAGTTCCAGATACGATTCGTAATACGTTTGATAAGCTAGGAATTCCGGAAGCGGAACAAAAATTCTTAGCCGGTGTATCTACGCAATATGAGAGTGAAGTTGTATATCACAATATGTTAGAGGAAGTGGAAGAGAAGGGTGTTATCTTCTTGGATACGGATTCTGCATTAAAGGCATGTCCAGATTTATTAAAGGAATATTTTGGTAAACTTGTTCCTTATACAGACAATAAATATGCAGCTTTAAATACGGCTGTATGGTCTGGTGGATCCTTTATTTATGTACCAAAGGGTGTGAAGTTGGAAAAACCACTTCAATCCTATTTCCGTATCAACTCCATGCAGATGGGACAGTTTGAAAGAACGTTGATCATTGTAGATGAGGGTGCCGATGTACATTATGTAGAGGGATGTACGGCACCAACGTATTCAAAGGATTCTTTACATGCGGCAGTTGTAGAAATTTATGTACATAAGAATGCGAAGTGTCGTTATTCAACAGTACAAAACTGGTCAAGCAATATCTTGAACTTAGTGACTAAGCGTGCAAAAGTATTTGAAAATGGACACATGGAATGGATTGATGGTAACGTTGGTTCCCATGTAAATATGAAGTATCCAGCTTGTATTTTGGCTGAGCCATACGCAAAGGGAACAACGATTTCGATTGCGGTAGCCGGTGAAAACCAGATTCAGGATGCAGGAAGTAAAATGATTCATTTAGCTCCTCATACTTCTAGTACAATTATCTCTAAATCCATTGCGCGTAATGGTGGTGAAGTAAACTATCGTGGTTGGGTAACACATTCTAAAAATGCAGCATATGCCAAGAGTAAAGTTGAATGTGATACTCTGATTTTAGATAAGAAATCACGTAGTGATACAGTTCCGATGAATGTATCTTATAATGATACGTCTCAAATTGAACATGAGGCGACAGTTTCAAATATTAGTGAAGAACAATTGTTCTATTTAATGTCTCGTGGTTTAACTCGTTCTCAAGCTACGGAAATGATCGTTATGGGATTCTTAGAACCATTTACGCGTGAACTTCCAATGGAATATGCGGTTGAATTGAATCAAATGTTGAAACTGGATATGAGTGACAGCATTGGATAAGCGAAAGTTGTGTATTCAAAGGCGTAGTTCATTATCAAATTCAAAAAGATTTGAAAAGGAAAAGGCAATCACAAATTGTGTTTTGCCTTTTTTAAAAGGAAAAATAGGAACGTATATTCCAATTCGAAATGAAGTGGATGTATATGCAAAGTTTCGTGATGAATTTGATTTATATATACCTAAGATGTTAGATGATACTACGATTGCCTTTTATTCGGATCGAGAAGAAAAAAGTAAGGGTCCATTTTCCACAATTGAACCCATTGGGATGCATGAGGTAAAAGATTTAGATGTGATTTTAGTACCGGTCGTTGGATTCTTTGGAACGTATCGAATGGGGTATGGAAAAGGCTATTATGATCGGTATTTAAGTAAAAGTTCTGCATTGAAGATTGGGGTAGCTTTTGATGTGCAGGAAATGGAATTTGATGTAAAACCAACCGATGTGAAGTTAGATATGATCATTACAGAATCGAGGATATTACGATGAAGATATTATTTTTTGGGGATAGTAATACGTGGGGCTATGATGCCAAGGATGCGTCTAGACAACCAAATCGTTTTACGCAGCTTGTTAAAAAGACATTTAGTGAACATGAAATTATTGAGGAAGGCTTATGTGGTCGAACATTGTGCTTAAATGATCCATATGATGCAGATCGTAATGGAGCTAAAATGATTTCGATGGTTTTAAAAACGCATGCTCCCATTGATGTTGTGTTTATTATGTTGGGAACGAATGATGCGAAGCGCCAATTTTCAACGAATTCCATTTCTTTAGAGAAGGGAATTCGTACTTTGATGTACAGAGCCTTAAATCCGGAAAACTATCGTGATGGATCTAAACTACCTAAATTTTTTGTGGTGTGTCCACCTAAAATGAATGTGGATGGCTTAAAGAATGAAAGAACAGCTAGTAATTTTGGTCAAGCTGGATTTGATATCTTAGCGAATACAAAGCCATACTTAGAAAAAGGTTGTTCTGGTTTGAATGTAGAAGTGATTGATACGAGTGCTGTAGCTGGAAGTTTGGATGGAATCCATATGGATGAGAAGGGTCATAAACTTGTGGCGGATGCCTTGATATCTATGATTAAAGAATTATAAGAAGGGAGATCATCAATGAGTGCTTATACAAATGGTTTAGCGTTCTGGAAGCATTTTGAAGAAAAACAGGGTGCAATTATTAATTGTTTAAAGGCCGAACAATATGAAGAATTAAACGAATTGATTCAAGAATTGGATGAAGAGGTAATGGAAATTAGTGGTGCCCATTTCTTTGTCGAAAGCTTTTATGATTCTTTTGAGATGACCTTTGACACAGGTCCAAATAAGACAACGCAATATTTGTGTCAGATGCTTTGTGACATTGCACCTAAGAGTGTGAAACAAAACTGGATCATGAATGCGACTTTACCGCCTATGTCGCAAAAGGCGATTCAGGCCATGGTTCAAATCAAAAATGAGGAATATACTTTAGCAGATTTTCATGTATTCTATCAAATTGAAAATGATATGTTGGATTGTAAAGTATATTGTCCTGGATTTAATTTGATTGGTAATCCGGAAAATAAAAAAGAAATGAGTATGTATCTTATGGAGCTTGCGATTGGCCAGCTTGCGTATGAGGCATATATTTGTCGTGTTGATTTTATCGATACGCCAGACTCAGATATGAAGTTCTGTCAAATGATTGATTTTTATGAAGTGATTATGGCTCTTGTTGAGAAGAATCATTGGAAAGTATATGATAAGCCAATTGATATTTATTCGGTATATCAGCCAATTCAGGATTTTGCGCACGATGCCTTAAGAAAAGATATGAAGCTTATTTTTACTACGCATCCTTTATTGGTGGAACAAACGATTGAGGAAAAGGAAGAAGTGCTTGCAGATCTATCGAGTAAAGATGGTGAGTTTGGCTATGTGTATTATTCGAATCCTTTCCATAATAAAGAAGATGCTTTGTATCGTCAGAAATTATCGAAACAATTGGATGAAACTATTTCTAAGGTGCATGCAGGTAAAGTGGTTGGGGGAGCTATTGGTAAGAGCTTTTCCTATATTGACTGGATTGTGTATGATAAAGACGTATTTATGAAGGTGTTTAATCAATTAAAAAAACAGCTCGATGCGAGTGTCGAACTGTATTATCAAAAATTTTAATGACTTTGAATATCAGCGCAGGCGTTAAGCAGGCGCTGTCTTTTCATTCCTGTGATTTCTTTTTCGGGATTTTCTAAGAAACGAGCTAATACGTCAGCGTCTTTTAAGGCTTCACAAAGTGGTGAGTCAAAAGATTCTTTTTTGGAATGTTGACGAATCGCATAAGTAATATCATCTATTTCTGTAGTTTTAAATAAGCCACTTTCTTTTAAGTACTTATAGGCGTGAAGACTTGATAATTTGGCATGTTGAGAATGTGGGCAGTTGTCAATAAATTGAGCGTAGTCATGAAATAGAGCAGCTACTTTAGCTCGTTCTAGATTGGTGCCTCTTGCCATGGCAATAAATGTAATGGAAAGGTCCACACTCGCAGTATGGGTAAGGGCGGCTACTTTTAAATCTTCATTATAAATTTTGGCATATTGAGAATATACATATTCTTTTACTTTTTCATATCGCTCTAACATAAAATCCCTCTCTTTCATGAAAAAAGCGCACAATGTGCGCTTGATTCGAACAAATTTCTACGCAGCTGTATCTACAACTGTGACATTGTTAGCCTGTTGTCCACGATCGCTTTCAACAACGTCATAAGTAACAGTTTGTCCTTCTTCTAAAGTTTTAAATCCTTCAGAATTAATTGATGAATAGTGTACGAATACATCTTTTCCATCTTCACTGGTAATGAATCCATAACCCTTTTCAGCGTTAAACCATTTTACTTTACCTGTGCTCATGCCTATACCTCCTGGACTAAGCCAATATCCTTTGACCGTTAAAATAGAAAGTATTTGCATACAATAGCATTTATCACAATCAGAATACGAGTCTAATCCTTAACTGCTTTCATTTTAGCATTTTCTAACAACATTGTCATTAAAAAAACTATTTTTATATAGTTATTATGTTATATTTTGATTATAATGAATATATAAAGGAGGGCATTTATTTTATGCTTATTCAAGATGATGCGTTACGTAGTGTAATTGCGCGTACTTTGCGTGTTAAAGAAGAAGAACTAACCGAAGATTTGATGAAGGAATTGATCCACTTAGAAGTACAGGATCATGAAATAGAGACTCTAGAAGGTTTGCAGTATGCGGAAAATCTAGAAACTTTAAATGCGAGCAATAATAAGTTGCAAACATTGGATCCAATCAAAGATTTACATAATTTAGTTTGTTTAAATGTTTCTCGAAACCAATTAAGAGATTTGCAGGCTCTACATGGTTTTAGACAACTAAAAAAATTAAATATCTCAAGAAACAATTTATATACAATGGATATTTCAAGTGTTGCTGCTATGATTGATTTGGAAGTATTGAATCTTTCCAAGGCGAAAGTTGATAGTTTGATTTATTTAGAGCACTGTAAGAAGTTGGAAGAGGTTCATATCAATACTGAAAATGGTCCTTTTACTTATGCCATCTTAGGTGTACTTAAGAAATTAAAGAAATTGGATATGGGTGGTATGCGTTTATTCAATATCGAAGATTTAACATATCTTTCTAATGTTGAAGAATTGGATTTAAACACAAACTTAATGTCGGATCTAAGTCCATTGTTGTCAATGAAAAATTTAAAGAAATTGAATGTTTCTAACTGTCCATATTTAAAGGATTATTCTATACTCAAGGAATTTTCAAATCTTAAATCTTTGAATATTTCTTATAATGAACCAGAACACTTTACATTCTTGAAGGAATTAAATCATTTAGAATCTCTGTCTATGGAACAGACTGGATTTAAGGATATGTCTTTATTGAATAACTTGGGTGATTTAAAAGAATTGAATGTTTCAAAAAACCGCTTGAAGAATTTAGAAAAATTCACAAATGCTGAGCATTTGGAAAGCTTAGATGCGAAGTTCTGTCAGTTAACAGAAATCAATTTCTTAAAAAATGCGCATCAATTGAAGCATTTAAATTTGTTCACAAACCGTATCAAGGATATTCGTATTTTAAAGGATGCCAAAGACATGGTGTATTTGAATGTGGGTCGTAATGATATTAAGGATATTACTTGTTTAAAGGATATGAAGCAATTGGAAATCATTTCTTTGGAAAACAATAATGTTAAAGATTTGACACCATTAAAAGAACTAACAAACCTTTGCGATGTGGATCTATACAACAATGTCATTGAAGATTTAACACCATTAGAACATTTAGAGTTTATTTCTTATTTGCGTTTGGACCACAATGCGATTACAGATTTAACTCCATTATCTAAACTTAAATATTTGCGTTCACTAACTTTGAAGGCAAACTACATTACAGATGTAACTCCATTAAAAGATCTAGAATTATTAGAAGCTTTACGTTTGGATGATAATCCAATCCAGGATACAAGCGTACTTGAGAGTATGGAGTTCTACGAAAAATTTACTAACTAATCAAAATCCCCTTTTATATAAAGGGGATTTAATGATTTTATGTTGTATTATATCTTAATTAGGTCTTAAAAATTTGAAATTGCGTTCAAAATCTTTTCTTCAGCATTAATTAAGCATCCATAGATTTGACATTCACACAAAGATTTGATAATAAAGAAAAGCCACTGAAATAAATCAGTGACTTTCTACATGGCGCTAAGGCCGTTGTGTAATAATCAATGGCGCTAAGGCCGTTGTTCAAAAGTATATTAACATCTCATAACTCTAAAGTCAAAAGATTTACTTTGTAAATAATTCTATTAATTTATTATCAAGTATTGTCATGATTTCATCTGAAACTCTAATTTTTAAAATGGGATCATACTTGTTTATTGGTTTAAGAACTCTTAATTTGCTGATTGTGGAGATATTTTGTACCATTGCATAGGAGTCAACACCCATTTTTTGATACATTTTGGCAACCACAATAAACTTATTTGTATTATCCAACATTGCTTTTTTCTCTTCATCTGTAACATTTTTAATGTTCTCTATGAATTCATTTAATTGTTTATCTAAGAAAGGGATTGCTTCATTAAGAAAAAAATTACCGATTGGAACATAATAAGGCTTATTTTTTGAACTTAATGGAATTACCGTTAGCACACCATTATTAGGTGAATCATTTTTCGTTAAAACGATAGCTAAATGTTTCCCCTTGATTTCACTACCCATAGATGGTGAAAATTCAACCATTACAACATTTCCTCGCTTAAATCTTTGAAATTTCATTTTATTTTTCCTTCTTTAATTCTTTCATATTGCATCTGAACTACTGTATCCACTGTATGTTGACCTTTGTTATCGAGATACCTATATGTTTCCAGGTGTTTGTGTTAATACATTAAAGGATCAATTAGCACTATATATTATTTCACCTATATTCTACTAAAATCTTCGTTAGATAGATATTTTAAAATAAAGTGAATATTCGATGTTAAATTCATCTAAATCAAATACGTATAACACAGTACTTGACAATCCAAGGTAGTGTGTATATCATAATAGTGAACGGGGTGATATTATGCAGCCAAGAGCGGTCATTTATTGTTCTAAACATGGAGCAACAAAAGAATATGCGCAATGTTTAGGTAAAAAAAAGAATCTTCCTGTGATTTCGATTGACCATATTTCGGGATACTCTTTCCAAAATATTCCGGTGTATTTTTGTGGTTGGATTCGTAACGGAAAAATCATGGGGTTGAATAAAGCTTCGAAATTATTTATGTGTGTTCAAGTAATTGGTGTGGGTGCCATTGAATATAATGAGGCATATGAATTGAAATTGAAATATAAGAATGGGATTGTGAATCCAAACTTTAAGTATGTACAGTCGATTCGTAATCTTTCATTGACAACTTTGGAAAAGATGTATGTAGATGTGTTTCAGCCATCATTAATGGGAAAGAATAGGGGTGAAACACATGAATACTCAATTTAAAAAAGGCGTTTTAGAATTGATCGTATTAAAGGCTATTGTATCGGATGATCTATATGGGTATCAGCTTGTGTCTCGTATCAACGAGGTCATCCAAGTAAATGAAGGTACGATTTATCCTTTGTTGAAGCGATTGTCGAACGATCGTTTGTTGGAGTCTTATTTAAAAGAATCTACAGAGGGTCCTCCAAGAAAGTATTATCATATCACAAATTTAGGGCTTGAAAGATATGATGCATTATTATCGGAGTGGACGGATTTTTCAGATAGTGTAAATGCATATTTGAAAGGAGTGAAGTAGGGTGTTAAAAAAGGAATTTTTGGATGTTTTAAATCAAAAGTTATCGTTGATTAGTGATAAAGAAAGAGAAGACATCATATTGGAATATGGAACGTATATTGATGACAAGATTGCTGGTGGTGTTGCAGAAGAAGAGGCTGTTGCTGGATTTGGTGATGTGGATGAATTGGTAAAGGATATTCTAGATGCATATAAGATCAATACGGACTCAATGGATCCATTCTCTAATCGTGCAGATAAAACGATTGATAAGGTGTATGCCAAGGTTGAGGAATTGTTTTCTAAGCTTGGTAATTTTTCGATGAATGAAATTTTTCACATCTTATTTGATGCGATTGTTTTAGTGTTGATTTTGTTGATTGGAAAAGTCATCGTGGTTGATATATTATGCCAATTTTTATTGTCTATGATTTTTTCATTCTTTGTCGGATTCTATATGATCACAGATTTTATGTTAAGTCTTTGTCGCATACTATATTTATGTTTAGCCATTTATTTCTTTGTGAAAGTCATGGCTAAAAGAGTGGAGCGTTATCGTTTGCATGCACATAATGTGGGTGTGATGGATGATATCAAAGATACTTGGAATGATAATATTAAATCGAGTGATTTGCCTCCAACACCTGAGCGTCCTTTGTATCATGAAAGAAAGCCAAGTCACCTTGAATCCGATGTCTTAAAGGTGATCTTAGTCTTGGCTATGATTCCTGTAGCGTGTGTTTTGATTGGTAGTGGTATTGGTTTAGTGGTGTTAATTTATGTCAGTGCTATGTATGCCACAACAAGCGCTGGATTATATTGTATGGATATTGCCTTTGTGTTAGGAAGTTTGGCAATACTATTGATGTTAGTTCGTGCTTGGCCTAAGAGGGTGGATACAAATGCGTAAGTTAGGTGTATTGTTGGTTGTTTCAATCTTATTATTTGTGTTTGGCTGTGGAACTTTTGTATATGAATTGAGTCTAATTAGTCCAAATCAAATTGATTTGTCAAAAGAAACGCAGACTATGACAACGACAATGCCCGACAGCTGTCACTTATATACAAAGACGTATCTAAGTTCGGTTGGCGATGTACGTGTCGTTGTAGACGAGATGGTGGAAGATAATCAATTACCGAATAATTCATTGGTGATCACATATCCTAAAATGCTTCATGTTGTGCAGGATGGGGATCAATTGGATTTACAGATGGATGATTATGAGATGTCAAAGAATCTTCAAACCATTTTTGATACGTTCAAATCAAAGAGTTACGACGAATATTATGCGAATAATGATGAAATTCATGTAAGTCTACGATATGGCAAGGCATTAAAGGATAAAATTACATTGGTGGATGACTACTATTAAGGAACAGTTTATACTGTTTCTTTTTGATTTTTAACAAGTGTGTTAAAATACTGTTATGGTGAAAAATAATAGAGACTGGAGTCGTTTGTTGAGAATGATTCTGGTGGGTGATAAAAAGAAGTCAAATTCGCTAAGAAATTTAAAAAGGGGTAAAGTGACAAATACGCCTTTACGTAGAAAGCAGGATGTGAAACGATGAGTGATACGAATACGATGTCAACGAGTGCAAGGTTTGCGCAGATTGTATCTATATTAAGAAAACATCATATCCAAAAGGGAATGGATCCCGTTAAGTTACGTATGATACTTGAAGACTTGGGTCCTACTTTCGTTAAGATTGGACAAATTATGTCGACAAGACAGGATCTGTTTTCTGAGCGTTATTGTAAAGAGTTGATGAAGCTTCGCTCGCAGGCAAGCCCCATGCCTTTTTCTATGGTTGAACAAATCATTCAAGAGACGTATGGCGATTTATTTCAAGAAGAGTTTGAAAGTATTGATGAGATTTGTCTAGGTTCAGCATCTATTGCGCAGGTGCACGCTGCTACTTTGAAGTCTAAAAAACGAGTTGTACTTAAGATTCAGCGTCCTAAGATCTATGAGTGGATGGAACGGGATGTGGCCTTGTTAAGAAAGGCTGTTAAGATATTGAATCTTTCAGATATTGTATCAAGCGTAGTGGATCTAGATATGGTCATCGATGAATTTTGGACAACCGCAAAACAGGAGATGGATTTTACGATTGAGGCTCAATTTGCGAAACGCTTTAAGAATGATTATAAGGATTGTAAGTTTATTGATGCGCCAAAGATTTATGACGAATATACAAGAAAGAATATTCTGGTGATGGAATATGTGGATGGCATTGAGATCAATGATTCAAAAAAATTAGATGAGCTGGGATATGATCGTAGTGAGATAGCGGATAAATTGGCATTTAATTATATTTCACAGATTATTGAGAATGGTTTCTTTCATGCGGATCCACATTCGGGAAACCTAAGAATTCGTGATAATCAAATCGTATGGATCGATTTTGGTATGATGGGCACTTTAGATGCGAATGAACGTGAAACGATGAAGGAGGCTGTTCGTGCAATTGCCTTGAGGGATACACAAAAGTTAGTGGATTGTATCTTGATGATAGGGGATTGTAAAAAGGAGATTGATTATACGGCTTTTTGTGCGGATATGGATCGTTTTGTGAATCAATATTTGAGTGTTCCATATTCAGAAATTGATGTTGCCAAACTGATTCAGGATATGTTTTCAATTTGTCATGTATATTCGATTTCTTTGCCTAAAGGCATTAGTATGTTAGCTCGTTCTATGATGACGATTGAAGGAACGTTAACAGCTTTAGATCCGAATATGAATACGATGAAGATTGCGATGAGTCATAAGTCAAGTTTGACAAAAATTGATTGGGAGAAAGAAATCAAGTCGGGATTTAAGCGTAGTATTGATGCGCTTTCTCGTTCGGTGGATATTCCTGTGCAGGCAAGTGATGTGTTGAAGATGGTTCAAAGAGGACAGATCAAGGTCAATTTGAATCTAATGGGTTCTCAAGCTCCACTTGCCAAGATTGATCAGATGGTGAATCGTTTGATTGTATGTGTGTTGATTGCCGCTTTGGTTATGGGTTCAAGTTTGATTTGTACGACAAAAATGAAGCCGATGATTATGGGAATACCAGCACTAGGATTTTTTGGGTACATCATTGCGATTGGGATGAGTGTATGGTTGTTTTTTAAGATGTTATTTTTGCATCGAAAAAACAAGTCTTTTTAAAGGGGAAGTATATGAAAAAAGGTAAAACTACAGTGGCTTCACTATTGATTGTGTTGGTCACTTTGGGACTGGATCAATGGACAAAGTGGGCTGTTGAGAAGTCTATCGCATTAAATGATTCGGTTGAAATGATCAATCATTTCTTTTATTTGACATATGTTCGAAATACAGGAGCAGGTTTTAGTATGTTTGCGGAAGCTGGAATGGGTTTCTTTGCCGCACTTACCATTATTGCCTTAGTTGGTATGGTATATATGTTTTTTAAAACGAATGATTCGCGTTATCAGATTTGTTTATCTTTAGTTTTTTCGGGAGCTATTGGAAACTTTATCGATCGTATGACGCTAGGCTTTGTAAGAGACTTTTTTAGTTTCTATATTTTTGGCTATCCATTTCCCGTATTTAATGTAGCAGATATCTGTATTACAGTGGGTATCGCATTAATATTAGTAAGTATGTTTATAGATGATAAGAAGGAGCAAGCAAGATGGAAACAAGAATCTTAAAGATAGATGAAGATACTAAATTGGATCGTTTGGATAAGGTTCTTGCGGAAAAATTGGATTTTTCACGTAAGAGAATTAAGGATTTATTAGACGAAGGAAATGTCTTGGTCAATCAAAAGGTTATGAAGGCAAGTTATAAAGTTTGTGTAGGAGATGAAATCGAGGTTTCTATTCCTGAACTAGATCCTATGGAAGTTCTTCCTGAACCAATTGATTTGGATATTGTATATGAGGATCATGATATTATTGTGATCAATAAGCCAAAAGGCATGGTTGTGCATCCAGCTCCTGGTCATTATTCTGGAACTTTAGTGAATGCGTTGTTGTATCATTGTAAAGATTTGAGTGGTATCAATGGGGTGATGCGTCCAGGTATCGTACATCGTATTGATAAGGATACGTCAGGATTATTGGTTGTTGCCAAGAATGATGTGGCCCATGAATCTTTAAGTCAGCAATTACAGGATAAAACGTGTCATCGTGAATATGTAGCTATTGTACATAATCCTTTTACGCACGAGTATGGTACGATCCATGCACCCATTGGTCGTGATGAAAAGGATCGTCAGAAAATGGCGGTTACCGCAAATAATTCGAAGGATGCGATTACGCATTTTACAGTATTGGAAAACTTCAAGAAATTTGCGTATATCAAGTGTCAGTTAGAGACGGGTAGAACACATCAGATTCGTGTTCATATGCAGTATATTGAACATCCAATCGCAGGAGATCCTAAGTATGGTCCTAGAAAAACAATTCAGGCCAATGGTCAGTTGTTGCATGCGTGTGCGTTGGAGTTTGTGCATCCTACGACAAAGGAAAAGATGCGTTTTGAGATTGGTTTAGAACCTACTTTTGAAAGAGTTTTAAATGAACTTAGAGAAGGGGAAGAATAATGCGTGATGATGTATTAAGTTGGGATCAATATTTTATGGGCATGGCTCATTTGAGTGCAAAGCGTTCAAAAGATCCAAATACGCGTGTAGGAGCTTGTATAGTCAATCCTCAAAAAAGAGTGGTTGGACTTGGATACAATGGTTTTCCTTATGGTTGTGAAGATGAGGAGTTTCCTTGGGATCGAGATGGTGAATTTCTTGAGACTAAGTATCCTTATGTTGTGCATGCCGAATTGAATGCAATTTTAAATAGTATTCAAGACCTTCATGGTTGTACTTTATATGTTTCATTATTTCCTTGTAACGAATGTGCAAAGGCCATTATTCAGGCTGGCATTTCTTGCGTAGTATATGAAAGTGATAAGTATGATGGAACTGAAGGCAATATTGCCAGTAAGCGTATGTTTCATGAGGCGGGAGTAAAGCTTGTACAGCTTCCTTATGAGATTGATGTAGAAACAAAAATTAGTGAGCGTTAAGTCATCCAATTGGATGGCTTTTTTTAAAGTAAACGTTGTAAACAAATGAAAATTGTGTAACAAAAAAGACAAAGTTATATGTTTTATAACCGCTTTCTAACCGGTAAAATTCTATACTTTAGTTGTAGATGGGAAGGGTAACTATCTAAGAATAGAAAAGGAGGAAAATTGAATATGTTGAAGAACTTGAAGAGAGCATCGGCGATTATGTTGTCGCTTGCGATGGCTGTTCAGTTCGGATTGGCAGATACTTACTATGCGAATACGCTATCAGAAGAACCAATAATAGAAGAAACCCAAGAACAAGAACCGGTAACGGTTGAAGAGGGTTCGCAACAAGTGGCTGTCGAACAAACTGAAGCGCCTGCAATAGATGCGAAAGAAGAGTTTGTACAAGTGCCTGAAACCAAGTCTGTAACATTAAGTTATGTAGCTGAAGATGGAACAATATTACAAGATGCTACCACTCATGAGTATGAGATGGGTTACAGCTTGAATTCGGATGCAAGTGTGATGTTGAATTTTGATGGTTATACCCTAAAAGATGTAGTTATGAATGATTCACAAATCGTAGCTGCAGCCCAAGCAAATTTAAATGTGACTTCAGATTTGACAAGTGTGAAATTTGTTTACCAGAAGGTAATGACAGAATCGCACCCAGAAGCAAATGAAGCTCAAGAAGAAAACAAAACTGAAGAAAAAACAGAAGAAGATGCTGAGGCAAACCCAGAAGCGAAGGAAGAATTACCAGAGTATCCTGCATTTAATATGAGTGCTACAGCTGGAAACGTAACCGTTCATGTAACGGCGGCCGAAGGTGTTTTACCTAGTGGTGCACAATTAATCGTTAAGCGTGTTACAAGAAAAGCTATTTTGAACGCTGTTGAAGAAACAGTTACGGAAAAGGATAAAGAGGTTGATTCAGCTATAGCTCTGGATATTACGATTGTGAATGCAGATGGTATCGAAATTCAACCAAACGGAATTGTTAATGTTAGCTTTGAAAATGTAGCAGTTGGTGGTGAAGAAGTCAATGTTTACCATGTTACTGATGATGCAAGTACAGTAACTGAGGTTGCTACAAATACACAAAGCTTTGATGCAAATCACTTCTCAATTTATGTTATTACGGGTGAAAAGAAAGTCGAATTGACAACATTTAACTTTGTTGCCGAAGGTAATACAGTTAGTACACAAATTGTTAAAACAGGGGATACATTGATTACTCCAACGGCTCCAGATATTGCTGGAAAAGCATTTGTGGAATGGCAAGAAAATGGATCTAAGTTTGATGGCTTTGGTGTACAGACTATTACTAAGACTGAAGCTCGTACAATTACTGCGAAATACGAAGACGCATTATATGTTTACTTCTATAATCCAGAAGGAACACAGATCATGCGTACAGAAAAAGTTGCAGACCACAATAGTCATGATTACTCACACGTATCTTATGATGTTGACGCAACTCACAAATTAGTTGGTTGGGCAGCAGATCAGAACGGTACTACAAATATCGCAAAAAATATCACAGTACCAGAAGGAAGTACTTCTGTAAATGTATATGCGATTATTAAAGAAGGTTATTGGGTAACTTTTGATTCTGATGGTGGAAGTGCAATTGATTCTCAATTCGTATTTGACAAAATCTCTCTAAATGATCAAACAACACCTACAAAGCCAGGTTATACATTTATTGGTTGGTACAATGGAACAGAAATAGTAGAGAATGGTTCGGCAGTAACGACTCCAATGACATTAAAGGCTCATTGGAAAGCTACTAAAGTAAGTTACACAGTTATTCACTGGTGGGAAAATGCCGATGATGATGAATACTCATTCCAAGAATCTGAAAACAAAACTGGTCTTACTGGAACAGAAGCAAACGCAAAGGCAAAATCTTATGAAGGATTTACAGCACAACCAGTTACTAAAAAGACAATCAAGGGTGATGGCTCAACAATCGTTAGTGTTTACTATAAGAGAAATATTTATAAAGTGGAATTCTTCGATGTGAGAGGAAGGACACAATATAAAGATTTAACTATTGAAGCTAAATACGGTCAGGATATTAGTAAACAATGGCCTACAAAGTATGAAAGTTCGTCTTGGCTTACTAGGCCAAATGGAAGTACATTCCAAGCAAATATAGCTACAATGCCTTTATATGGAGCAAAGTTCTATGGTCCTAAAACAGGTTATGGTACTGAAACTGCATCTTACTATGTACAAGTCTTACCTGGAGACAGGCACAGTTAAAATGGATGGTATTCAATATAAATTGGATCATAAAGATGCTTCTCCTGGTAGTTATTATAGTACTACTACTGTAACTGAAGAAGATCAGTATCCGTTAAAAGGTTATGCTTTCAATAAAGGGCCAAGTACAAAGATAGGTCAAAGATATGATGGAGCTAAGTTCTACTACACACGTAATTCTTATGACTTGAAGTTTATCAACAATGGTAAACAAGAAAAAACTGTTTCTAAGAAGTATGAACAAAGTATTTCAAGTGAGAACTATACTCCTACAAGACCTAGTGCATTGCCAGAATACTATGTATTTGATGGCTGGTACGAAAATGAACTTTGTGAAGGTGAAGCATTTAACTTTACGGGTAAGAAGATGCCAGCTCAAAATGTTACGTTATACGCAAAGTGGACGGCTTCTGATGTTAAGTTCACTTATAACTTGAATAATCCTGAAGGTACAGTAGATAAGGATACTAAGAAGGTAGAGGCTGGTACAGTAGCTAGTACAGTATTACCAAGTATTCCAACAATCAATGAATATTCATTTGCGGGTTGGTATTATGCGGATGGTAATGGAAATATTACTTCTGAAGTATTCAATACGAATAACACAATTACTAGAGATACAAGTATCGTTGGTAAATGGTTGTATAAAGGTGAATTAAGAGTAGTTTATGATCCTGGTACTGAAAAGGATGTAACTGTTCCTACGGATGATAGAGTTTATGCAGGTGGTGCAAGAGTTACTGTAGCTGGTAATGCGACTACTACTTCAGGTAAGAAATTCTTAGGTTGGGAATTAAATGGAAACGTTTATAAGCCTGGACAGTCATTTGAAGTAAACAAGGATATTGCGAATAAGGATAATCAGATTATCTTAACGGCAACTTGGGGTAATGCAGAAACTTCTACAACATTGACTTATAATCCTGGTAATGGAATTGGTACAGCTACGAGAGTTGATGTCATGAATAATGAGGCAGTCGAAATTGAAGCTCATAATTCATTAGGATTTAAGGCTCCTGTAGAAGCAGGTAAAGAATACTACTTTGCTGGTTGGGCTGATTCTAAAACAGGAAATGCAACTTATGCAGATGGACAAACAATCAATATTGATGCGAATGGTGAAAACGTTCTATATGCAGTTTGGGTTGAAAAGACTGAAATCACATTGGTTGCGAATAGTGGTACACGTACTTATAACGGTGCTGAACAGTCAATCGAAGGTTTTGAATCAACTACAATGAATGGTTACACAGTATCTGGATTAACAGCAGTAACTAAGGGTACAAATGTTGGTGAATATATTAACACTGTATTTGATGGAACGGCTAAGGTTGAAAAAGATGGTGTTGATGTAACGGATAAAGTGGTTGTGAAGACTCGTGCTGGTAAGCTAGTTATTACGCCTAAGTCAATCACTCCTGATGGACCAAATACTCCAGAAGATAAGAAGACTGGTATTCAGGTAACTAAGCCTAAAGATACAATGTACAATGGCGAAGAACAGAAGAACAAGCCAACTGTAGAAGATACGAAGACAGGTGCAACACTTGTTGAAAATGTAGATTACACATTATCTTATACAGCAGCAGTCGATGCGGGTACAGTCGAAGTAACAATTACAGGTAAAGGTAACTACACTGGAACAGCGAAGACTTCTTATGAAATCACTAAGCGTAATGTAACTTTGACAAGTGCAACAGATTCTAAGGTTTATGACAAGAATCCATTAACAAAGAAAGAAGTGACAGTAAGTGGTGATGGATTCGTTAAAGAAGAAGGTGCTACTTACAATGTAACTGGAAGTCAGACAGAGACAGGTTCAAGTAAGAATACATTCACTTATACATTGAATGAAAAGACATTAGAAAAGAACTATGTTATTGAGACAAAAGAAGGTACATTAGAGGTTACTCCTGTAACAGATAAAGTTGTAGTTGAAATCAAAGGTAAGACAAAGACTGAAACTTATAATGGAAATACACATGAAGTAGAAGGCTATGATGTTACAAATATTTCGAATGCATTATATCTAGAAGAAGCAATTCATTTTGAAGGTGCTGCCAAAGCATCTCGTAAAGATGTAGGAACTACTTATATGGGATTGAATGCATCTCAATTCAGTAATACAAGTGCTAACTTCACAAATGTAACATTTAGAGTAACAGATGGTTGGTTGAAGGTTGATCCTAAGTCAATTGATCCAGAAGATGAGAAGACTGGTATTCAGGTAACTAAGCCTAGCGATACAATGTACAATGGCGAAGAGCAGAAGAACAAGCCAACTGTAGAAGATACAAAGACAGGTGCAACACTTGTTGAAAATGTAGATTACACATTATCTTATACAGCAGCAGTCGATGCGGGTACAGTCGAAGTAACAATTACAGGTAAAGGTAACTACACTGGAACAGCGAAGACTTCTTATGAAATCACTAAGCGTAATGTAACTTTGACAAGTGCAACAGATTCTAAGGTTTATGACAAGAATCCATTAACAAAGAAAGAAGTGACAGTAAGTGGTGATGGATTCGTTAAAGAAGAAGGTGCTACTTACAATGTAACTGGTAGTCAGACAAGTGTTGGTGAAAGTGATAATGAATTTACTTATACATTGAAGTCAAATACAAAGGCTAAAAACTACAATATTACTACTCACAATGGTAAGTTGAAAGTGACAGCCGAAGCGAGTGAAGTTACAGTAGTTATTACTGGTCGTAATGGAACGTTCCCATATGATGGAACTGAAAAGAGTGTCAAAGGTTATGATGTATCGATTACTCAGGGTAGTACTTATACAGAAGCAGATTTCACATTCAGTGGAAATGATGAAGTTAAGGGTACAGAAGCTGGTACATACAATATGGGATTGAAGCCAGAAGATTTCACAAATAACAATACGAACTACAGTTCTGTAACGTTCGTAGTAAATGATGGATCATTAGTAATTAATCCTAAGTCAATCATTCCTGATGGACCGGATACTCCAGATGAAAAGAAGACTGGTATTGAAGTCACAGATCCTGAAGGTTCAATCTATGATGGTTTACCACATGTAAATCCATTAAAAGTAACAGATACTAAGACTGGTAAGGAACTAGAAGAAAACAAAGATTACACATTGACATATGTAGGTGATGTAGTCAATGTTGGAACAGTGAAAGTAAAAGTCAAAGGTATTGGAAACTATACAGGTGAATTTACTAAGAAATATCAGATTACTCCAAGAGAATATACAGTGACAACAGATAGTGCTGAAAAGCCTTATGATGGAACTGCATTAACAGCTGGTGGTAGAGTTAACAACTTAGTAGATGGCGAAACAGTTACATTAAAGATAACTGGTAGTCAGACTGAGGTTGGTTCTTCTAACAATACTTATAGTTTAACTTGGGATGGTTCTGCAAAAGAAAAGAACTATACTCATGGAACAGATTCAATTGGATTATTAACAGTTACTCCTAAGTCAATTATTCCTAGTGATACAAATGGTATTGAAGTAACAAAACCTGCTGATTCTAAGTATGATGGTAAGGTTCATGAAAATAAACCGACTGTAAAAGATAACAAGACTGATAAAACTTTAGTTGAAGGTACAGATTACACATTATCTTATAATGGTGATACTACAAACGTTGGTACAGTAACAGTAACAATTACTGGTATTGGAAACTACACAGGTAGTCATGATGTAACATATCAAATCACTAAGCGTACAGTTAAATTAACGAGTGGATCTGATTCTAAGACTTATGATGGAACTCCATTAGTTAAACATGATGTAACAGTAAGTGAAGATGGATTTGCGGATGTTGAAGGTGCAACTTATAGTTACACTGGCACTCAGACAGATGCGGGTTCAAGTGAAAATACATTCACTTATGCATTGAATGAAGGAACGTTAGCTTCTAACTATGAAATTACAACTGCAAACGGTACATTAACAGTAGAAGCTGTGAAGACAGAAGTTAAAGTAGAAATTACTGGATATACAGATACAGTCACTTATGATGGACAAGTTCATTCAGTTAGTGGTTATGATGTCACAAATATTTCGAATAAACTATATTCTGATACAGCTATTAGTTTCACAGGTACTGCAGTAGTAAGTAGAATAGTTGCTGGAACGTCTTATATGGGATTAACAGCTGCTCAGTTCAGTAATACAAGTGCTAACTTCACAAATGTAACATTCGTAGTTCATGATGGTTGGTTAAAGATTGATCCTAAGTCAATCATTCCTGATGGTCCGGATACTCCAGATGAAAAGAAGACTGGTATTGAAGTAACAAAACCTGCTGATTCTAAGTATGATGGTAATGTTCATGAAAATAAACCGGTAGTCAAAGATACTAAGACGGGTGCAACGTTAGTTGAAGGTACAGATTACACATTATCTTATAAGGGTGATACTACAAATGCTGGTACAGTAACAGTAACGATTACTGGTGCTGGAAACTATACAGGTAGTCATAACGTAGAATATCAAATCACTAAGCGTAATGTAACATTGACAAGTGCAACTGCTTCTAAGGTTTATGATAAGACTCCATTAACAAACAGTAATATAACAATTGGTGGTGATGGATTCGCTAAATTAGAGGGTGCATCTTACAACGTAACGGGTTCTCAGACAAATGTTGGAGATAGTAACAATGAATTTACTTACAAGTTGAACGATGATACGAAGGCTTCTAACTACAACATCGAAGTTAAGTTTGGTAAATTATATATCACAACTCAAGATGGACAAGTGATCGTAGTCATTACGGGTCATAAAAAAACATATGATTATGATGGAACTGAAAAGACAGTGAGCGGATATGATGTATCCATTACTGAAGGTAGTACGTATGCAGAAGCAGATTTCACATTCAATGGAAATGCTGAAGTGAAAGCGACTGCAGCCAATACGTATCCAATGGGATTGAAGGTAAGTGATTTCACAAATAACAATACGAACTACAGTTCTGTAACGTTTGTAGTAAATGATGGATCATTAGTAATTAATCCTAAGTCAATCATTCCTGATGGACCGAATACTCCAGATGAAAAGAAGACTGGTATTGAAGTCACAAATCCTGAAGACTCAATCTATGATGGTTTACCACATGTAAATCCTTTAACAGTAACAGATACTAAGACTGGTGCAGCATTAGTTAGAGATACTGATTACACATTGACATATAGTAGTGATGTAATCAATGTTGGTACAGTTGAAATAAATGTTAAAGGTATCGGAAACTATACTGGTGAATTTACTAAGACTTATAAGATCACACCAAAAGAATATACAGTAACAACAGATTCTGCAAAGAAGGTTTATGATGGAACTGCATTAACAGCTGGTGGTAAGATTGAAGGTATCGTGGATGGTGAAGTTGTTGTTGTTCATACAACGGGTAGTCAGACGGAAGTTGGTTCAACTCCTAATACTTATAAATTAGAGTGGAAGAAAGCTTCAAGTAAAAACTACAAGTTAAAAGAAGATTCTATTGGAACATTAACAGTAACAGAACAGACAATCGATCCAGGTAAAGATCCAGACAAACCAAATCCTAACTACAGTGGTGTTACAATCAATAACCCAAGTAACTCTGTATATGATGGTAAGGAACACAAGTGGTCTCCTGCAGTTACAGATAAAGAAGGAAATGCATTGGTTGAAGGTACTGATTACACAGTAGAATATTCAACATCTGATTTCAGAAATGTAACTGGAACAATCACAGTAACGATTAGTGGTATTGGAAACTACACGGGAACAGTAACAAGAACATACGAAATCACACCTAAGGCTTATACAGTAACAACTGAATCTGCAAAGAAGGTTTATGATGGAACTGCATTAACAGCTGGTGGTAAGATTGAAGGTATCGTGGATGGTGAAACAGTAGAATTTACTACAACGGGTAGTCGAACTGTTGAAGGTACTTCAAAGAATACGTATAGCTTGAAGTGGAATGGATCAGCTATTCAGACAAACTACAAGCTTGCCAAAGAATCTATCGGTGATTTAACAGTAACGCCTAAGTCAATTATTCCTGATGAGCCTAATACTCCAGATGATAAGAAGACAGGTATTACGGTAAGTAATCCAAAAGATTCTAAGTATGATGGTCAAGAACATCGAGAAGTATTAACAGTTAAAGATACTAAGACTGGTAAAGATTTAATCGCAAATAAGGATTACACAGTAGTATATAGTGATGATTTAGTAAATGCTGGTACAGTAACGATTAAGGTTTCTGGATTAGGTAACTACAGTGGATCATTCACTAAGACGTACAAAATTACTAAGCGTTTAGTAACATTGACAAGTGCAACTGTAAGTAAGACTTATGATGGTCAAGCATTGACGAATACTTCTATCACAGTCAGTGGTGATGGATTCGTAGAAGGTGAAGGTGCTTCTTATGAGGTAACTGGAACTCAAACAAAGGTTGGAAATAGTGCTAACGCATTTGAATATAAATTGAATGAAAATACATTAGCTTCTAACTACGACATTACTAAGGTTGTTGGTACATTAACAATTACAGCAGCTCCGGCTCCTGTAACTCCACCAACTTCACCAACTCCAGTAAGTCCTCCTCCAGTAACACCTCGATACATTCAACAAGTAGTTCCTGCTTTAACTCCACAAGAGGAAGTTAAGAAGGAAAAGACTCCTAAGGCTGAGCCTAAGGAAGAAAAGGTTGAAAAGGAAAAGACACCTAAGGCTAGACCAGAGAAATTCTGGGCATTAATCAACTTGATTTGTGCTATCGTAACGGTATTATTCGGATTGTTGTTATTGATTTCTAAACGTCATAAGAATAAAGATGACGAAGAAGATGATGAAACTAAAGATCAAACAACTACAAATGAAGATGAAGAAAAAGAACAAGAAAAGAAACGTGGATTATTCACTCGCGTACTTGCAGTTCTAATCGCAATCGTATCTGTTGTATTCTTCCTAGTAACTGAAGACTTAAGCCTTCCTTGGATTTGGACAGATCAATGGACAATTTGGATGGTTGTTATTGGATTCGTACAAATCGTAGTATTCTTCGTAGGACGTAAATGGAAAAACGTTGATGATGATGAAGACGAAGAAGCACAACAAGCTTAATGAAAGTCGATAATCACACAAAGGGGTAGCCTAGTGCTACTCCTTTTGGTTTTGGTTATTTTTTCTGTTGTAAACAATCGTTCACAAGGTTTATAATTAATAGTGAATGTAAAGGAAACAGTTATGAAAAAACAATTAACGCAGTTAATGCCTACGCTTGTAGTTATGGTCTTGATATTGGCATTGACTGTCGCAACATACAATATTAGTTTAAGACAAGAAGAAGAGGAATGTTTTAACCGGTTAGAAAATGCGAGTGAAACCATAGTTCAAAGTATTAAAAATCGTGTGAATGATGATTTGAATTATTTACGCTTGATTGGAAAAGATTTCTCAAATGAAGACCATTTACCTACGTATGAAGAATATAAAGATCGACTTAGTACTTTTGAAGATGTATCTTTGTTTGAACGTGTTGATTTGTTGATGAAAAACAATACGTTATATACAATGCATGATGAGGTTCAACAAATTTATACTAATGAATTTTTAGTATTGAATTCAACCGCCGAATATATGGATCTAGTTCATACAGATACTTTGACAAATAAACGAAGTGTGAATTATTACGTGCCTATCCTACAAAAGGATGAGGTTGTTGCCTATTTGGTAGGTGTACTTCAATGTGATACATTAGATGATCAGTTTTATACAAAAATATGGAATGGAAAGACGCACAACTTAATTATTGATACAACCGATGGACAGGTCGTGATGGATAACCAAGATTTGAATGTTGAAAATATTGCTTCAGATACAGATTTTAAATTATTGTCGCCAAAGAAGAATGTTTTGAAACAAATTCATTCTTTAAAATCTAGTGTTGTCGCTTTTGAAAAAAATGGCGAAAAGAAATATCTCATTTATAAACCAGTTGGAGTATACAATTGGGAACTTTTAGTTATGGTAAATGAAGAGGATGCCTTTGCGAGTGTATTGACATTAAAGAACAATTATATGGTCATGGTCATCTGTGAAAAATTGATCCTCTTACTGTATTGTGGATTCTATATCACAAAAGTTCGCAGAATTTCTAAAAAATCCAACGAACTCACGGAAGATTTAAATGTATCCAATACATTAATTCAATGTGTTCGAAAATTATCGAATGATTTATATAAAGAAAGTACCATTGATGAAATCCTTCAGATCATTTGTGAGTTTTATCAAGCTGAAAGGTGTTACGTATTAGATTTGGATATGGACAATAAAAAGGCAAATGGTATCTTTGAATATGGAAAACGACATGATGACATTCATATTGAGAACATGGTTCGTTTGTGTTTAGAACATACAGATTTAATCAATCAATTCTTTGAAAACCAAAAATCTTATTATATAGAAGATGTGACTCATGAAATACCTTCTACAAGTCCAATTTATGCGACTTTTATGCAACAAAAGATTCATAGTATTATCGTTGTACCGTTTATGGATAATAAAAAAATCAAAGGTGTTTTTGCGGTAGACAATCCAAAACAGAATTACTACCAAAAAGATTTCTTAGAATCTTTATGTTTCTTTATTAAAACGGCTATGGAAAGAGAAAAAGAGAAGACAAAACTAAAAAATTTAAGTTATGTAGATTCTTTGACTTATGCACAAAATCGCAATCACTTTAATGAATATATTGAACAAAATAGAAACAAAGAACTCCATTCTTTAGGTGTTATTTACTTAGATTTAAATGGACTTAAAGAAATCAATGATAAAATGGGACATATCGCAGGAGATACACTCATTATTACTGCATCATATGCTCTACAAGAAATCTTCTTAGATAATTCCTATCGTGTAGGTGGAGATGAATTTGTGGTCATTGAACAAGATGTATCCGAACTCTTATTCTTTGATCAATATGCAAAATTACTCAAACGGATGAAAGAATTAGAAATCAGTGTTGCGACAGGTTGTGTATGGAAAGAAACTTGTTCAAATCTATCTGAAACTTTACAAGAAGCCGATCAAAAGATGTATGAAGATAAAAAGCGTTATTATTCTTTAGCTGAAAATGATCGAAGAAGCCGATAAAAAAGATTGGAAATTAAACTCCAATCTTCTGTGTGTTTTTGAAATGAAGCTTTGCCACTTGGTAAAGCTTTTCTTTTCCAAATTTTTCTACGAATTTCTTGCCGCACACATCCACCTTGCTTCCGGCACCCTTCTCAAATTTGAAATCATATTTTTCTTCCATAAGATCCCACGTTTCTAGAAAGGCATTTCTTGCCAGGATACTCGCGCAAGCTACTGCCAGGTATTTGTTTTCGGCCTTGGTTTCAAATGTGATACCTCTAATGACTTCAGGAAAGCCTTGTAAGTAGCGATAGTAACTTTTTTCTTGCACAAACTGATCAATAACAATCTGCTTAGGAAGCGTATATCCTTTATGTACCAAATTTACATAAGCCTGGTTATGCAGACGACACTTCATATCCACCATATTACAAGTATCATGCATGTCATTATATTTTGAATTGGGAACAATCAAAATACTATGTGGACATACTTCCTTGATGATAGGTGCAAGCTTACGAATCTTAACATCATCCACCTGCTTTGAATCTTGAATGCCAAGATGTGCAAGTTTTTTGCGAGCCTTGTTTGTGACAATGCAGCTAGCCACTACAACCGGACCAAAATAATCACCTGTACCAACTTCATCGCTGCCCGCTTGATCTTGTGCTTCACTATGCGTTTGTTTTGGTTCTAACCAAGAAAGATCGGCTCCCTGAAATACAACTTTACCACTTGTATATGCCGTAATCGAACATTCTTTCGTTTTGATTTGATAGTACGTATACTGTGGTGTACTTTCTTTTAATATAAATGGAGATAATCGATTTTTTAATTGAAAGATCTCTTCTTTTGTCATATTCTTTGTCAATGTTGCCATTTTAATCACCTTATTTAGTTTACCATAAATTTTGTGTTAAAATAGGTGAGAACGGAGTATTTTATGGAACAAAATTTTAGAAACGAATTAAACCAGGCCATTGATTTTTCAAGTGTATTAACACAGATTTCTGCATTTTCTAGCTTTTCTTGCGCCAAAGAAAAAATTTTAAATGCGTTGCCTGTATTTGATAAATTAGAAATACAAGAACAATTAAACTATGCCAAAGAAGCCATTCAGTTTGAACAAGCCGGAGGCTTACTTTCTTTATCAGGAGCGAATGATATTTCTTTACCAGTCTCAAAAGCTTCGAAACAGATGATACTAACAAGTAAAGAATTGATTTCCATCTACCATTTTTTAACGGCTGTTAAACAAGCCAAACAAAGCCTGGATGGATCTGACTATCCAGAACTGACAAATTTAGCTCAATCTATGGATGGATGTACGCGCTTGATGGATTCAATCATTTCAAAGATTGATCTCACAGGATCGGTTAAAGAAGATGCGACACCCGCATTAAAAAGTATGTATAAGGCGTTGGTAGATACGCGCTTAGCATTACAATCAAAATCAAGACAGTTTTTAAAGAAGAACAGTTCAAAACTTATGGAAAATATGACGACAATCGTATCTGGACGTGTTGTTGTCTTGGTTCGTGCCCAAGATAAGAATGCCTTTGGCGGTATGATTCATGGACAATCCAGTTCAGGACTTGCCTATTATGTTGAACCATCCAGCTTTGTAGCTGATAATAATGAGATTTCATCTTTGATGATTCGAATTGAAGAAGAAAAGAAACGAATCTGTAAGGAATTGTCGATGCAAGTTAAGAAAAATGCGTTGTCTTTAACTTCGGCATTAGAAACATTAACTGTAATTGATGTAGCTTTCACAAAGGCAAAATGGGCAGTACGCTATGATGGATGCATTCCATCTTTACAATCAAGAGATCACTCTATGTATTTAGAACATGCCAAACATCCTTTGATTGATGAAAAGAAAGTGGTTTGTAACACATATGAATTAACGGATAAACAAGCTTGCCTTATGATTTCAGGACCAAATATGGGAGGTAAGACTGTCACATTAAAGACAATTGGACTCTTTGTAGCTTTGGCCCATGCAGCATTTCCCGTATTATGTCATAAAGCCATTCTACCATTCTATCAATCGATGTATTTTGACATTGGAGATCATCAGTCCATTGAAAACAACTTATCGACTTTCTCAAGTCATATTTCTCGTCTGTCTCATATTTGTCAGAAGAGTGATGAGAATAGTTTTATCTTATTGGATGAAATTGGAAATGGTACCGATCCATTAGAAGGAGCCAGTCTTGCGGTTGCGATTTTGGAGTATTTGATTTCAAAAAGAAGTACGATTATTACTTCAACACACTATTCGCAAGTAAAAACATATGGAAAAGCAAATGATTCTGTATTAGTATCGAGTGTTGAGTTTAATCCAGAAACATTAAAGCCAACCTATAAGTATATTCCTGGTGTATCTGGAGCAAGTTATGCCTTTCATATTGCCAGAGAATACAATTTAGAAGAGTCCATTTTAGAAAGAGCGGATTTTTTAAAGAATGAAAATGAAAAGCAGACAGAAAAAGAATTGGAGAAATTAGAAAAACTTCAAAATGATGTCTTGAAACAAAAGGAGCGTTTTAATCAATTGATTGAAGATGCGCACCGCGTTCAAAAGGAGGCTTACGAAAAAGAAAAAGAAATCGAAAAGCGTAAGGCCCAATTGGATGCATCGTATCAGGAACAATTGAATGAGATGCTCGAAAAGAAAAAGGCAGAGGCCAAAGAAATCTTAACTGTGCTTCGTAAAGAAAAGACGGGTAAGCAGCATAAGCAGATTGAAAAGATGCATGAACTGGATCTTTTAAATGAGCATGTTGAAGAAATCGAAGACGATAAGAAAGAATTTAAGGTTGGTGATTATGTGAAAATCACAGGCTTGAATTCGCATGGTGAAATTGTGGATATTCGAAGAAATGAAGCTACTGTTTTAACGAATGGTATGAAGATGAAGGTGAAAATTTCTAAGTTGGAGCCTATGCATAAGCCACAAATCAAGAAAGCAACTTATAAAGCGCATGTAGAATCGGTATCCAGTCGTTTTCCTTTGGAGTTGAATCTAATTGGAATGCGTGTCGAAGAAGGCATTGCTGCTTTAGATAAATATTTAGATCAAGCTGTCGTTAAACACATTAAACAAGTACGTATCATTCATGGTATGGGTACGGGTGCTTTGCGTACGGCTGTTTGGAAGGATTTAAAGAAACAGCCAAATGTTTCTAAGTTTAACAGTGCCGGTCCAAGTGAAGGTGGACTTGGTGCAACTATCGTTATATTAAAGTAGGGGATAAAATGAGTGTTTCTAAACATCTACAAGATAAATTAGCTTTACTTCCAGATTCTCCTGGTTGTTACATCATGAAAGATGAAAATCAGAATATATTGTATGTGGGAAAGGCCAAAGTATTAAAGAATCGTGTGCGTTCTTATTTTCATGGTACCCACAACAATAAGACGACGCGTTTAGTGTCGCACATTCGTGATTTTGAATTTATCGTGACGGGCAGTGAAAAAGAGGCTTTATTATTAGAAATCAATTTAATAAAAAAACATACGCCACCTTACAATATCATGTTTATGGATGATAAGACATATCCATATATTGAGATCACAAAAGAGAATAATTTTGTGGTGCGTACAACACGAAATATCAAAAATAAAAAGAGTGAATATTTTGGACCGTATCCAAGTAGTCAGTCGGCTTATGAAATCGTGAGATTGATCAATCAGATCTTTTGTGTACGTAAATGTCGTCATATTCCGGATACGCCGTGTTTGTACTATCACATGCACCAATGTCTAGGACCTTGTATTCATGAGATTGATCCTAAGGAAAATGAAAAGACGCGTAAAAAAATTAAGAAGTTTTTGCAGGGAGACACCAAAGAGGTGATGGATTCTTTGCAGGCTAAAATGATGGAGGCCAGTGAAAACTTGCAGTTTGAAAAAGCACAGGAAATCTATAATACGATTCAAGCCTTAGAGCATGTCATTGAAAAACAGACGATTGACTTTAAAGATCGTGCTAATCGTGATGTATTTGGATATTATGTGGATTCTGGATACATTTCTTTTCAAGGTTTCTTTATTCGTCAAGGAAAATTATTAGAGAGAAATATGTCAATTACACCGTTGTATGAAGATGAGATGGATGCCTTTACTAGCTTTATCATGCAGTATTATGAAAAAAATGTAGTGCCAAAAGAAATTTTGGTGCCGTCTGGAACGCCTGTGGATGTTTTAAAGGAAGCTTTAAATACGAATGTGCATATTCCAATTCGTGGTGAAAAAAAGAAACTGATTGATTTAGTTTATAAAAATGCCAAGGAAGCACATGAACAGAAGTTTAAACTGGTATTTCGTAAGGATAATGAGTTGCGTCAGGCCAATGAAATGTTGTCAAAAATATTCAATGCGGATATTCATACGGTTGAAATGTTTGATAACTCCCACATCCAAGGTACGTTTAATGTGAGTGGTTTGGTTGTCTTTAAGGATGGCTTACCCGATAAGAATTCATATCGTCATTATAAATTAGATGGGTATCGCAGTGATGTGGACAGTATGAAAGAAGTCATTTATCGAAGATACTTTCGATTGTTGAAAGAACATTTGCCGATGCCAGATTTATTGTTGGTGGATGGTGGTGCTGCACAGATTGCGGCGGCCAAAGAAATTATAGATATGTTGCAGCTTGATTTAAGAGTGGCAGGACTCGTAAAGGATGATAAGCATGCGACAAGAGCATTGATGGATGTGAATTTAAATGAAATTCCCATTGATTCCAAGTCGAGCTTATTCTTCTTATTAACTCGTATGCAGGATGAAGTGCATCGCTTTGCGATTTCGTATCATAGAAAGCTTCGAGATCAGTCTATGACAAAATCTGTATTGGATACGGTGAGTGGTATTGGGCCTAAGCGTAAAAAGGAATTGTTGAAGCATTTTAAAAGCATGAAGCAGATGCGTCTGGCAAGTGTAGAGCAGCTTAGTGAAGTGATTCCTGAAGATGTGGCTAAGATTCTATATGCTCGTTTGCATGAGAATAAATAGTCTAGTATAATGGGGTGCGTGAGGTACTTATTTTGATTAGTAAAAAAGAATTGCGAGCACGTATTTTATTGATTGTGGTTTGTCTAGCGGTGGGCTTATATTGTCTATATACCATGGATAAATCGTATGATCCTTTAGCTCGATATCCTTATACAACCGATGAAAATCGTGATGTTTTATTAAAATATCTAGATAGTGATGATATTGATTATTTGGTAAATCAACATATTTCACCGGATAAATTTATGGATTTTATAGAGTTGAAAGATTTCAATTTAAAAAATACGTTATATTATAAAGAAGCCAAGGAAACGCAGGATGCAGATAATGAATATATCGTCAATTTTGTGAATCGTTTTCGAAAGAATTTTTCGTTTGATTCTTTAAAACAATTGTTGATGCACTATTCATATATTGATTTAACGACGTTCTATGAAAACGAAGCTGTATTATATTCAGATTTAAGATTGATTGCCGATCCAACCAATCCGTATGCTGTATTAAATCAGGAAAATACGGTATATAAGTATATACCAGAAAAGATTACGACATTTAATACTATCTTAGTTCAAACATGTATGGTCGAAGATCTAACGAATATGTTAGATTCGTATGCGTCTGTTATGGATGGGCAGGATCATTTGAATTTGGTCAGTGGTTATTTGAATTATGAACAAATTCTAGATCAATATGTCAACGCATCCAAAGAATATGAGGGTGTTGACCACTATATGTTTAGTGCCGGTAAAAATGAGCAGCAACTCGGGTATACGATTGTATTAGAGGGTCATGATGAATGGATCAATCTATGTAGGCAATATGTTGATGATGAATATGATTATTCAAAAGTCGAAGAAGAATTGTCTGAAGAAAGTAAAAAGCGTATGGAATGGATTGAAGAAAATGCGTATCGCTATGGTTTTGTAGTTCGTTACCAACAAGAACAAGAAAAGAAGACGGGACATTGGTATCAGCCTTTTATGCTTCGTTATGTGGGTGTAAAAACCGCAAAAATCATGCATGATAGTGGTAAGGGCATGGAACAAATGTCATTTCCGGATGAATTGGAGTAAAAGACTTTATGAAAATAGTTGTTGTGAGTGATTCTCATGGAAGAAACGATATATTAAAAACGATCCAGGAAAAACATCCGAATGCGAAATTGTTTATTCATTGTGGTGATTTAGAGGATGATCCGATGAATTATTCGGGCTATATCATTGTGCGTGGAAACAATGATTATTTTGGTCGTTTTGAAAATGAAAGAATCATACCGATTGGTAAACATCAAATTTATGTAACACATTCTCATCGGTTCTCTTATTTTTTAAGAAGTGAACAATTGGTGAATCGTGCTAAAGAATTGAATTGTGACATTGTATGCTTTGGACATACACACGTATCCTTTTTAGATCGTGTTGATGGTGTTACATTAGTAAATCCAGGATCTTTATCGCATTCTAGAGATGGAAAGCCATGTAGCTATGCGATTTTAGATATAAATGAAGATGACGTTCAGGTTGAATTCAAATTTGAGCCTGAGTGGTAAGAAAGAGGGAAGTTTTATGTACAAAATAAATGAATTATATGATTTAGATCATACTTTGGCAAAGGATTATTTAGCAAAGTTTGAATATCCTTGGCAAGCTTTGTCGGGAATCAAAGACTTGATTTTAGAACTAGGTAAAAACTTAGGAGAAGATTATGTGGAAGTCAAAGAACACGTATGGGTACACAAGAGTGCCAATGTCTTTGAAAGTGCATATCTAGGAGCTCCATGCATCATTGGTCCTGAAACAGAGGTTCGTCATTGTGCCTTTGTGCGTGGAAGTGCTTTAGTGGGCGCAAACTGCGTGGTTGGAAATAGTGTGGAATTAAAGAACTGTATTTTATTTGACAATGTAGAAACACCTCACTACAACTATGTTGGAGATAGTATTCTTGGATATCATTCTCACTTGGGTGCTGGGGGTATCACAAGTAATTTAAAGAGTGCTCGTGACAATATCATCTTAAGAAGAAAAGATGAAAATTATAATGTGGTTGAAGAATTTGAAACAGGATTAAGAAAAATCGGTGCCTTTATGGGTGACTATGTAGAAGTTGGATGTAACTCTGTACTTTGTCCAGGAACGATTATTGGTCCACACACAAATGTATATCCACTATCTCGTGTGCGTGGTCAGATTGCGGCAAATTCAATCTTTAAAGATGCTTCACACGTGACTTTAAAGGATTAATCTTACGAACTTGTAATTTTACAAGTTCTTTTTCTTGTGTTAATGTGTAGGTATGAAAAAGTTTGTTAAGTTTATATTTAAATTATTATTAATCTTGATTATTGCCTTTGTAGGCATCTTTTTTGGTAAAGGATATTGGGGTTATTTAGAATTAACACAATCTCAATCTGTGGATGATGTGGTAAGTGAAGTCACATCTAGATCTACTTTTGTCGGATATGATGATTTATCACCTGAACTTGTACGAGCAACGGTGGCAATAGAGGATCGCCGTTTTTATGATCATGGAGGCGTTGATTATATTGGGCTTATGCGTGCACTTGTATCCCAATTTGATGATGATCTATTAAAAAGTGGTGGTTCTACGATTACGCAGCAATTGGCTAAAAATTTATATGGTATGTTTGATGGTACGTGGGATCGTAAAAGTACAGAATTATTTGTAGCTCGTTATTTGGAGAAACATTATTCTAAAAATGAAATCATTGCCCTATATGTGAATGTGATCAATTATGGAAATAACTATACAGGTATCTATGAAGCAAGTTATGGTTATTTTGATACAGACCCAGAAGATCTGACTATAGCTCAGGCTTCTTTGCTTGCAGGAATTCCTCAATCGCCAAACAATTATGAGTTAGTCTATCATTTTGCCCAAGCCAAACAAAAACAATATGCCGTATTAAAGGCGATGGCTGAATGTGGCTATATTTCAGAGAGTGATATTGCGACATATTATAATGCATCTGTTTAAGGATGCATTTTTTTGTGTTTACATTGTGATGATAGAATATTGACAAAATACTATCACATGATATGATTGTGATAGAAATAAGTAAAAATGCCATCATTTTCTTGAGGGTGAAAATCTTGATTGATAAATCAGAAATTATTGATTAGATAGTACAGAATAAATTTAGTATCGCTTTAAATTCAAACAGAATGACAAATTTATCGTTGTTTGATGAGTATTTAATTGATGAAGAGCGGATTAAGATCATATTATTAGATTTAACAGAAGATGATTTCTGTGAAAAGGTTCAAAATAAGCATGTTCAATTTCAACATGAGTGGTTGTATATCTTTGGAAAAGAGATTTCTTTAATGAAGAGGTATGAAGAAAAAAGTGAAGTGGTTCCTTTATATATCAAGTTTAATATGATTGAAAACAAATTTGTGATTGTCATATCATTTCATAAACAAAAGTATCCACTAGTTTATTATTTTCGATAACAGATAAAAAGGAGGTAGTATTGTATGCAAAGAGAAACAGGATTTTGTGTAGAGTGCAGGGATGTCACATCTTATACATTACAGAAGAAGTTCGTGAAAAAGATGATTCGCGGTGAAGAATTAACTTTTGAAATTACTTGTGCTATTTGTGATCGATGTGGTGAATTCATGAGTGTTCCTGGTATTATTGATTTAAATGTACGTGAAGTCGATGAACAATATAGGAAATTAAAGGATTTAGTGACCATTGAGGATATTTATACTTTAATGAAACTCTATAATATTGGCAAGGCACCTTTATCAATCGTATTAGGATTTGGTGAAATAACAATTACTCGTTATTTGTTAGGGCAGGTTCCATCTAAAGAATATTCAGATGTGATTCGTAATGCATTGTTTTCTCCTGAATATATGGAACAAAAAATGCTTGAAAATAAAGATAAAATTGCGATGAGTGCTTTCAAAAAGTCTATGACTAAAGTAAACGAGTTAAAAAATATATTTACTGTTTCGAATAAAATGATTGGTGTTATATCCTATATTTTTGAAAGAATGGATGAAGTGACACCGTTAATGCTTCAAAAGCTGTTGTATTATATACAGGGATTTTCGTTTGCGTTAAATGATAGAGAAATGTTTATAGAAAATTGTGAGGCATGGGTGCATGGACCTGTATATAAAGATGTATATAATATTTTTAAACATTTTAGGTATAATGTGATTGATGATCCGAAGTTTGTAATGTTTGAAGGGTACAAAAAGTATTTGGATGATAAAGATAAATATATTATAGATTTAGTGGTGAATACATTTGGTCAATATGGTGGTAAAATTTTAGAAAAAACAACGCATAAAGAAAGTCCTTGGTTATTTGCGCGTAATGGCTATAGTGACAATGTACCTTCCAACGAAATAATTTCGAAGGAAACGATTAAAGAATATTTTCATGAATTAATAAATGAATATGATATTTCAAAAGAAGAAAAT
>OLQT01000289.1_pt1 | contig 40440 bp, 38 predicted proteins | sample 1672651 | NCBI WGS metagenome assembly OLQT01 (sample SAMEA3136709, study PRJEB25190) | human gut metagenome | biome: human gut; feature: human-associated habitat; material: faeces | place: Austria | collected 2013 | reverse complement strand
TTGTAATAAATATATATTAATGTGGGGGCATTACATAAATAATGAAATAAAAAGGCGTATTATATTGAAAAAAGTATCAAAAAGTGTTAGCATATTACATATAGACAAGAGAATTCAGAAAAACAAAATGTGTATTTTATAAGGAGGATACTTACGTGCAGAATGGATTTTTAGGAATAACTGTTAGTAGTGAACAGGTTGGTTGGGCAGTTACAAATCCCAAATATGAGTTAGAACGTGCATCTCGAAAAGATTTATGGGGTGTAAGGCTTTTTGATAAAGCAGAAACAGCGGAAGATCGAAGAATGTTCCGTACAAACAGACGATTAAATCAGAGAAAAAAGAACAGAATACATTATCTTAGAGATATTTTCCATGAGGAAGTAAATCAAAAAGATCCTAACTTTTTTCAGCAATTAGATGAAAGCAATTTCTGTGAAGATGATCGTACTGTAGAGTTTAATTTTGATACTAATCTTTATAAGAATCAGTTTCCAACAGTGTATCATTTAAGAAAATATCTAATGGAAACAAAAGATAAACCAGATATTCGTCTGGTATACTTAGCTTTTTCAAAATTTATGAAAAATCGAGGACATTTCTTATACAAAGGAAATCTTGGAGAGGTTATGGACTTTGAAAATTCCATGAAAGGCTTTTGTGAAAGTTTAGAGAAATTTAATATTGACTTCCCTACATTATCAGATGAACAGGTAAAAGAAGTCCGAGATATCTTATGTGATCATAAAATTGCTAAAACTGTGAAAAAGAAAAACATCATTACTATTACAAAAGTAAAAAGTAAGACAGCAAAAGCATGGATTGGACTGTTTTGTGGTTGCAGCGTTCCTGTTAAAGTATTATTTCAGGATATCGATGAAGAAATTGTAACGGATCCAGAAAAAATCTCATTTGAAGATGCTTCTTATGATGATTATATTGCAAATATTGAAAAGGGTGTCGGTATTTATTATGAAGCTATTGTTTCTGCAAAGATGCTTTTTGACTGGTCTATCCTGAATGAAATTTTAGGTGACCATCAGTTATTAAGTGATGCAATGATCGCAGAATACAATAAGCATCATGATGATTTAAAGCGTTTACAGAAGATCATTAAAGGAACTGGCAGTAGAGAATTATATCAGGATATCTTTATTAATGATGTTTCTGGAAATTATGTATGCTACGTTGGTCATGCAAAAACAATGAGTAGTGCAGATCAGAAACAGTTTTATACATTTTTAAAAAATCGATTAAAAAATGTGAATGGTATTTCATCAGAAGATGCAGAATGGATTGATACAGAGATTAAAAACGGTACTTTACTACCAAAACAGACAAAACGTGATAACAGTGTTATTCCGCATCAATTACAGTTAAGGGAATTTGAATTAATTCTTGATAACATGCAGGAAATGTATCCATTCTTAAAAGAAAACAGAGAAAAATTATTAAAAATCTTCAATTTCGTTATTCCTTATTATGTAGGTCCGCTAAAGGGCGTTGTAAGAAAAGGAGAGAGTACAAACTGGATGGTGCCTAAAAAAGATGGTGTGATTCATCCATGGAATTTCGATGAAATGGTAGACAAAGAAGCGTCTGCGGAATGTTTTATTTCCCGAATGACAGGAAATTGTAGTTATTTATTTAATGAAAAAGTTCTTCCAAAGAATTCTCTTCTTTATGAGACATTTGAGGTATTAAATGAGCTAAATCCATTAAAGATCAATGGAGAACCTATCAGCGTGGAATTAAAACAGAGAATTTATGAACAGCTTTTCTTGACAGGGAAAAAAGTTACAAAAAAATCTCTGACAAAATATCTTATCAAGAATGGCTATGACAAAGATATTGAATTATCAGGTATTGATAATGAATTTCACAGCAATCTAAAATCTCATATTGATTTTGAGGATTACGATAATCTATCTGATGAAGAAGTTGAACAGATTATTCTTAGAATTACAGTATTTGAAGATAAGCAGCTGTTAAAAGATTATTTAAATCGCGAGTTTGTAAAGCTCTCTGAGGATGAGAGAAAACAGATTTGCTCATTATCTTATAAAGGATGGGGAAACTTATCAGAAATGCTATTAAACGGTATTACTGTAACAGATTCCAATGGTGTAGAAGTTTCTGTAATGGATATGCTGTGGAATACAAACTTAAATCTGATGCAGATCTTAAGTAAGAAATATGGATATAAAGCAGAAATCGAACATTACAATAAAGAACATGAAAAAACCATTTATAATCGTGAAGATTTGATGGATTATTTAAATATTCCACCGGCTCAGCGTAGGAAGGTAAATCAGCTGATTACGATAGTAAAATCTCTCAAAAAGACATATGGAGTTCCAAATAAGATTTTCTTCAAAATAAGCAGAGAACATCAGGATGATCCAAAGAGAACTTCATCCAGAAAAGAACAGCTAAAATATTTATACAAATCCTTAAAATCAGAAGATGAAAAACATCTTATGAAAGAGCTTGATGAATTGAACGATCATGAATTATCCAATGATAAAGTTTATCTTTATTTTCTACAGAAAGGACGCTGCATTTATTCTGGCAAGAAATTAAATCTTTCAAGATTAAGAAAATCTAATTATCAGAATGATATTGACTACATTTATCCATTATCTGCAGTAAATGATCGTTCTATGAATAATAAGGTATTAACGGGAATCCAGGAGAATCGAGCAGACAAGTATACCTATTTTCCAGTTGATTCAGAAATTCAGAAAAAAATGAAGGGATTTTGGATGGAACTGGTTCTGCAGGGATTTATGACAAAGGAGAAATACTTCCGATTATCCAGAGAAAATGATTTTTCAAAGAGCGAACTTGTTAGCTTTATTGAACGTGAAATTTCAGATAATCAGCAAAGTGGAAGAATGATTGCTTCTGTATTACAGTATTATTTCCCTGAATCAAAGATTGTATTTGTAAAAGAAAAGCTGATTTCTTCCTTTAAGAGGGATTTCCATTTAATTAGTAGTTATGGTCACAATCATTTACAAGCTGCAAAAGATGCTTATATTACGATTGTAGTTGGAAATGTATATCATACAAAATTTACAATGGACCCAGCAATCTATTTTAAGAATCATAAGAGAAAAGATTATGATCTGAACCGATTATTCTTAGAAAATATCAGCAGAGATGGACAGATTGCATGGGAAAGTGGTCCATATGGGTCAATTCAGACGGTTCGAAAAGAATATGCTCAAAACCATATTGCTGTTACAAAAAGAGTCGTGGAAGTAAAAGGCGGCTTATTTAAGCAGATGCCATTAAAAAAAGGACATGGCGAATATCCATTAAAAACCAATGATCCTAGATTTGGCAATATCGCACAGTATGGAGGGTATACGAATGTCACAGGTTCCTATTTTGTATTAGTAGAATCAATGGAGAAAGGGAAAAAACGTATTTCTTTAGAATATGTTCCAGTATATCTTCATGAGCGTTTAGAGAATGATCCTGGACATAAACTGTTAAAAGAATATCTGGTTGATCACAGAAAACTTAATCATCCAAAGATTTTACTTGCAAAAGTAAGAAAAAACTCATTACTTAAGATTGACGGTTTTTATTATCGTTTAAATGGTCGAAGTGGAAATGCTCTTATCCTTACAAATGCAGTGGAATTGATCATGGATGACTGGCAGACAAAAACAGCAAACAAGATTTCTGGATACATGAAACGCAGAGCTATTGATAAGAAAGCAAGGGTTTATCAAAATGAATTCCATATTCAGGAATTAGAACAGCTTTATGATTTTTATTTAGATAAATTAGAGAATGGTGTTTATAAAAATCGTAAGAATAATCAGGCTGAATTAATTCACAACGAAAAAGAACAGTTTATGGAACTCAAGACAGAAGATCAGTGTGTATTATTGACTGAGATTAAAAAGCTTTTTGTATGTTCTCCAATGCAGGCAGACCTTACATTGATTGGTGGCAGCAAACACACAGGAATGATTGCTATGTCAAGCAATGTTACAAAAGCAGATTTTGCCGTCATTGCGGAAGATCCTTTAGGACTTAGAAACAAAGTAATTTATTCTCATAAAGGTGAGAAGTAAGTTTTCATATTTGTTCGGAAAATTCATAATCATATCGAACGGCTTTGGAACTGCGTAGAACATGATATGTCTTATGGCTAAAAGAATTACAGGTGCATATTTTGAACTGTGTAAAACATGGCATATGGGAGAATTGGCAACGACTGGAACAGAACACAGTTTTGAAACTGTATAAAACATGACATGTCTTATGGTTCAAATTATTTATACAGTACGTGAAAATAAGAAATTATCGAATAAACTCGTTTAGACGAGAACTGCTAGAGGCAGTAATTGCAGAAAATATAATATTTCTAATCATATATTACCTTATATGATTAATGGAGAAAATAGATGTTTCAAGTAAAAAATAAAGAAACTGGGCAAGAATATACCGTATATGCTGTCGGGGATGAATATCTGACAAAATTTCTGATTTATGAAGATGGACATTGGAAATGGAAGACTATAGATGATTTTGTTCCAGTGATTGTAGATTAAGAAAGCGAGAAATTCACATGAAGATTACAAGAACGATTAAATTTAAAGAATATATCCTCGGATATTTAGAAAAATTAGAGGTTCATGAAGTTCGACGCATTGAAAAAGCCGGACGATTAAGCCGTGACATTATCAAAGAGGAATCTGAAAAATGCGGACACAAATTAATGATTCTTGATACGATTGAAAAAGAAAGGCGTTATGAATGTTCATTAGAAGATTTCTTATCCGTTGCAAGAGAGATTCCACTAAAAGATCAGGAGACTGTTAATACAGAAGAAAAGAATGTTCAGGAAGATAATTCAGAGGATTCCAAGTCTAAGTTAGGTGATTCTGATTGTGCCCCTTGGATTGAAGATTAATGTTATTTTGAGAAATGATTGCAAATGTATTGTCGCATTCGCATCAATCACGATATCGTTTTGGAATTATGTAAAATCAAATGATTGCAAATGTGAGTGGAAAGCGAAAAGCTTGTAGTAGTTGTTTTGGAACTATGTAAAATCAAATGATTGCAAATGGTCAAAGTAATTGCATGGCGTGTAAAAATAAGAATTTATCGAAATAATTTGCTCCGGCAAAATCTGCAAGATGCAGAAATCAAGCTGATCGATGCTTTACATATTTATCTATTTCAATATTTCTTCAACCATATACATTGATCAGCTTTAATAAAAAGAATTAAAATTACGAAAATAAAATTGAATGATTCCAATGGATAGTCGAAAAAGAATTGGATAGTCAACAGGTTTTAGAATAGTGTGAAATTGAATGATTCTAAGGGCTGGAGGTTATAATGTATCTGCCACAGTTTAGAATAGTGTAAAATTAAATGATTCTAAGGGGTCAAATAGATTCTATACAATGCGTGAAAATAAGAAACTTATCGAACAAACCTGTGTAGGAAACAGGAACTGCCGAGGGCAGTAAAAATAAGAAGCATATTTTTATTATGTTTTATTTTATGATGAAGAGGTGGATGATGGTTCTATCTCTGTTTTTGAGAAAATGGATGCATTGCAAAATGCAACAATCTTAGAAGTACAAATACATATTGATGACTTAAAAGATAAATTGGAAGAAGTAAAATTTACTCTTAAAATATCAGGTTTGTATTTGAAGAAGATAATTTTATGGATTCTTATTATAAATCTTATACGTTACCGATTGTATATCACAAAAACTATTTATTAAGTATTAACAATGATAAGGAATAACAATAAATGGAAATAGATTACAGAAAAGAATTAAATAAGAGTCAATATGAAGCTGTTACAACGACAGAAGGACCAGTCCTAATCCTTGCCGGTGCCGGAACTGGCAAAACTCGTTGTATGGTATATCGTGTGGCATATCTGATTGAAAAAGGCGTGTCACCCAATAATATCTTATTATTGACCTTTACAAATAAAGCAGCAAATGAAATGAAGCAAAGGGCAGCAGATATGCTTGATGAACGATGTAGTCAAATTACTGCATGTACATATCATTCATTCTGTGCAAAGATGCTTCGCAAATATTCACAACTGATTGGAATTCAATCAGATTATACAATTATTGATCCGGGAGATTGTGCAGATATCATATCGATCATCGAAACAGAACACGGTATGGATAAAGTAAAAGATTTTCCAAGATCATCTCAACTGGTATCAGCACATAGCAAAGCCTTAAATACGAATCAGTCATTAGAGGATACTTTGTTTGATATGTTCGGTAAATGGAAGTATATGGAAATCGAAAGATTCATTCCAGATATAAAGAAAATCTTAGCGGATTATCAATCATACAAAAAACAAAACAACATGATGGATTATGATGATTTGCTAATCAATTTTATATCTGTATTGAAAAGAAACCCTTCTATAAAGAATAAATTAGCTGATATTTATCAGTATATTATGATCGACGAATATCAGGATTCTAATTATTTACAGGAAAAGATTATTTTTATGTTACGTGAAAAGAATCGTAACTTAGCAGTGGTAGGTGATGATTACCAATGCATCTATGGATTTAGAGGAAGTATGGTAGAAAATATCATTAATTTTCCACAAAAGATGTCCGGATGTAAAGTTGTTTACTTAACACAGAATTATCGCAGCAATCAAGAGATCATGGATTTATCCAATATTGTTATGAAAAAACATTCACTGGAAGGTTTTTTTAAGAAGCTTGTCGCAACTCATGTGGCCAATATTCAGCCATTGCTAGTTCGATCAGAGGACGAGGGCGAAGAAGCTTCTTATATTTTAAATAAGATTATGGCATTACATGATGAAGAAGAGATTCCGTATCATGAAATTTGTGTTCTTGAAAGAAGTTCTTATCATTCTGTAAGACTAGAAGCACTTTTAAATAAAATGAAAATCCCATATGACAAATATGGTGGAATGAAGTTTTTTGATTATGATCATATCAAAAACTTCTTATGCTTTTTGCGATGTCAGATAAATTCACATGATGAAATTGCATGGTTTCGATTATTAAAGTTATTTGATGGTATTGGAAATGTTTATGCCAGAAATATCGCAGCAACATGTAAAACTCTTGGATTAGAGGGACTTGTTCAACACAAATACATAAAAAGAAAATTTCAGCCGGATCTTGAAAATTTAAAGAGTTTTATTGAAAAGCTTAATGATCAAGATTTTCAGATCGAATTGCAAAGCATTAAATCATTTTATTCACGTTTAATGGACATTACATTAATGCTGATGAAAACATCGGAGAAGAAACGTAGGGAGCTTGCTAGAGCAAATAAACAAGCGGTCCGCGATTTTGATACACTGATTGAAATGGCAGATGGATATGATTCTCCAGTGACATTTCTGGAAGAAATAATGCTTGAAGCCAGTCCTCAGAAAGAGGAAGAGGAAGATCGAATGGTTATATCTACAATTCATTCCGCAAAAGGCTTAGAGTTTCACTCTGTTTTTGTTATGAACTGCGTAGATACAATGTTTCCATCTACAGATAAAGATCAGATTGGAACAGTAGAAGATAACGAAGAGTTGAGATGCTTCTATGTGGCAATAACACGGGCAAAAGAACGATTATTTTTAATGGCACCGAAATATATAGCCAAATTTGGATGTGTTGAAGAGGGAATTATCTCCCATTTTATTAGTGATGTTTTTCAAGTAAAGGAGTAATTTATAGTGAAATGCTTAAATTATGTTGTCAATGTGGATTTGAATCCATGTAAAAATGTAAAGCAAATGATTCCAAATGGTTGACATTGAATTATTTTTGTTTTAGCCAGTTTTGGAACCATGTAAAAGCAAATGATTCCAAATGTATCATGAATATAATCAAAATGATTCTAGTGTTTTGGAACCATGTAAAAGCAAATGATTCCAAATGTGCGAAATCTTATTGGAGAGCTACTGTACAGTTTTGGAACCATGTAAAAGCAAATGATTCCAAATGGTCAAAAGCAGATTACATGGTGTGTCAAAATAAGAACTTATCGAATAGATCTATATAAATGGAATCTGCCAGGTGGCAGAAAAAAACTGAAAAAGCTGATCAATAATAACTGTTGTTACCATAATATTAATTTATGTTTTTGTATTTTGTCTATTGATCAGCTTTTTGCATGAAAATGAAAGTTATAAATATGGCAATGAAGAAAGTCGGTGATGATAAATTGAGAAGAAAAGTAGTCAGTTTTTTACTTGTTACACTTATGATGGCAACGATCACTCCTGTACATGCAGATGAGGTGTCAGAACCAACAACTGCTGCGACAGAAGTTACAACAACAGAAACGAAGCCGACTACGACAGAAAAAAAAGAAACAACTCATCATAAGAAAAAAACAGTTAAAAAAGATAAGAAAACAAAAAAGAAAAATACTAAAAAAGATGGAAAAAAGAAAAGTAAACAAAAAGAAAAATCTAAAAAAAAGGAAAACAAAAAATCAACAATTCCGATGCCTAAACGGGCTGTAAAGAAAAAAGGTTGTGATACTGTACAAAAGAAGATTGTAAAAATGCAATCAAAAATTAAAAAGTTGCAGAAAGAACAAAAAAATATCCGAAAAGAGATCAAAAAAGAAAATAATAAAAAAGAAGCACTGCAGCGATTTTATCAGCAATATCCTACAGAGCGTGAAGCAACTATGAAACTGCGAGGACAAAAGATTACACCTCTTACTAAGATTTCAGAGGAAGACGATGCATTAAGAAATAGATTATTCAGTTTAGCTAATACATTTCATGACGATCAACTACGTAAAATTGCCTCTGAGTACGTCTTTGGCGTAAGAGATCTTAATTTTGAAGACCTGTTAAACGAGGATGATACCATTGACCTTAATACATATTTAAAAGGCAAATATATTGCTCCAACGCAGAATATGCAGATAGGAATTAAAAATAAGGATCAAGAAATTCAAAAATTAAAGAAACAGATCAAAGAGGAAAAGAAAACCAGATTTTTTGATCCGAAAAACGTAAATTCTATTAGCAATATTACAGTTGATGATGCTAAAAAGATGTTGTCTGGAACGCAATTATATCCAGAAGCAGAAGCTTTTGTTAAAGCAGAAAGAATTCATCATGTAAATGCAGTCTTTTTAATGGGAATTGCTGCACATGAAAGTGCCTGGGGAACAAGCCGGCGTGCCAGAGAAGATAATAATTTAACTGGATATGGAGTTTACTCAGATAGTGCAAAGGGCATCAATAAGCCAAGCAAAGAAGAAGGATTATTAGCCACCGCTGAGACATTGCACGAACGATACTTAACCCCTGGAGGCAGCTATTACGAAGGAACTTCCGTTGCTGATGTAAATAAACATTATTGTGTCGGAAATGAATGGGCCGGAGCGGTAGTTGATTATGCTTATCAATTAATGAATAAACTAAATTAGATATCATCAAAGAGGTTTTTGTTAACTAAAGGTTGATTATCGGTATATCATTGTTCGGTGTCTGTAGACAGCATTTTTTCAAATCTATAGTTGTTATAAAATAAGAGACACTTTCATGTATAGTGGAGTTTAGTTTCAGAAGTTTATAAAAACAGATAACTATTAATGATTATCTGTTTCATGGATTGTGTAAAAATAAGCAAATTAGCGAATATGCTCGTTGAAACGAGAGCTGTTAGATAACAGCTAAAAATGTAACTATATAAATTAATTTGTAAATTATAGGGAGGACTATTTTAGTGAAACACGGTAAAGTTCCAACAAGAAATCAAAAAGAACTTATGTTAAAAAATAATCTTAATCCGAAAGAATGGCTGGTTGTAAAGAAAATGGCGGATGGATTTGAGATTGTTAATAGAGAAAATGAAGCAGATCGTAAATTTCTGTATTGTTAAGGTGAAATAATGATGGATATTTACACAAGATTATTGATCATGGATATTATGATATCGGCAGTAGCTATTATGGTAAATATCTTAGAAAATTGTCCGATTAACGGTAAAATACACAATATTTCAAGAATTTTAATCATATCTAGTATTGCTGCAGACATTATCTTACTTTTAGGAATTGTCAATACGTTCATCTCATACAGTATCCTGTATTCTTATTTTAAATAAGATACAGAATGAATCATTGTCGATGTTAAACATATTACGTGAAACATTATTGTCGGGCTTTAGAAGTCTATAAAACAGAATCATTGTCAATGAGATCAAATTCTTTATGACAACGCAATACAGCTTTAGAAGTCTATAAAACAGAATCATTGTCAATGGTCAAATAAGCAGACTGCGTAAAAATAAGAATTTTATCGATATTGCTCGTGTAGTCGAGAACTGCCAAGTGGCAGCAACATTTATAATAAAAAGGAGGAATTATATGCGAAAACAAGTTTTTGCAACGATTGGTTGTGCTATCTTTTTACTGATCGTAGTAGGTTTCCTGATGATGGCATATTCTTCTTATACAAAACATCAAGAGGAAATTGCTGAACAAAAATTAATAAAGCAGGAAAGAAAAGAATCACGAAAAACACTTCAATCATCAGAAGAAAGGGAATGGAATCTGGACTGCCTGTGGGAGCATGTTATCGAAATTGATGGTACAGAAATTGAAGTACCAATTAAATACAATGATCTGATCAAGACACTTGGAAACAAAGTGAAAGAAGCTAAAGATAAAAAAATCATGCTACAAAATGGACAGGTTTTATGGCTGAATTGTACAAAAGATGAAAAAGATTCTATGAATAATGGAAAAGATAAAGCAATGGTTTATGGTATATCTACACAACAAGACGCTAAAGATTCTTGTGTCACAATTCAGAAAATCAAAACTGGAATGTCTTATGATAAATTAAAGGAATATTATGAGACTCCAGTTACGAAAGATGATTCCCAAAGTATTTCTGTACTGCAATATGCTGATCCAAAATCAGATTTAGATATCACACAGCAAAATGTAACTATTTATTTGGATAATAATACCGTAGTTGGATTAGGTATATATTATGATGGAAGTAGGGAGGATTGATTAAATTGGAAAAGAAAAATACAGAAAAAGGAGAAAAACAAAAAGAAAAAATACAAATTCCAATTTGGGAAAAAGCAAATCTTACAATCCAAGAGGCTGCTGTATACTTCAACATTGGGGAAAAAAAATTACGAGAAATGTCTAATAATCCTAAATGTAAATTTGCATTATTTGTTGGGAATAAATGTCTAATTAAGCGAAAATCTTTAGAAGAGTATTTAAAACATACATCATATATATAATAACACACATTATTCTCTACTTATAAATAGAGAGCACACAATTTACAAAAAGAATATTGGAAGGAGCTTATTTCATGCTATAATCCATTTATAGTATTAAGCTCCTTTCTTTTTTTTGAAAGGAAGGCAGAAAATGACTAAAACAAAAAAGAAAAACCGTAAAGATAGTAAGGGAAAAGTATTAAGAACTGGTGAATCAGAAAGATCTAATGGGACATATATGTATCGGTATGTTCCCAAAATAAGAGGCCGTTCTGTAAACTCTCCTGAAAAAAAGGATAACAGAATAACTATTTATGCAAAAACCCTCCCTGAGTTACGTCAGAAAGAACTGCAAATAACACAAGATATTATTGAAGAAATCGACACCGTGAATGGCAATAAGACCGTTGCGTCTATGACAAAACTCTATATTGATTTAAAAAAGAATTTGCATTTCACAACCAGAGAGTCTTATCTATCTGTTTACCGATGTCATATTAAAGATTCATGGTTTGGCGAAATGTATATTAAAGATGTAACAAAAACAGATGTTATTTTATTTTATAATGAAATAACGGAAGATTTGACAAATTCTTTTTTAGAAAATGTTCATAGAATTATACATGGTTGCTTTGATTTAGCTCTTGAAAATCATTGGATAAGATTTAATCCAACACAAAATGTTATGAGGCTTTACCCTGCAAATGTGCCTGAAAGACAACCATATACCAAAGAACAAGAAAATTTGTTACTTAATTTTGTAAAAAATGATGGAACTTATTACATATATTATCCACTGATTATATGTTTTTTGGAAACAATGCTAAGAGCAAGTGAAATGTTTGGATTAACGTGGAGTAATATTGATTTTATAAATAATACTATTACAGTTGATCATCAGGTATTATATACACGCTATGAAGGGAAATACCAATTTATTGCATCAAAAGTAAAAACTAAAGCTGGAAATCGAGTCATACCATTAACGCAACGTGCAAAAAAAGCTTTTCTTTACCAGCGTAAACAACAAATATCATTAAATAGACAACCTACTATTCAGGTTGGTTCCTATTCTGATTTTGTTTTTACTACAAGATCAGGCCGACCATACACCGTTCCAAACGTTGACAAATACTTTTCTCGTCTTATTAAGGCATATAATAGAAAAGAAGCAGCATTAGCCAAAAAAGAAGGACGAGATCCTATATCATTGCCACATCTAACTTGTCACGTGCTAAGACATACTGGATGTTCAAATTTTTGCAAATTATTTTATAAAGAACGACTTGATATTAAAATTCTTCAAAAATGGATGGGACACGCTTCTATAGAAATCACAATGGAAATATACAACCATGCAACGGAAGCTGATCAAGAAGATGCACTAAAAGCAATTGAACAAGCTAGGCAAAAATTATGTTTATAAATAAGTATAGTTGAATTTACTCCATTTTTACACCAAAAGATGAAAATATGTGCCAAGTTATGCCAAATTACGCTTATATGCTCCATAACTTATTGACCTTTTATAAAATCTTTTTTATTAATTTCTACATACTCTAATAACTAAAAAATTGATAAAAATATCTCTAAATAAAAAATTTTTTCATTTACTATCTTTCTGTTGACTAATACCCCACCAAGGTATATAATATCGCATAGAAAGGAGGTTTTTATGGAAAATCATATAGAACATTGTTGTTCTTATAAGTCAAAAGAACGCCCTGATAAAGAGTATAAGGATTTAATAAATAGATTGAGCCGTATTGAAGGACAAGTTCGCGGAATAAAAAAGATGGTAGAGAATGATACTTATTGTACCGATATTTTAGTTCAGGTATCTGCTGTCAATGCAGCTTTAAATAGTTTCAATAAAGTCCTTCTTGCCAATCATATCAGAACTTGTGTAGCAGAAGATATCCGAGAAGGAAAGGATGAGACGATTGATGAATTAGTAAAAGTTCTACAAAAACTAATGAAATAACAATTTGACAAGCAAAATGAAAGGAAGGGAAACCATGGAACAATATCAAGTGACTGGCATGAGCTGTGCTGCTTGCAGTGCACGCGTAGAGAAAGCGGTTTCCAGTGTAGAAGGAGTCACATCCTGCTCTGTAAGTCTGCTGACAAACTCAATGGGTGTCGAAGGAACTGCAGATTCATCTGTGATCATCAAAGCTGTGGAAGATGCTGGATATGGAGCAAAGAAGAAGGGCGTGCAAACGCAGAGTAATTCTTCAGATGCAGATTTATTAAAAGATAGAGAAACTCCTGTCTTGAAGAAACGACTGATCACATCGTTATGTTTTTTGATTCCTTTGATGTATCTGTCAATGGGACATATGATGTGGAATTGGCCAATTCCTAAGATTTTAGATGGAAACCATGTAGCAATGGGTCTGATCCAGTTGTTATTTACAACAATCATCATGGTGATCAACCAGAAATTCTTTATTAGTGGATTTAAGAGCTTATTCCATAAAGCACCGAATATGGATACTCTGGTTGCTTTAGGATCAGCAGCTTCTTATGGATACAGTGTTTATATCCTATTTGCAATGACAGATGCTCAGATGCATCAAAACATGGATGCGGTTATGAAATACATGCATGAATTCTACTTTGAATCTGCCGCTATGATCCTGACATTGATCACAGTTGGTAAGATGCTAGAAGCAAGATCCAAAGGAAAAACGACAGATGCTTTAAAGGGTCTTATGAAATTAGCACCAAAGACGGCAATTGTGATCCGTAATGAACAGGAAATAGAAGTTGGAATCGAACAGGTACATCAAGGAGATATCTTCGTTGTAAAACCTGGAGAAAATATACCGGTAGATGGTATCATCATTGAAGGGAACAGTGCTTTAAATGAATCTGCTTTAACAGGAGAAAGTATCCCTGTGGATAAGAAAGAAGGCGATGCTGTATCTGCTGCAACATTAAATACATCTGGTTATCTAAAATGTGAAGCTACAAGAGTTGGCGAAGACACAACACTTTCCCAGATCATTCAGATGGTCAGCAATGCGGCAGCAACTAAAGCACCGATTGCGAAAGTTGCAGATAAGGTATCAGGGATTTTTGTCCCAACTGTTATTTGTATTGCGATCGCAACAATGATCATCTGGCTGCTTGTCGGACAAAGTTTTGGATTTGCACTTGCCAGAGGCATTTCTGTATTAGTTATCAGCTGCCCTTGTGCTTTAGGACTCGCAACACCTGTAGCGATCATGGTTGGAAATGGAATGGGCGCAAAGCATGGAATCATGTTTAAGACAGCCGTATCCTTAGAAGAGACAGGAAAAACACAGATCATAGCTTTAGATAAAACAGGAACGATCACAAGTGGAAAACCACAGGTTACAGATATGGTACCGGTAGAAGGTATCAGCGAAGAAGAATTACTTTCCATTGCATATGCATTAGAAAAGAAGAGTGAACATCCGCTTGCTCATGCAATTTTACAAAAAGTAGAAGAAGCGCAGATTCATGACAATCTTGAAATTAAAAACTTTTTGGCTATTGCTGGAAATGGGCTTTCTGGAAAGATTGATAAAGAGACGGTCTATGGTGGAAACCAGAGATTTATTGAGAAATATGCAAAAATTCCATTATCTATGATCAAAAAATCAGAAGAACTTGCTAATCAGGGAAAAACACCATTATTCTTTGCGTGTGATGAACAGCTGATTGGTATCATTGCTGTTGCGGACGTTATCAAAGAAGACAGCCCTCAGGCAGTCAAAGAACTTCAGAACATGGGAATCCGTGTGGTTATGCTAACAGGAGATAATGAACGTACCGCAAAAGCAATCGGTAAACAAGCTGGTGTTGATCATGTGATCGCAGGTGTTCTTCCAGAAGGAAAAGAAAGTGTCATTCGTGACTTGAAAGAAAAAGGAAAAGTTGCAATGGTTGGTGACGGAATCAATGATGCACCAGCGCTTACAAGAGCTGATATGGGAATTGCGATTGGTGCAGGTACAGATATCGCAATTGATGCTGCGGATGTTGTTTTAATGAAAAGCCGTTTGAGTGATGTACCTGCAGCAATCCGTTTGAGTCGTGCGACACTGAAGAACATTCATGAAAATTTATTTTGGGCATTTATTTATAACATCATCGGAATTCCATTGGCTGCGGGAGCCTGGTATATGTTACTTGGGTGGAAACTAAATCCAATGTTTGGAGCTGCAGCAATGAGTTTATCAAGTTTCTGTGTTGTTACCAATGCATTACGATTAAATCTCTTTAAAATGCATGATGCCAGCAAAGACCAGAAGATCAAAAACAGTGTAGTACTTGAAGAAATTCAGGTTCAAAATATAACAAAACAGGAGGAAAAAACAATGAAGAAAACAATGAAGATTGAAGGAATGATGTGTGGACACTGCGAGGCTGCTGTGAAGAAAGCCTTAGAATCTTTAGAGGGTGTAGAAGAGGCAATTGTAAGTCATGAAGAAGGAACAGCAGTTGTTTCTATGACAAATGAAGTGTCAGATGATGTCTTAACACAGACAGTAGAAGATAAAGATTACAAAGTGACAAAAATTGAGTAAAAACAAAGATTGTTATAATATTTTGACATAATTCAAGAAAATATAACAACAAAAAATCAATATTGTTATATAAAATAATGATAAATTTGCAAGATAGATGTAGATTTATCATTATTTTTTTATATAAATCACCATCTTGTTGAGAAAAATTATCAAAAGTGTGGTACAATATGACTGGTTAGAATCATCTAATCAATTACAACAATAAAGATAGATAAAGGATATAAAAAATGACACTAAAAGAATTACAAATCGGTAAGAGTGCAGTGATCAAAAGCGTTGGCAGTCATGGTGCATTAAGACAACATTTTCTTGATATGGGAATGATCCCTGGTGTTGAAATCACAGTAGTAAAGCTTGCACCAATGGGTGACCCTATGGAAGTACAGATTCATGGGTATGAACTGACTCTTCGATTAGAAGAAGCCGATCAGATTGAAATTGATCCAATTGTAGAAAGAAGCAGAAGTCATAAGGGTGCGGAATATATGAGAACTTTTGAGCATCCGGGATTAGGGGAAGAAGGTAAATATCATTCCAAAGAAGATGAACATCCACTTCCAGAGGGAACACAATTGACTTATGCATTAGTCGGTAATCAAAACTGTGGAAAAACAACATTATTCAATCAGTTGACTGGTGCCAATCAGCATGTTGGAAATTTTCCAGGTGTAACAGTCGATCGAAAAGATGGTGCGATTAAAGGACATCCTGAAACAAATGTAACGGACCTTCCAGGAATTTATTCGATGTCACCTTATAGTAGTGAGGAGATTGTTTCCAGAAACTTCGTACTAGAAGACAAACCAAAGGCGATCATTAATATTTTAGACGCGACAAATATCGAACGAAATCTTTACCTTACTATGCAGTTATTAGAGATGGACATTCCAATGGTGGTTGCCTTAAATATGATGGATGAAGTTGTTGGGAATCAAGGATCGATCAATGTCAATGAAATGGAATCATTGCTAGGTGTTCCAGTTGTTCCGATTTCAGCGGCAAAGAATGAAGGAGTCGATGAAGTTGTAAAACATGCACTTCACATTGCAAAATATCAGGAAAAACCATTGCGGCAGGATTTTTGTGATAAAGAAGATCATAATGGTGCAGTGCATCGTTGTATTCATGCAGTAATACATTTGATTGAAGATCACGCGGAAAAGGCACAGATACCAGTTCGTTTTGCAGCGACAAAAGCTATTGAAGGAGATCCTTTGATCTTAGAACAATTAAAGCTTGATCAAAATGAAATGGAAATGTTAGAGCATATTGTCAAACAGATGGAAACAGAACGAGATTTAGATCGAAGTGCAGCAATCGCAGACATGAGATTTGATTTTATTGAGCGTTTATGTGAACAGACTGTTGTCAAACCAAAAGAAAGTAAAGAACGGATCCGAAGCGAAAAGATCGATCGAGTTCTAACAGGAAAGTATACAGCAATTCCTTGTTTTGTAGGAATCATGGTTTTGGTATTCTATCTTACATTTAATGTGATCGGGGCCTGGCTTCAAGGAATCTTGCAATTAGGAATTGATAAAATCTCAGTACTTGCAGATCAGGCATTAACTGCGGCTCACGTGAATCATGCGATCCATAGTCTGGTAATCGAAGGAATCTTTACTGGTGTAGGAAGTGTACTAAGCTTTTTACCGATCATTGTAACCTTATTTTTCTTCTTATCATTAATGGAGGACAGTGGATACATAGCAAGAGTGGCATTTGTTATGGATAAAATGCTTCGAAAGATTGGATTGTCTGGGCGAAGTATCGTTCCGATGCTGATCGGTTTTGGATGTACAGTGCCTGCGGTTATGGCAACAAGGACTTTAACGAGTGAACGAGACCGTAAGATGACGATTCTTTTAACACCATTTATGAGCTGTACAGCCAAGCTGCCAATTTATTCTTTTTTTGTGAATGCATTTTTCCCAAAACGTGGCGCTCTTATTATGGCAGGATTATATTTAGCAGGAATCATGATAGGTATTTTGATTGCATTTTTATATAAGGGAACGTTATTTAAAGGAGAACCAGTGCCATTTGTTATGGAGTTACCAAATTACAGACTTCCAGGAGTGAAGAATGTAGCACAATTATTATGGGAGAAAGCAAAAGATTTCTTACAGAAAGCATTTTCTGTGATTTTGGTCGCCACGATCGTTGTATGGTTTTTACAGAGATTTGATCTGCAGTTAAATATGGTAGAAGATTCTGCACATAGCATTTTAGCAATGGTAGCTGGTGTGTTAGTACCAGTTTTTTCACCATTAGGATTGGGAGATTGGAGAATCGTAACATCATTGATCAGTGGATTTATGGCAAAAGAAAGTGTAGTTTCAACATTAGGAGTTTTATTCAATGGAAATATCACAGCGGCGATCACACCATTAGCCGCAAGTTCTTTATTAGTATTTAGTTTGCTTTATTCTCCATGCGTTGCGGCCATCGCATCTGTAAAACGTGAACTAGGAACAAGATGGGCGGTTGGTCTGGCATTATGGCAATGTATGATTGCATGGATTGCAGCATTAATCGTAAGATTCATTGGATTAGTAATTTGAATTACATAAAATAAAAATATCGAGAGAGGCCAGTAAAATACTGGCTTCTCTGTCTTTTATCAGCAATCTATAATTTAAATCGGTATTTTGCGTATAGATTGATTCTTAAGCATATGGCACTTTCAAGGTCTGTTCTTTCCATATTTTATATCATTATTGTCAAATGTAAAAAAATAAAGGAATATTGAAAATCTTATTCCAATGTTCCTTTATCATTCAGATGTTATTTAGAAACTTAAATGCTTCTTTTTCTTTAACAGATTCGCACCTGTGATGATCAGCATGATTCCAGATGCAAGTCCAATACAAATGGATAAGATTCCAAGCACGATGTTTCCAGCACCGGTACGTTTCATTGTTAAGTAGATTTTCTCCATGTCCATGATGTGACCTCCGTTTGAGAATTATAATTTGTAATGTCTATGATTTACTATATCATTAAAATTCATACTTCGTCAAATAACAACTTATAAAAGCAGATTTCTTACCATTGCACCATCAAATGTTACACTATTCATATGATGGACTTCAATCTGATATAATGCATTCGCTACGATATGCTCTGCAGCCTGTTCTAAGTCACGAATACCTGTAGTATCGGAAAAGATGTCAATTACGGTATCTAATGCCTCATCTGTCATAATACATTCATCATCTTTTAATCCCATACGTTTTAATACCTTAGGAAGTGCAAATCTTTGGAAGATCGCTTTCTTCTCTTCCGGTGTGTAATCAGGGATGTCAATGACTGCAAAACGTGACATCAATGGTGCACTGATCTGGTCTTTTTCATTTGCAGTGGCAATTGGATATACTCCAACTGTTGGGATCATACATTCCATATAATTATCGGTAAATCCGAGATTATCAAGCAATGTTAGTAAAACATCTGCAGGATTTCCATTTCCCTTTCCTGAATTGGCTTTATCAAGCTCGTTAATGATAAATACAAGATTTGATTCTCCTGCCATGGAAAATGCATCCATGATGATCCCTGGTTTTGCATTTGCATAAATACGGGAACTTCCCGTTAACTGCTCTGGATCGTTAATGGAGCTCATATCAAGAGTTGTCCATGGAAGTTTTAAAATTCTTGCAACTGCATAAGCGATCTGAGATTTTCCTGTTCCAGCAGGTCCAACTAATAATAATCCATAAGCAGGCAGCGTGTGTGTACGATTGATCTGAATGATCGTTTCAATGATTCTTTGTTTCACACGTTCCATACCATAGAGTTCTTCATCAAGAATCCGTCTTGCTTCTTCAGGATCGATCGCTTTAAAATAATTACTCTTCCATTGGATGTTCATCATGATGGATAATGCACGCTGGGCATGACGTCTCTCTTCTTGTGAAACTTCATGAGATTTTGCAACAGCAAGATTTCTTCTTGCCCATAGACGAATATTATCAGGCAGCGTACTTCCGGCACATGTCATAAAATCTGTGATACTCTGGATGCTGGTAAGTTTCATATCATCACCCATCTCATCAAGATTCTCATCAGTGATCCGTTCATCTGGTGCATCACTTTGGAATAAACGTTCGATCATAAACTGAAGGAAACCATCTTCTGCAGATAATTTGGTGCCACCGCCAAGAGCAATTTCTCTGATCTTGTATACACAATAACCTTCTACTGTATTCTCCCCAGATAAGCGAACATGAATATGATTCTCTCCAAGCCATCTGACCAGGCTTACAAAACGGGAATCTAATTTTAAGATATCAGATATTACTGTCCCATCTTCTCCCTCAAATTCAAAGGCTGTCTGCTTATTTTGATCAGAAAATACACCACAGGAATGATGCTCCCACTGCTTCTTCTTGTTTGATAAAATCAAGATAGGGCATTCTATCGTAGCATGATCTGCATTCGAAGAAAATGTTGTATAAGTACAGACTACTTCTTCTTTTATTTCTGATGTATCGTTACTAAAATCAAATACTGGCATAATTAAATACTCCTGTTTTCTTTTGTTTAGCATATTTATATTTCATTATATCAGTTTTTCCTGATTTTTAAAAGTTTTAAACTCTTTATAAAATAGAAAAAGGGATAAATGCTTCTGGATGTTCTTTATGTTTTCCAATATATTTTTCCATCCAGACCATATCATACCAACGTCCGAATTTATAGCCGCTTTTATAAAATTTTCCAACCATATGATAACCAAGATGTTCATGATACTGAACACTGTTTTTTGTAACATATTCATCTTCGATTTCCGGATCTGTAATGCACGCATCCAAATTGATCACATGTTGTTTTCGAAGGATTTCTTCTAATGCCTCATATAATTTTTTCCCGATTCCCTGTCGTTTTACATCCTTATCTACATAAATGGTTGTTTCTACGGACCAGTCATATGCAGCACGGTTTTTAAAAGATGATGCATATGCATATCCGACAATTTTTCCATGCCCATCAACAGCCGCCAGATAAGGATAGCGTTTTAATGTCTGTTTGATCCTTTGACGGAATTCTGTTATCGAAGGTGTTTCATATTCAAATGTGATTGCTGTATGTTCTACATAATAGCGGTAAATTTCCAGTAATTCTTCTGCATCCTGTGGAGTTGCCAATCTGATTTCCATTTTGTCATTCCTTTCAGTTTAATGAAATAGTGGTGCTTTTTCATTTAATTTTGCATTTGAATGTGCTCCCCAGTGATCACTTCATAGCAAATCAGATTTTTTGTGTTTAAATCTTCTTTTGTCATATCAACAGCACTGATCTGGTGATTATCATAGGTTGTATAATAGTAGATTCCTTTTTGCGTATTACAACAAGAAGTATATAAGGTAATCTCATATTTTCCATTGACATCGCAGCATCCTCTTTGCTGATCGACAGATCCAAGAATATGGAAAAACTGATTGACACTTTCATTTTCAGAATCTCCAGAGACAGAATGCAATTTGGTAAATGCTACTTTAGCAAAACGTGATGAAGAAGAAAGATCTCCAGGAAGACCAATCGCACCCATTCCACGACTGTATTGATCTAAATCGATATCTTTTGCAAATAGATTTTCTGGTTGTTTTGGAGAAAGATTCATATATTGATTTAATAAGAACATCTGAATGTTAAATGGAGGATTATTTGTTAATACCCCAACGTTATTTTCATAGATATGCATCCCATCTTCCATTGCTTCGACTGTGATCGCACCAGATTGATCTGCAATGATCCAGTGAAGCTGCGCTAATGGAAATTGTTCACTGTAAGGGGTATTGGTAAGATTCATATGAATCAATGCTGTCTTCGCTTCCTCAAGATTTGCACAAGTTCCAAGAATCCAAGGGATAAATTCAAACTGTGCGATATTGTCTTTCCCTTCTTCTATATCATAATATGCTGCATTTCCAACAAAATTAAGCCCAGCCATTGCCAGTCCACATTCATTGAATGCATCATAATACAAAGGGACATTGTCGACTACATGAGCCATTCCGATCATAGCATAATGACTTTCTATGGCATCGATATGTCTAAAATGAAATGGATAATTTCTTGGAGTGATCACAACCTCATCTCCATAAGAGAATTCATAATCTAAAGTTCTTCCAAAATAAAAATCTTTTGTCTTGTAAGTTGCAGCTGTACACATTGCTCTTTTACTCCTCCTTCTATTAATTAATTTCAATGATTTTCAGTAATAATTATATCCTGTTTCTAAGGTATCATTCAAAGATGTTATGCCTGATCTGTCATAATGGAATTATTTTCAAAAAGATTTCGAATGCTAGTCGTTATCTTTCGGAATAACTGGTCAAATCCATAAGCATAAAGAGAGCCAAAGACATTGGCAGCGATTCTTAAGATGATGGCATTCTTCAGGCCAAAAAGATTTTCTGCAATATAAAGAGCCCCAAAGGTGTTGAAAACGGTTTGCCAGGCATATCCAGCAGAATAACCAACTCCTATCCCGCCGATCAGACCGATCCATTGAAAGATATGATCAGGAAGGATCGCATGTAAAATAAGAAAGATCATACATCCAAGAATATTAAATGGTCCTCTTCTTTGTACACGGTATTTCATATCTTTTGAAAATGGCAACAGGACAGACATTGCAGCAATCCCGATCCACATAACTCTTGGCATATGAACCAATTCTCCGATCAACATTGCAGTAGAAATTCCAAGAGATAATCTTAAATACCAGCTGCTTCTTGCAGAGAACAGATGAAATTCTTTAATTAAATGATAAAATCCTCTATGAAATGTCCGATTTCTATGATTCTTGTAAAATACAAGGGAACAGATCACAGCACCTGCAAATAATCCGCAACATCTTAACACATAGTTATGCCCTGTAACATCATATCCATAGAATAACAAATATCCTAAGATAAATGTGGACTGATTGGACATGATAACGTTATGGCAGCTTAAGATCATGATTGCCATAATACAAAGAAAATGAATAAAAAAAGCAGGAACAGCATTTACAGTATTAGCGAGTCTTGGTCCAATCGCAAGGATTGCAAAAATCATAAAGATAACGCCAATGCTGTGTTTTGTATCAATTCCGAAGTCAACCTGTCGTAAGATCATTAAAACCAGTAAGACTAGCACGCCGACAACACTGTTTTGTGATCCAAAGATCATACTGTAAAGAGTTACTACTGCAAAACAAAATGCAACAACTAAATATACTTTAAAATTATAGATAAGGATACGTTTATGTTTCTCTTTTGAATCTTTGGCACCTTTGATCCATTGTTTGGAACCGATGGAACTTAATTGTAACTGTTGATAAAAATCCAATGTTAATACCTCCTGTGATAAGAATCTGTTTCTGAGTAGCAATGAACAATTTTACTCACTTCTAGGCTGTTCGTCAATACGTTATTTGACGTTTTTTCTTATTTTTGATATGATTTATTTATGAAAGCGACAGAGAAAGAAAGGAGAATTTATCCTCATGGCAATAAATTTTAATCAGATGTTAAAGTTTCAGCAGATAAAAAATACATTCAAACGGTTTGATCAAGATCATCCAAAATTCAAGAATTTCATGAATGCTGTATGGAGAGAGCAGGCACTTAAACAGGATGCTGTGATCGAGATTTCTATTACATCTCCAGAAGGGAAAAATTATTGTTCGAATATCAAACTGAATGCAGCAGATATCGAGATGTTTGAACAGTTGAAATCCATGAAACCAGAATAATTTCAAATTTTAATGTCAAATTAATGTCACGGAATCCCGAAAAGCAAAAATTTAATGTCACAACCCAAAAAGAAGGCTAGTCAAATTTCACGACTAACCTTCTTGATTTTTACTGTAATTCTTCCTCAGACACCAGATTTTTCATGCTTCTAAGCCCTATACAAAGGGTTGAAGTATTATGTAATACGGCAGATGTTGTTGGCTGGATAAAGCCTAACACACCGGCCCCAATAAGCCCTGCGTTAAATCCAACAATAAAGCGGTAATTATTATGAATTCGGCGCATTAAGTGGTTACTGATATGTTTGAGAGTTACCAGACCATGTAAATGGTCTCCTTCAATCGTTACATCTGCGATTTCTCTTGCAATCTGAGCTCCATCACTGATCGCGATTCCAACATTAGATGCAGATAATGCTGGAGAATCATTGATTCCATCTCCGATCATAATAACTTTTCTTCCTTCGGCTTTTTCTTTCTCAACGAAAGCAGCTTTATCCTCTGGAAGTACCTCAGCATGATACTCATCCACACCAACTTTGGCTGCAATAACCTTTGCAGTACGTTCACTGTCTCCAGTCATCATAACGACTTTCTTGATTCCAGCAGCTTTTAATGCTTTGATCACATCTTTGGCTTCTTCACGTAATGGGTCTTCAATACAGATCACACCTGCAAGTTTTCCTTCGATCGCCATATATAAATGCGAACATTCTTCAGGCAGTTTCTCAAATAACTCTTCTTTGCCTTCAGGAATTGTACACTGCTCATCTTCGAATACAAAATGATAACTTCCAATGACAACTTTTTTATTCTCAATCATGGAAGAAATTCCATGAGCCACGATATACTCAACTTCAGAATGTAATTCTTCATGTACAAGATTTCTGTCAACAGCTGCCTGAACTACAGCTTTTGCCATAGAATGAGGGAAATGTTCCTCTAAACATGCGGCAATTCTTAATAATTCTTTGCATTTCATTCCATTAAATGAAACGATATCAAGAACGGTAGGTTCCGCTTTTGTTAAAGTTCCTGTTTTATCAAAGACGATCGTTTCAGCTTCTGCCATTGCTTCTAAGTATTTACCACCTTTGACAACGATCTGATGGTCATTTGCTTCCTTGATCGCAGATAAAACAGAGATTGGCATTGCAAGTTTTAATGCACATGAGAAATCAACCATCAGTACAGATAAAGCTTTTGTTACATTTCTTGTAAACAAATATGTGAGAGCAGTTCCAGCCAATGTATAAGGAACTAGACGATCTGCAAGATGTTCTGCTTTACTTTCTAAAGAAGATTTTAATTTTTCAGATTCTTCGATCATCGTAACAATCTTATCAAATTTGCTTGATCCATTTACTTCTTTTACGCAAACTTTTAAGTCACCCTCTTCAACGACAGTTCCTGCATATACGTATCCGTCAGGAATCTTGCGAACAGGTGTTGATTCTCCAGTTAATGATGCCTGATTGACCATTGCTTCACCATCAACAACAACTCCATCAAATGGGATCATATTTCCCATCTGTATGTGAACGATATCGTTAGCATCAATTTCGTTGGATGGAACTAAAATCTCATGATCTTCTTCGACTTTCCATACCTTATCAATATTCAAGGACATGCTTTTTGCAAGATCATCGACGGATTTCTTATGTGTCCATTCTTCGAGAATTTCTCCGATTCCGAGTAAAAACATGATAGAGGATGCGGTATTGATATCTCTTCGAATAATCGATACTCCGATTGCCGTACCATCAAGTACTGGAACTTCAATCTTACCCTGAGCAAGTGTATGTATTCCTTCATATATATATTTCACAGATTTGATCACTGTGATCCCTGCTCTTAATGGATATGGAAATAATAATTTGTTTCCATAATGAAATAAGACTTTACTTATAAGTTTCTCCTGATATGTCTGGTTTAATTGTCTGCTCTGACTTTCTTGATAATTATCAGGGACTGTGATGATTCCATGATAAAATTCCTTTAAAGCAGTAAGAATTTCATTGCGGCTGGCATCATAACAGATCACGATGTCATTTGTGCGGTCATAGATTTTTACAGATGTTACAAAATCTTTTGTTATAAGATAATATTGAAGTTCATCTGCCTGATCAGCACTCATTGTCTTCTGGCAGTTATGAATACGAATTCTGCCTCGAATCTCATGTTTGATCGTAAATTTCATACAAACTCCTTTTTGTTTGAAAACACCTGCAGGAAAACTGCAGGTGCCTTAATCTTAATGTTCTATTCTATTCTGCAACTTCTTTGAAAGTATCTTCGGAAACTTCTTCTGTTTCTTCCGCCTCATCAGTTTCAGCATAAGCTTCCCATTCCTCTGCTTCTGCTGCTCTTTCTTCATTGATCTGCTGAGCTTCAGCATAGATATCTTCAGCATTCTCCTGTACAGTTGCAACTGTATCCATTACACATTCTTTTGCACGAAGAACAGCTGCTGTACAATTTGTGTAAAATTTCTTTGCATCCTTACTTGATAATGCTTTAATACCTGCTGTTCCAAATAAAACGCCTGCTGCAAAAAATCCTGTTTTTTTACTCTTTACTACTGATAAAACTTTTGTTAAATCCATGGTTTTTTCCTCCTGTATGATATAAATATGTATTTATTTCTCGTATACTTAAGAGCTATATGACTTTATATGCTCTCTAAGTAACTTTGTCCATTATAAAACATCCTATGGCGATTACTCAAGACTAATCGCAGTGCCTTATTGATAATATTTCTCAATAAGCGCTACTCTCCTTCTGTAGTGTCAGAGCTGTTAAATATGTTCCCAGAATCACCTTTTGAACGGTTATAGTCGTATTTGGAAGGATATCCACATGTCTCAGCAGCATCTGCACCTCCATAATTCTTAGCAAAATCCTGACGTTTTCCTTTGTTAAACATAAAGTATTTTAATGCTTCCTGATTTGCTTTGAAATTTACAAAGAAAACATATCCACATGGAGGATAGCTTCCAGCAACAGCTGTTTTGTATGTATTCTCGATCGGTACACGAAGCTGATCAATCTCTGTTGTTCCCATTTTTGCAACAGATAGGATCAGTTTCTTAATATAAGTTGCGTCCATATCCGTAGATACATCACCAAGTGCATCAATCGCAATATCCACAAGATCTAAATGATTTTGCTGTAACATCTTCTGGAAAGTTGCCTGCATAACAGCACGCTGTCTTCCTGTTCGTCCAAACTCTTCAACACCATACTTTTTAGAGAACACATGACGAACTCTTGCATACCCTAATGCCTGATTACCATTTAAAGTCTGTTTACCGACTTTTACATTTCGATATTTTTTCTTTGAAATATAATTTGTTGTATTTAAGTATTCTGCTTCTCTTTGTTCAAGAGTCATTTCAATTCCGCCGATCCTGTTAATTACCTTTTCAAATGCGGCAAGATCTACAACACAGAATTTGTCGATCTTAATATTAAAATTTTGAGCCAGTGTCTGATATAAAAGCGCTTCCCCGCCAAATGCATAAGCGGCATTTAGTTTATTACGTCCATGACCTGGTATTTCTACATACATATCTCTTAAAAAAGAAGTTAATTTCAATTCTTTTGTTTTAAAGTTGATCGTTGCAACCATCATACTGTCAGATCGACCATGATCACCTTTTTCGGAGCCCTGAGCCCCATTATCAGAACCAACTAATAAAATATTGACAACATCTTTATCGAAGGTCAGATCTTCCTCATTCTTAATCTTCACTTTATCCATAGATTGTTTTTTTGGCGTCACTGCGGCTTCCAGTCGTGCATCATAATACCCAAGCATACCACCAACGCCAATTGCAATGATCAGAAAAAAACTGATGATGACTGTAAATTTTTTTGTAAACATTCTAAAGTTCCCTCCTTATTTTCCTGTCCGTATTTTACCACATATTCTTTTGATATCAAACTGTTAATCTTTGTTTTTTTCATTTCCTAAGAAAATCTTCAGAATTTTATCCATATCATTTTGATATGGATATGATGTAAAAAATGTATTTTACACTTGTTTTTATTCATGATAAGATAAAAACATATTAAGTCAGGTAACTAGTTTACACTTTTTATATATTGTTCTGAGAAATCTCCAGAGATAAGCAACGGTGCTGTTCTTTGGAGGTTTTTTAATATCATAGGAATTTCCGATGGAATCCCCTAATTTAAGAATCTTAAGAATGCCTTAGCTGCGATACTTTGTGGATATTCTGTATCATAGATTAAGATGATATTACGCTGAGGGAACGTTTCTTTTACCTCAATCTCAAAGACTTCTCCAGATTCCAGATCATCTTTAGCAAATTCTGGTGGGATAAAACCAATTCCAAGATTATGTCTTACAGCTGGAAGGATCATATCTGTAGTTGCAAGTTCCATATCTGCCTCAAATTTTAATCCATTCTTTTCAAAATACTGATTTAAAAACTTTCTTGTGATAGCTTCTGGGGTCAGACTGATCCAAGGATATTGGGCAAGTTGCTTGATAGAAATTTTTTGACCTTTTAATTCCTCAAAACGTTTCCCACCAATTAAAATATCATGGTATTTTCTTAAAACTTTTTGCTGTAACGGTTTTTCTATTTGAAATGGTGCAGATACAACTGCAAAATCAACATTGCCTTCTTTTACGATATTGATGGATTTTCTTGTACTATTATTTAAAATCTTAAAATGCACATTCGGATATTGTTCATTAAAGGATTCCATTGCCTGAAATAAATAGCAATGCAGAGCGGTTTCTGTCGCACTTACATAGATTGTTCCATTTTCAAGGCTTAGCATATCACTTAAATTGCTCTCTGCTTTAAAAAACTGAGCACATCCGGCTGCGATGTATTCATAAAAAACTTCACCTTCTGGTGTTAACTTCATACCAACTTTGCTTCGTTCAAATAATCTGCAGTTTAAATTCTTTTCAAGATTATGGATCGTTCTTGTTACGGATGGCTGGCTTGTGTGTAAAACTGTAGCAGCTTTCGTAAGATTCCCATATTTTGCTACATAATAAAAAATCCGGTAATGTTCAAAATTTGTATTCATCATTTTATTTCCTTTTCGCAAGCTGCCAGAATGCAACAGCACTCGCAGCAGCTACATTTAATGAATCTACTCCATGTGCCATCGGAATCTTTACTGTATAGTCACATGCATCAATCGTTTCCTGACATAAACCATCGCCTTCTGTTCCAAGGATGATCGCAAGTTTATCTTCTGACATCAAAGCTTCGTCATCAATACTTACAGATCGGTCAGTCAATGCCATCGCAACATTTTTATAACCAAGTTCTTTTAAACGATGCATTCCATCCGCTGGCCATGTATCATCCCCAAGAAATGTCCATGGTATCTGAAAAACAGTTCCCATACTAACGCGTACAGATCTTCGGTATAATGGATCGCTGCAGCCTTTACTAAGCAGTATGGCATCCATATTAAGTGCCGCAGCAGAACGAAAGATTGCTCCGACGTTGGTTGGATTCATAACATTTTCCAGAATAACGATTCGTTTTGCATGATCACAGATCGTTTCGAGCGCAGGTAATGGTTTTCGACGCATGGCACACAACATGCCTCTTGTGAGTCCAAAACCAGTTAGTTGTTTTAATACATCAAAAGATGCTGTATAGACAGGAATATCCTGATATTGCAATATAATATCTTTTGCCTGTGTTTTAATATGACGATCTTCAACCAAAAAAGAAATCGGTTCATATCCTTGTTCAAAGGCTGTCTGTATAACCTTTGGGCTTTCCGCAATAAAAATCCCAAGATCTGGTTCATAATAATGTAATAACTGCCCTTCTGACAATCTTGCATAAATATCTAGTTGTGGATCGTTTAGATCCGTGATCTGTATGACAGACATCTTATCTTACCTCCATGTCTTTGTTCTGAAATGTAGCTTTAAAATCCACATTATTATATCGTATTTCACAAACTAAATCTACAAAATATAAAGGATTTGTGATATAATAAATCTTCAAACACATTTCAATCAAAGGAGAAATTACTATGGATAACCAGAACATCCTGGCTGTTGTTGCCGGAGAAGAAATCACGCAGAAAGATTTAGATGCACTGATTGCTGCATTACCAAAAGAACAACAGGCATATGCAGGGAATGAACACTTTAGAAACCAGTGTTTAGAACAGATCATTACTGTTCATCTTTTCGCTAAATTAGGAGAAGAATTAAAATTAGAAGAAACAGAAGCTTTCGCTGACAATTTAGCTCATGCAAAGAGAGAGATTCTTGCACAGATGGCTCTCGGAGAGGCTATGAAAGATATTACTGTTTCTGAAGAAGAAGCAAAAGAATATTATAAAGCGAATGAAAATCAGTTTATGGCTGGAGAAACAGTTCATGCGAAGCATATTCTTGTAGATGATGAAGACAAATGTCAGGAAATCTTAGAAAAGATCATCGGTGAGGAAACTACATTTGAAGATGCGGCTAAGGAATTTTCAACATGCCCATCCAAAGAAAAAGGTGGAGACCTTGGTGCATTTGGACGAGGACAGATGGTGAAAGAATTTGAAGACGCTGCATTTGCTGCTGAAGTTGGACACGTTGTAGGTCCAGTAAAGACACAGTTTGGATATCATCTGATCAAAGTTGAAGATAAAAAAGACGCAGAAACTTCTGTATATGAAGATGTTGCTGATACGATCAAGAATATCATTCTTCAGCAGAAACGTAACGATGTTTACGGAAATAAGATCGCTGAATTAAAAGAAAAATATGTAGAAAAATAGAATTTTCTTACATAGTGTAAAGTATAAAAAGATGCCTTCCACAAAAACTTTATGGGAGGCATCTTTTTGAATGTTTAATTTTTATTACATGATCAATCTTCTAAATCTACTACGTTATTCTACACCGTAATGTGTTAATAAGGCTTTTTCTGCTTCTGCGCTCCATAATCCATTATGTCTGTCACAAATATCAGCAAGTTCATTGAAAAAAGGATCATCTTTTGCAAGACTTCTAAGATCAGAAATTGCTGTCATTGGCATATTGATATGAAGATATGATAATTTCTTTCCACCAGGAATATTTGGAAGATTCATTGTTGTATCAACGATAGAATCAATTCCTCCAACATGAGTGATCATAACAGCTGGTTTGATTTCTTTTCTTGCAGCACGATCGATTGCTTCTTTCATGTCATCGATACTTCCACCAGTACTTCCAAGAATCTTTGTTGCATTGTAATGACAGTCATACAGATTCACATCTGCTGAAAATTCGGAGTCTGTTGGTCCTGCAAACAGGTTCATACATCCATCATAGCCTAAAATCTTGTTTCCAAGTTCTGCAACTGGTCTGGCTGGTACGTAAACAAAGACATCATCAAATCCTTTTCCATCGACAGATAGTGCTTTTAATCCATCGACTGGATCATCCATCTTTGCTGTGTTTACATAAATTAATTCAACACCTTTTTCCTTGGCTTCTTCTACAGAGATCACCTCATTCGCTCTTGCTAATTTGGCGTCATCAATGTCTGTAACGATCACTTTGGCTGGTTTATTCTCGATGGCAAGGGCGTAGCTTACAGCACCAAGTCCCATTGGTCCGCATCCACCAAGAATTGCGATACTTCCACCTGCTTTTGTTCCCATTACATGTTCATAACGGTCTTTAACGTGATAGTTTGTTTTATAACCACAAATGACACAGCACATTGGTTCTGCAACAGAAGATTCAAAGTAAGAATCTCCTTCATGAGTCCAAAGGCATCCAGCTTCGATAATATCATTTGGGAAAATACAGTAAGTTGCTGCTCCACCGCACTCTGTATAAGAGTATCCTGGAGATTCAGCCTGTCCAGGAATTGCTGGCTGCTGTGCGAACTTCTGTCCTGGTTTGAATTTATCCTGCCATTTTTTACCGACTTTCACAATATCTCCGGCAAATTCGTGTCCAATGATGATCGGGTGATCAGCAACATCCGCAGGAACTCGCTTATGATCTGCTCCTTGTTTTACCATTTTCCATGTAGACATACAGATGGAATCACTCATCACCTTAACAAGGATCTCATCGTCCTTGATCTCTGGGAGTTCAAATTCTTCCAGACGGATATCGTCTTTTGCATATAATCTTACACCTTTAACTTGCATATGCTACCTCCTAAAATATAAAATCCATACAGGTATATTTTAGCACAAGGAAATTATTTTTTAAACTCGTTTTCTTGATATTTATCTACAATATGATTAAACATTGTGCGAACAGCAGGCGCCATAAAATTCGGATTCATAGCTGCAAGTCCGATGATCCTGCTTGCAGGTGGTTTTGTTGGATAACTATCAACTTTATATGGAATATCTGTCATAACAAGTTTCGGCATCAGACAGATTCCAAATCCTTTCTCAACAAGTGCGATCGTTGATAAATCATCAACTACATGATAGTTCGATTGTACTTGCAGCGAATTCTCTTTTAAGAAATTCTGGATATCTGCATCGGTACTGTCTCGTTGTGTTACAAATTGATGATGTTTCATTTCTTCAATATCAATATAATTTGTACTTTTATTTTCTTTTGTACCACTCGGCAGAACACAGAGTAATTCGTCACGATATAATGGTTCGATCGGAATATCCTTTGCACTGGATACGGATAAAAATCCGAGATCTACAACTCCGTTCTTGATCCAGTATACAACATCATCGTAAGTTCCCTGAAAGACTTCAATGTCAATCTCTGTATACTTCTTCTTAAAAGAATGTAAGATCTCTGGTAGCCAGCTGGTACATACACTGGAGAATACTCCAATCTTTACTTTTCCTTGTTTTAATCCATTTAATTCAGCAATTTCCTGTTTTAAGCTTTCATCACAGTTCAATACAGCATTTACATATGGTAATAGCTGCTCTCCATAGTTTGTGAGACTGACTCCTGCTTTGCTTCTTGTCAATACTGAAAATCCTAATTCATTTTCCATCGATGAGATGGCATGACTGATCGCAGAGGGTGTTAATCCTAAGATATCCGCTGCTTTATGGAAACTCCCTACATCTGCGATTGTCTTGAAAACTTGGTATGTCAATAATGTCATTCCATAAAACTTCCTTACTTTATTATTTTATCTATCACATTTATATAACAGATTTTCCCAACGTCTGTCAACCTCTTTCTGGAATTCTTCAATTAAATGTTCATTTCCAGGTTTAAATAAATGTTTAAATCTTCCCTGTGCTCTTAAGAAATCTTCAATAGGAAGTTTTTTCTTTGGCTCGTAAGTTAAATTCCATTTTCCATGATCTACTTCAAACATTGGCCAGTAGCATGTTTCTACTGCAAGACGACAGATTTCCATAATATCTTCAGTATTGTATCTCCATCCTCTTGGACATGGTGTCATGATATTTAAGAAACTTGCCCCTTCTGTGTAAATCGCTTTTTCAGCCTTTTTATGAAGATCATTAAAGTTTAGTGTAAATGTACTCTGGCCTACATATGCTACATCATGATCTGCGATGATGCTTGCAAGGTCTTTACGGTTCTGCATTTTACCAACAGATTCTTTTCCTGTCGGTGTTGTTGTTGTATCTGCAAACATTGGTGTTGCAGAAGATCTTTGGATTCCTGTATTCATATAAGCTCCGTTATCGTAACACACATAAACCATGTCATGACCACGTTCCATAGCTCCTGATAAAGACTGGAATCCGATATCATAAGTTCCACCATCTCCACCAAATGCGATGAATTTAAAGTTTTCGTCTTTTGGAAGTTTTCCACGTTTTTTTAATGCTTTATATGCTGTCTCAACTCCACTTAATGTTGCTCCTGCATTTTCAAATGCATTGTGGATATAGCTGTCTTCCCATGCAGAATATGGATACATGAAAGAAGATACCTCAAGACATCCTGTCGCATTTGCGATCACAGCATGATCTTCTTCATGTAAAGCACGAAGTACCGCACGAACTCCAATTGTAGCACCACATCCGGCACACATACGATGTCCTGGAGCTAAACGCTCTTTTTTACTCATCATTTCTTTTACATTATAACTACTCACAGTATTCCTCCTATTAACGCAATCCGATGTATTTAAACTGTTCAAGTTTTGTTCCATTTTCAATATGATCTTCAAGATCAGTAAAGATATCATATACTTCCTGTACGGTAAAGTCTCTTCCGGCAAGTCCGTAAATATAGTTGACGGTATCGATCATCACTTTATTTCTAAATAATCCGGCAGTTACTTCACTTCCAAGAGGTCCACCGTTTCCGTTATAACTTTCTGTACGGTCCATGATTGCTACCGCTTTGGCACCTTTTAAAGCTGTGGCTAATTCATCGGCTGGGAATGGACGGAACAGACGCAGTTTGATAACACCGACTTTTTTACCTTTTGCTCTTAAGTCATCCACTGCCTGTTTTGCTGTTCCAGCAGCTGATCCGATCAATAACATGATGTAATCGGCATCTTTTGTTTTGTATTCTTCAAATAATCCATAGCTTCTTCCAGAAATCTTTTTAAATTCTTTTGCAACCTTCAAGACTGCATCTTTCGCATTTTCTAATGCGATTTCTTGATTTTTCTTTGCTTCCATTGCATAGCTTGTCACAGAATATGGTCCAACTGCGATTGGTTTTCCAGGATTTAATAAGAATTCTTCCGGTTCATATTCACCAACAAAATTTTTAACTTCTTCATCTTCTAGTAATTCAATATTTTCAACCGCATGACTTGTGATAAATCCATCCTGACAGATCATGATCGGTAAATGGACTCCAGCACTTTCGGCGATTGGATATGCCTGAATAAAGTTATCATAGGCTTCCTGATTGTTTTCCGCATAAATCTGAATCCATCCAGTATCTCTTGCGCCCATTCCATCAGAATGGTCACAGTTGATGTTGATCGGTCCGGATAATGTGCGGTTTACGAGAGCTAATGCGATAGGCATACGGTTTGATGCTGCAAGCAATAATTCTTCCCACATCAATGCAAGTCCTGCAGAAGATGTTGCTGTTAAAGTTCTTGCGCCGGCAGCTTCTGATCCGATTGCGGCACTCATTGCAGAATGTTCACTTTCCACAGGGACAAATTCTGTGTCGATTTCTCCATTTGCAATATACGTAGAAACCATCTGTGGAATCTCTGTGGATGGAGTGATTGGGAATGCCGGCATAACATCCGGATTGATCTGGCGGATTGCGAAGGATACCGCCTCATTTCCTGACATACGATCTTTTCTAGCCATCTTATCTTCCCTCCTTCATTGTGATTGCATCAAATGGACAGGCTTTTGCACAAATACCGCATCCTTTACAGTGGTCATAATCAAATTCTACTCGTTCACCATCTTTTAGAGGAATACTAGAGTCTGGACAGACCATGGAACAGACCATACATTGTCTGCAAAGATCCTGGTCTAAAATTGGTGTTCTTGTTCTCCATTCCCCTGTATGAAACTGTTTTGAAGTTCCGCCAGCAAATAACATCAGTCCTTCTGTCAGATCCTGATGAGGTGTCTGCTCATTGATTTTGCTTATATCTGTTCTCATATTGTTATATCTCCATTTAAAATACGTTTTTATAATACATCTTTTAATTCTTCATAAGTTAATTCAAGTGCCTGCATATTTCCATCGATGACTTCTGGTTTCTTTGCAAATTTATGCTGATAAGAAGCTCGCATTTCAGAAATAAAAGCATCTTTTTTCATAATGCCACTGACTGCAACAGCTGCTGCGAGCATTGGAGAGTTTGGAAAATATTTTCCCAAAGCCTGTACAGAGATTTTTCTTGCATCGACAGTATAAACTTTTCCTTGATAGCCATTTAATATTGGCTTGATCTCATCGGCTGATTTTGGTGTATTTACAATGATCGCTCCATCTTCTTTTAATCCTGCTGTGACATCAACAGAGTGAAGTAATGTCTCATCAACAACAACTACTAATCCTGGTGTATAAATGTTTGAATGTACGCGGATCACTTTATCACTGATCCTGTTATATGCAGTAATTGGTGCTCCCATACGTTCTGGCCCGTATTCAGGGAATCCCTGTACATATTTTCCGGTTTTAAATGCTACGTCGGCAAGAAGTAATGCTGCGGTCTTGGCACCCTGTCCGCCACGACCATGCCATCTGATCTCTAGTCCATTGTTCATGGTGTTTCTCTCCCTTTATTTTGATAATTATACTTAAATGAATTACATTCATCTATAAATTAGATTTTTTTCAGTAACATCAACTATTATATTACAAAATCCGACTTTGTAAATTGAAACTTTGAATAGTTTTCATTATATAGTTGAATAAAATTCATTTATAAACAAAACTACAAGGGAATACAACAAACAAAAGTTATTGTATTCCCTTGTAGTTTTATATTATTTATTATTTATCTTGATTCGAGGATCAAAACATCTCATATCAATCCACATTCGGCTGATCTTTTTATTTGCCTGATCTCCGAAATATGTCATAACAGCACTTCTTCGCATAACATCCTGTGTCGGATATTGGGCATATAACTGTCCTTTGGACATTTCCTCACTTGTTTTCATTACATAGTTGTAATTATCTCCATTTTGTTGGAAGAAATAATTCAGATCATAATCAACGCTTTTCTTATCTTCGCTTCCATACATATATTTGATGTAATCATAGATGGTCTTATCTTCTCCTCCAGAGATCACAGATGTATATCCGACATAGTACATATTCCTTACAACGTTATCCGGTCTTGAAATATAGTTTACAAAAGCCTGTGCTGCCTGCTGCTTTTCTTTATCTTTTCCAATCCCAGACTTTAACATACACCATCCGTCAAACCACAGATTCGTACTCGCTTTTGGAACAGCATAACGTAATTTGATACCTTCTTCTTCCACCTGCTGCATAGAATATACACCGTCTCCAGACCATTGAAGATTAGCTACCACCTTTCCACTGACAAGGTCAGCTTTTCCACTGTCAGTTTCAAAAGAATATACATTATCCTTGATCTTTGATAGGATCATTCCTGCATTTTGGATACTTTGATCAGAAGTATCATTTAACAAGGATGATAATCTTTCTTTGTAGTTTGACTGGTTTTGAAATTTCTTTGTTAAAATCTCTTTCTGTGTCTGCATACCACGAACTGCAAAATAACAATCCCTGACACTATCTTTGGCAGTTATCTTTTTATAGTATTTTTGATTTAATAATAGACCCCAGTCTTCTGCATCTTCTCTGGAAACATACTTTGGATTATATACATAACCAAGTGTTCCCCACATATAACCGGCTGTATAATCCCCTACAGACTGCCCTTGATATTTTAACTGATCCAAAGATTTTTTAATATAAGGAGATACCCCTTTCGCATAATAATTGTTGGCATCTGAAGTATCCCAAAATTCATCAGAATATTTTAATATTTTATTTTCAGCCATAAGTTTCATCGTCATATATTCGGATGGGCAGATCAGGTCATAAGTGTCACCGATCGTCAACTGATTATACATATCTTCATTTGTTCCAAAAGTTGAATATTCAACTTTCACTTTTTTGTGATATGTTTTTTCATACCAGTTTTCAAAATCTTTGATCATCGAATTTCTCCCGATGATCTTTTTCCCATTCTCTAATTCGATTTCTTCATCATCGTCCCAGTCACCTTCATCCAGATATTCTTCCCAGTTTGCAATTCTTAAGATAATCTCATCGTTTTTTGAACTCTTTTGTGTACTACAGGAACATAAAGCCAGGGGAAGCGTGATTACAAGTAAAATTGAAAAAATGATAGAAAATACTTTATATTTCATGATCATTCTCCTTCCTGCCTGTATGGTTCATACCGATCACAACAAAGATCACGATCAAAAAGATGATGGTTGATAGTGCCCATAGAGCTGTTTTAACATCAGTCTGTGCTCCTTTTGTGGCATTAACAACATACGTGCTGATCGTGTCAAACATTGATGGCTTTGTATAAGTTGTGATAAAATAATCATCTAATGTTAATGTGATCGACATCATAAATCCAGAAACGATTCCGGAAGTTAACTGTGGCAACACAACCTTTCTTAAGGCTCCAAATGGGGAGCACCCAAGGTCTAGAGCAGCTTCATATAACTGAGGATCCATCTGCTTTAGGCGAGGGATCACAGATAGATATACAAACGGGCTGCAAAGGGATACAAGCCCGATCACAAGCGGAATATAACTTGCTTTATCCATCTTAAAAAATACGATCAATAACACACAGATAGAAAAACCAGTTACAACATCTGCATTTACAACTGGAATCTGATTCATCAGATGGATCGGTCTCTTTAGTTTCTTTGAAGAATAAAAAGCACCGATCGCACCAAGAGTTCCAAGGATCGTTGAAATAACTGCAACGACCACAGCTAAGATGAGTGTTCCAAAGATCATGGATCTAAGGTCTTCTGAATGAAACAGATAGACATAATTCTTCACTGTAAAACTTCCAGATTTTCCAATGATCGCAGAATCCATAAAACTGTAGACAGCTAAGAGCAAGATTGGCAGATACATCAGCAACAGAATCATTCCAAGGAAAACACTTTGTATTGTTTTTTTATTCATATGCATTGTCCTCCTTGTCTGAAAATTCTCCTGTGATGGTACTTAATAATAAGATTAAGATCAAGAGGATCATGGAAATAACAGATCCATTGTTCCAGTCATACATGCTGAAATAGCTTCCAACAAGACTTCCCATAATATATGTGCTGTTATACATCATATCAAGCACAACGTAATTCGTCATAGATGGAAGAAATACCATCGTGATCCCACTGATGATTCCAGGAATAGACAATGGTAGGATCACTCGTAAAAATACGCGGTAAGACTTTGCACCAAGGTCTTTTGCTGCTTCAATATAACTATGATCGATCTTCGCGATCGTATTATAGATTGGCAGGATCATAAATGGGAGAAAATCATAAGTCATACCGATCACGGTATTTAGGAATGGATGAAATGCAAGATTTCCTTCGATCAATGTTAAGATTTCTTTTAATGCCGTGATACGCAAAGTGAAGTTGATCCACATAGGCATTACAAATAACATTAATAAAACATTCCCTCGCCGGAATTCTCCCTTTGCAAGAAGATACGCAACTGGATATGCGATCAAAAGGCAGACGATCGTTGTCACGACAGCAACCATCAAACTGTAGATCAAAGTTCCGATTGCTTTACTGTCTGTAAAAAACAATGTAAAATTCGCAAGAGAAAACTCACCCGCTCCATTGGTAAATGCATAATACAACAAGATCAATACTGGACAGACGACAAAAATGACTAGAAATAGGAAATACGGAATGCCCAGAATGCTTTTTAGTCTATCATTTTTCATTCTGCATCCTCCGAAACACTCTCAAATACCATGGCATCTTCTGGAACTACCACACTGACAAAGTCACCGATATTCCATAAATCTTCATCATCAACCGAATATTCTACTTTATTCTCACTTAAAACTCGATAATTATAATGATCTCCCTTGTAAATGATCGAGATGATATTTCCCTGAAAATATCCTTCTTCCGGATCATCACTTAATTTTGCAAGTTTTGATGGAAAATACATTTTTAATCTTGTACCTTCAGGATGTGCTTTTGGCTCTTTTTCCTTCACAGGAATACGACCATCTGTAAGTTCTAACCAACCATCTTTGTCTATTGTACCAATATAATGGTTGACTTTGAGATCCTTTGGCATCGTATGGATCGTATCTGCAGTAAAATCAACCCCAACTTTTGTTCCTGGTGTTAACTCGTGCAAAATATGTGCTTCAATTTCATTTTTGTCTGATAAAACAGCCACTTCATAAAATTTACCGCAGAACAGACATGAGATTACTTCTCCAGTAAATTTTCCTTTGTCTGGAGTTGTTAAAACAACATCTTCTGGGCGGATGACAACATCTAGTCTTGTTCCAGGTTCATGGTCATCATGACATACAAAATCATGATGTGCAAAATGGATCAGATTTCCTTCTTTTTTCATACCATCAAAAATATTACTTTCCCCGATAAAATCAGCAACAAAGGCATTCTGTGGTTTATTATAAATCTCTTCTGGTGTTCCAACCTGCTGAATCTGGCCTTTTGACATAACAACAATCTTATCAGACATCATCAATGCTTCTTCCTGATCATGTGTGACAAAGATAAAGGTGATTCCTAATTCCTTATGCATATTTTTTAACTCGATCTGCATCTCCTGACGCATCTTATAATCAAGGGCACTTAACGGCTCATCTAATAATAAGATCCTCGGCTCGTTTACGATCGCACGTGCGATCGCAATACGTTGCTGCTGTCCGCCAGATAAACTGTCAATCTTTCTTTTCTCAAATCCTTCTAAGTCTACGATTTCAAGCACACGCTTTACCTTTTTTTTAATCTCATTCTTCGGTACTTTCTTTTCTTTTAGTCCAAAAGAAATATTATCGTAGATATTTAAATGTGGAAACAATGCATATTTTTGGAATACAGTATTAAACTTTCTCTCATTTGGAGGAAGCTCACTGATATCCTTTCCATTAAATAAGATTTCTCCACTCGTTGGTGTTTCAAAGCCTGCTAACATTCTTAAGATGGTTGTCTTTCCGCATCCGGAAGGCCCTAAAAATGTAACAAACTCTCCTTCATTTATCGTCAGATTAAAATCATAAATAACCGGTACATCTTTCGTATAACACTTTTTGATGTGTTTTAATTCTATGATCGGTTGTTTTTTCTCCATTAATTTTTTATACCGTTACTGAAAACTTATAAAAAGTTATAAACCTTTATGTTTCATTCCTACTTCAACGAGTAT
>OLQT01000288.1_pt1 | contig 40557 bp, 55 predicted proteins | sample 1672651 | NCBI WGS metagenome assembly OLQT01 (sample SAMEA3136709, study PRJEB25190) | human gut metagenome | biome: human gut; feature: human-associated habitat; material: faeces | place: Austria | collected 2013 | reverse complement strand
GAGCAGGAAGCCCCTTCTATATCCTGGAGAAGGGCGGTGACATGCGGCTTAGGGTCGCGGAGGTGACAGCGGTGAGCGCGCCGTCGCCCAAGTTCCAGACAGGCACGTTCATGCCCAACATGGGGCAGGAGATGGTGGTGGACATCACAGCCAGGTGCGGTGAGGAGACCATGGAGTTCAGACAGGTGCCCGCCAGCCTTAGCATCGCGAACTTCGGCACAGGCGGCATGGTCATCAGCGAGAGCATGGAGGCCATGTGCGCTGAGGTGGAGACCATGAGGCGCACGAGCCAGGCCATTCTGGACAGCGTGGAGCAGAACAGGGGCATCGTGGAGCGGTGCGCCGAGTTCCAAGCCGTCCTCAACCCGCAGATAGCCAAGGAGCGCGAGCAGGAGCGCAAGATACTCGACCTTGAGAGGGAGGTGAGCGGCATGCGCACAGACCTCACGGACATCAAGGGTCTCCTCCTCTCGATGTCGGGAACAGCAAAAAAATAAAATGCCATGGGATACATGATACAGGTAAGTGACGAGAAGAGGGACAGGATGTCCGAACTCTGCGAGAAGATGCTGCGGGCAGGAGGCAGGCTCATGCAGTGCATCGAGGACATGGGCGAGAAGTCCATGGACGAGAGCGAGGAAGACTACGGTGATGATGCCGAGTACGAGGAGGCAGAGCCTCGTGCCGCATACGGACGCTACGGCCGTGCTGGCATGCGCAGGGGCCACAGGGCTGGAAGGTTTATGAGGTAGCGTTATGAGGAGGCAAAGTCTCGACATATACGATGACATGCCAGATAGCATGAAATCGTACCTCAGAAACAACGGCTGGCACTTCAACCGCAAGTCCTGCGAGTTCGCGACACGCATGATGCGCAGGCGTGACGAGGCGGGCAACATGGAGCGTGCAGCTGGCTACACAAGAGACCAGGTGGACGACATGCTCAGACGAAGCGGGGTGGAGATTGAGAACGATGTCGGGTACGACGTGCTGTACATCGCGAACATGTGCAAGTGCGACTACTGGGGGAGCAGCATACAGGACGAGGCGCACCTGGCGCAAATCATCAAGGACATTGCAGACGATGACAACGCAGGTGACGGCGAGGTAATGAGATGCTGGTATGCTAAGACAGTCGCCAGGGGAATACCCGTGGACTGGGAGGACATGCTATAAAAGATCAAGGGGGCGTGCTATTTGCGCCCCCTTGATTTTTATGCTGATGTAAGCAAATGTGACATTAACACATACAACAAGTTACAACGCTTACAAAACAATAGAAAAGTTATCAAATGATGGAACACTTTCGGGCAGTTTTGCGTGCTTTCGCCGTGCTTTTGCGTGCTTTGCCCATGCTTTGCATGCTTTGCTCATGCTTTGAGTGCTTTCGGGCAGTGCTTTGCGTGCTTTGCCCCTGCTTTTTTCTCTTTTTCCCGCTTTTCGGGCAATCTTTAGGGGACACTTGCACTATTTGGTGTAAAAAGTGCTTGCACAACAAGCACGGAATATATATATTTGCACAAACAATCAGCAGGAACATGAAGAATAGCATACAAACAATAACCGTAGGGGCAAGTTCTGGATATGTCAGCGCGCTCGGCATCTTTCTCAACGAGTCGCTGTCGGAGATATCCGTCTGGCTGCTCGTCATGGCATGCGTAATAGCCACCGACCTCTTCGCCAAGTGGTTCAAGATACTCAAACTTAGGGACGAGCCATTCCGCCTGAGCAAGGGGACACGCGACACCCTGGCCAAGATGGTGGTGTATTTCGCCGCCGTGGTCACAAGCGTGTTTGTCCAGCACGCCATGCACGCGGACTCACTCGCTCGGTGGACATGCGGCATGGTGATATGGGTCGAGGGGATATCCATCGCGGGCAACCTCCTCCGAGCCAACGGCTACAGGCTGGACACAAACGCGCTCATCGCATACATCGCTGGCAAGGCCCATGTGCCCGACGGAATAATAAAGAAGGAGGATAACAATGAGACAGCGGAACATTAAGTACATCGCCGTACATTGCACGGCAGGAAACCAGAAGGCGACCGTCAGGGACGTCCTGGCAGAGTTCCATATGAAGAGGTGGAAGCACCCCGGATACCATTATCTTGTCACTTATGACGGCAAGATTCATAACCTCACGGCAGACGGCGATGTGGCCAATGGGGTGTATGGTTTCAACCAGTACTGCATCCATGTGGCATACACAGGCGGCATGAGGGGCGAGGATACGCGCACGGAAGAACAGAAGCACGGACTGCGCACAATACTCGGCATCCTCCACAAGAGATACCCACAGGCTGTCATACAGGGGCATTGCGAGTTCCCCGGCGTGAAGAAGACATGCCCGAACTTCATCGCATCGAAGGAATACGCAGACCTATGAAGCTGAGGCTGTACATATACGCAATTTCGGCCATCGCGCTTGTTGCTGCATCATCATGTGCAAGGCGCGTGACACAAAAAGACGAGTCCGTCAAGACGGACAGCACAAGCGTATCCCGTATTTTGACAGACTGCACGCATATTGTATCCAGTATCGAGAACAAGGAGCAGCATGTCCTGGATGTGCTGGATAGCACCTACACAAAGGACAGCATCTATACAATCGAACACGCGGACGGAACGAAAGAGACATTCCGGTTCCGCGACACGTACCGCATACGTGCGACAGACAAGGCGAGCAGCATGAGCACAGCCATCAGAGACAGTTCGGCAAATTCCGTGCACACATCCGATTCAATCTTTTCTTCATCAAAAGAGACGGAGACGAGGAGCGTAAGCAAGACGCGCGGAACACGCATGAGGTGGCCGGCAATCATAATAGGTACTATATTTTCACTATTCTTACTCATCACAGCCAGATACAGGTATTAGATTGTTCTAAGGATTGTATTTATCACTACGTGAGAAAGGCCACCTGAGACGGGCAGCCTTTCTCCCTGCTTTGCGTGCTTTTGCGTGCTTTGCCCATGCTTTTGCGTGCTTTGCCCATGCTTTGCGTGCTTTGCCACTGCTTTGCATGCTTTCGCCATGCTTTGCGTGCTTTCGAGCAGTTTTGCGTGCTTTGCCTTTTATTTTGCAAACAAACTTCATTTTGCAAACAGCAACCCTGGCAGGCCGCCTGCAGCGTTTAGGTTGTCAACGACAAGCCTGTTGGCTTCATCTACCTTCTCCATATCATAGTCAATGTACACATCCGTCACCTTCTTTGCCGCAAGATATGCGGCGAGCCTATCTTTTACCGTCTCCGACTCCGACATAATTCAAAGCATTATATTAAACAATGTTAATTATACAGAGATTTGCTATAAATTATATTGCTATATTCAAAGCATTGCTCTATCTTTGCACCGAAAGTTCAAACCAACGGTTACAACTGCGAGTAATAACTATTGCAAATATAATAAATAATGAGCACACGACAAGCACTTGGGATGAAAAAACTGGAGATACTCACCAGCGGCAAGCCCGACTGGCGGGCCACCTTCCTGGCCATGGATGTACACGGCACGAGGGCCGTCAGCCTGGACGACGTGACGAGCGAGAGCAGCCTGCGGGCGGCGGCAAACAAGATGAACGCCACAGGGCTGGGGGAATGGAGAGTGAACAGCGTGAGGGACATGCCAGGCCTCTTCACCGTAACACGCAAGGCATAGGCTGGCGACAACCAAACACAACTAATCACAACCAAACACACACGGCTATGAAGACAAACGGAAAGACACAGTATGCACAGCCCCTCAGATGGGGCTTGAAAGGTGCGGCGGCAGGCATGCTGCTCTCGGGGCTCCTGCTCTGGGGAGTGAGGGGCGACCTGGTGCTGCCAGCCATCGGCATCATGATGTGCAGCCTCCTCGCGGCGGGGCTGGCATACATACTCGGAAACGAGGAGGTGCAGCATGCCCTCTTCGATGATGAGGAGGAGGAGTGAAAAAAATGACTATACCAACACAAGAAGGAGGAGAAGCATGTACGCAGCGGCGTCGGCCTGCCGTCCTGGACGCGAGCCCGGAGGGCGGGAGGCAAAAGGCAGCACTCTTTCTACATTTCTTTTAGTTTCAAGCAAGTCCCGGCGCGGCAGGGTCAGCCCACCGCGCCGGGCAATAAAAAACTATGGCAATGAGGAGTGAGAGACCCACATGCAGGCCTATGGGCAGGTACTGCCAGGCACAGGACGCGGCCATCATGGGAGTGAGCAGGCAGACCATCAGAAGATGGACAAACCTCGGAAAGCTCAAGGCATCCGTGGGAAAGTACAGGCTCTACTACTGGGGGCGCGACCTCATGCAGTACTGGGACAAGCATTAAACACACACACACAATACATTCACTAAAACATACACGACAATGAGAGAAATCAGAATCATCAGCCTCAGGCTGGAGAACTTCAAGGGAGTGAATGCCGCGCAGCACGACTGGGCAGGCGCGAGCATGGAGGTGCACGGCGACAACGGCACCGGCAAGAGCACGCTGGCCGACGCAGCGGCATGGTGCCTGTTCGGCAAGGACGTGCGTGGCAGGAAGGACTTCTGCATTACGCCCATGGACAACGACGGAAACGAGCAGCACGGCCTCACGGTATCCGTGGAGATGTGGCTGGAGGTGAAGGACGAGGACGCGCCCGCCATGACCTACAGGCTGCGCCGCTCCTACACGGAGAAGTACAGCGTCACGCCCGACGGAGGCAGGATGCTGAGCGGCCACACCACCAAGTGCGAGGTGGACGGCGCCCCGCGCAAGGTGAGCGAGTATGACCAGACGGTGGCCGACATCATAGGCGACCAGACGACCTACCGCTGCGTGACCGACCCCGCCTACTTCTGCGGCACCATGCCCGCCGAGAACAGGCGCGAGATGCTGCTCAGGATGGCAGGAGGCGAGCAGAGCGACCAGGAGGTGGCACGCGGCAACGCGGACTGGGAGAAGATGCTGGCCGTGGCTGACAAGCGCTCCCTGGAGCAGCTGAGGAAGGACACCGTAGCCGCCAGGAACAAGGCGACCAACGAGATGGAGCGCACGGACGCAGCCATAGAGCAGACACGCAAGCTCATGCCCCAGGAGAAGGACTGGGGTGCGATGGAGAAGGCGCTGGAGGACATACGCAAACGACAGGCCGGGATAGACCGCGAGCTGGCCGACAGGGACGCCCGGATGAAGGCCGGACAGGACGCCAGACTGAAGGAGCGTGCACGCATAGGGGAGATGAAGAGCCGCATGCAGGACATGGAGGCAGAGCAGAGGCGCAAGGCACAGGAGGCGAGGAACGCCGCCATGGAGGAGCACGACCGCATGGCATCGGCCATCCGCGCCCTGGAGAAGGAGATAGCGCAGAGCCGCAACGACCTGGAATACCAGGCAGCCCGCAGCAGGCAGACAAACGAGTATGCCGGGGAGATGAAGAAGCAGCTCGACTACATGCGAAAGCACTGGGAGGAGAAGAACGAGAAGCAGTACGACGGCAGCACCGTATGCCCCACATGCGGCCAGCCCCTGCCCCAGGAGATGATGGACAAGGCCATGGCTACATGGAACACCGCCCATGCACAGGAGCTAGAGAGCATTGCCCGCATGGGGCGCGACAAGGCCGAGGAATACCAGAAGCTCACTGAAGACCTGGCCAAGAGCGTGTGCCAGGAGAAGGAGATTGCCGGCAAGATAGACAAGCTCATGGAAAGCCTGGACGAGAAGAGGAAGGAGTATGCCCGCCACATGGTGCCCCAGGAAAAGCCCGTGGAGCAGACACAGGAGATGAAGGATCTGGCCGCAGAGATACAGAAGGCCGAGGAAGCCCTGGCAGCATCGGCGGAAGAGGGCAGTTGCCCCGCTACAGGCCTCACCGACGAGCGCAAGGCGCTGGAGGAGAAGGCACAGGCCGTGACCGCCGAGCTGGCCATGAGGGAGGTCATCAGGACGCACATGGACGCGCTGGAGCGCCTGGACCACAAGAGCACGGAGCTGGGGCAGGAGAAGGCAAGGTGCCTGTGGCTGCTGGACACGCTGGCCTCCTTCCGGCGCGAGAAGACGCGGCTCGTGGAGGAGAAGGTGAACGGCATGTTCAGCACCATGACCTTCCGCCTGTACGAGAGCACGCTGGACGGCGCGCAGAACTCCGTGTGCGTACCCCTGGTGGATGGCGTGCCCTTTGACGCAGCCAACGGCGCAGCCAGGATGAACGCGGGGCTGGAAGCCGCCGACATCATAGGCAGGAGCCTGGGAGTGAAGGCACCCATCTGGATAGACAATGCCGAGGGCAACCGCAACATACGCAAGACAATGGCGCAGGAGATACGCCTGCGCGTGACGGCAGACCCCGTGCTCACCGAGATACCCGTGGAGTGAACACGCAGAGAGAGAGGAACGTGGAGCGGCACGCCGCTGCTCCCCACCGGATAAATAACCAACATTTCAACACAAAAAGTTATGGCAAACACACAGACACAGACGGCCGTACAGCCGTCACAGGAGAAGGCGCTCGTGTACCAGAGTGCAGGATGCCCGGTGACACTCACCAAGAGCATCGTGAGGAAGATCCTCTGCAAGGGCAACGCGGACTTCACCGACGAGAACATCAACCAGTTCATGCTCATGTGCCAGTTCAACCAGCTCAACCCGTTCCTCAACGAGGCGTACCTGGTGGGCTACAAGACCGCAGGAGGCGGCAGCGAGGTGAGCATGATAGTGAGCAAGGAGGCTCTGATGAAGCGTGCCGAGGCATGCGAGAACTACGAGGGCATACAGGGCGGCATCATCGTCCGTCACCAGGACGGCAGCATCGAGGACGTGGAGGGTAACTTCTACGACGAGGGCGACACGCTGGTGGGCGGCTGGGCGAAGGTGTACCGCTCGGACAGGAAGTTCCCCGTGCTGAGCCGCGTGCGGCTGCAGGAGTACGACAAGGGACGCTCCACATGGAAGAGCATGGCCTGTACCATGATATCCAAGGTGGCCAAGGTGCAGGCCTTGCGCGAGGCGTTCCCCGCACAGCTGGGAGCCATGTACACCAGGGAGGAGAACGTGGAGGAGGAAGCCGACGCCACCGAGATACTGGAGGAGCGCAAGGCCATAGGCCGGAATGTGCGCCAGACGGTAGATATGGAGACAGGAGAGATATTGGATGAGGCCGCTGCACCCGCCCAGGGCGCGTCGCCTGCCCCTGCCGAGAATGCGGACAGCAAGAAGGTTCCGTTCTGAGAAAAGGAGAGAGGACGGACATGGCAAGGATGACAGTCATAGGCAGCGGAAGCAACGGCAACGGCTATGTGCTGAAGGCGGGAGGGGAGACCCTCCTGCTGGAGGCAGGCCTGGAGCAGGCCGACGTGGTGAGGGCATGCGGCTACGACCTGGGCGGCGTGAGAGGCTGTCTGGTAAGCCACGAGCACGCCGACCATGCCAAGCATGCGGGAGACATGACGGCACACGGCATACATGTCTTCGGCACCGAAGGCGTGGGAAAGAGGAAGAACATAAGGCATTCCTGGTTCCACGTGTGCCAGTCCGGCAGGCTGATCAGACTGGGAGGCTTCACGGTGATGCCCATGCACACCCCGCATGACGTGCCATGCCTGGCCTACGTGATAAGGCATGCCGACATGGGCACGCTGCTCTTCGCCACCGACACCCCCTATCTGGAGTTCAGCGTGAATGGAGTGAACCACGTGATGCTGGAGGCCGACTACGAGCCTGCCGTGCTGAAGGCCAACCTGGAAAGCGGAGCAATCGACAGGAAGCGGCGTGACCGCGTGGTGCTCAACCACATGAGCCTGCCCACAGCCCTGGAGACCATCGCCGCCCTGGATGACGGCCACCTCCGCTCGGTGACACTCGTGCACCTGAGCGCCATGAACGCCAGCCCGAGCGCATTCGAGCTCATAGCCAGGGAGGAGACAGGGCTGCCCGTGAGGTGTGCCCGCAAGGGGCTCGTGGTGGAGATGGAAAACGGCACAGGCGCGCCATTCTGATGGAGGAGAGGGCATGAGGGACAGGTTCACATTCCAAAGGCACTGGATGGACGACGGGGATGAGATGACCGAGCAGGAGCGGCACGAGTACCTGGATGCAATCGTCCGATACGGACTCTACGGCAAGCGCAAGGCCATGAGCCAGTATGTGAGGGGCAGGATGGTCACCGTCATGAGGGAGATGGACGAGGAGGCGAGGAGGGAAGAGGCCTTTCGGGAGAAGCAGAGGAGGAACGTCATGAAGCGATGGGAGAGGCGTGATACCAGGCGATACCAGGCGATACCAGGAGATACCAAAGATACCATGGTATCAAGACCCTATAATAAGGAATCGCGCGTCCCCGCGCGTAGGCAGGCGTACACTGATGGTATATCTACTCCACTATGTTCCGTAGATATTATCTCTTCATCCTCATCCTCTTCTACCGACAACACAGGCAGCGGCGTTGCCGCCGCAGGAGGAGGAAGAGGAGGAAATTCTCCATTTGTTTCCCTGTGGAACGAGGCCATCAAGGCCGCAGGCTCGCCCATACGCACCATCCGCTCCGTCACGCCAGGCACGAAGAGGCACACGCTGGTGCTCGGCCTCGTCCAGCAATACGGCGAGGACGGCGTGAGGGAGGCCATCGGCAGGCTGCTGGCCTGCGACTACACCAACGGCGGCAGCAACATCGGCTGGCTCCCCACCTTTGACTGGTTCGTCCAGCCGGACAACTTCCAGAAGGTGCTGGAGGGAAACTTCTTCGATGGCAGGGCCGCGCCTGAGCCACCCGCCCCACAGGAGCCCGAAGAGCCCACGACACCCGCCCGCCCCGAGGTGAGCGCGGAGGACAGGCATGGATGGCGGCAGGTGCTCTCCATGTGCCGCGACACCGTGGAGTGGAAGACCTGGGACACCTACCTCCGCTACTGCGACATCTGGATCCGCGAGGGCGACACCGTGACGATGGCCTGCCCCACCACATTCGTCGCCGAGCAAATCGACAGGGAGACCGCCATGCACGTGCTCTCGGCAGCCCGCAAGGTATGGGGCAGGAGGTGCCAGATGCGGCTCACCGTGCAGCGGGGACTCCAGCCTCCCGAACTGGAATAGCCCAGTTTTGCACAGAAAGGCCGCAAATTCCGCCCGAAACACATCGGACAGGCAATTACACGCAAGAGATAAAAACAACGCCAACAAGGGGCATGGAAACAAGAAAACAGACATGAAAGAGACAGAGAACACTAGGGCATGCCAGTCATGCCCCAGCAGGATAAACGCCATCAACGGCCTCTACTGCACACTGGCAGGCCGCTATGTGGAGCGCGCCACGACACTGCCCTGCGCCAACAGGAATGGAGGGCACAGGCCATGATGACGACAGGAAGACACGTCACGGGGTCAGCGTGCCGCAACCTCGTGCAGGCCATCACCGCCTACAAGAAACAGGCGGTCGATACAAGCCTCATGGACGAGGGCGAGACGCTCGACCACTATGCCATAAGGCTCTACTCCTTCGGCGTGTGGAGGATGGTCATGGTGGCTGGCATCACCGACTGGCTCGCCTACAGGGCCGATGACATGCTCAGGAGCGGGATGCCAGGATGCGGGGAAGACCGAGAGGCGATGATGCGCCACTACCACCTCTACGAGGACAGGCTGCACATGCTCACCGAGGCACCCGACGACTACATCGACGACATACGCTCCAAGGCATACGACCGACACGCCCGCAAGGTGGTGGCACTCGTCAACGCCGTGACAAAGGAGTACCGCACACTGGGAGTGCCCCACGCAGAGGTCTGCGCCACGCTCTGCGTCCTGGAGAACTTCGTGCTGGTGAGCCAGCGGGCATACAGGGCCAGCGTGAGTCCGCTGGGAGGCACGATATGCAGGCAACTTCCCACGCACGCCGAGGACGCGCTCAGGAGGCTGGAGAGATGCGGGGACGCTGCGGGCAGACTGCTGCGGGCGATAGACACCGAGCGGCTGGGAGAGGGCAAGACAGCCAACGCCACCATGACACGCCTGGCCAGGAACCTGCTGGAGAGCGTGGTGAGCCCAGGCGAACTCAACCGCGCTGCGGCATACGCCAACAACGAGCTCAGAAAGACAGGGAAGGAGGAAGCGAGATGAAGAGTGGAGAGGACAGATTGGATACGCTCCTGCATGTGCGCAACGACTACAGGAGGCGTGGGACACCCAGGCTGGTGGAGCTGCACTGGCGGGACGGAAGGAAGGCGGGCATCATCAACCCGCAGACCATGCAGGCCATCATGGACACCCTCATGGCCGAGCTGGACAGGCAGATTGCCGAGGCGGCAGGAAAGGAGGCCAAGGCATGAGCAACAGAGACAAGACACAAAGCATCCCGGCCCAGGCCCGCCAGGTGTTCCGCTTCATGGGAGGCGAGGAGGCACAGAGGCTGTGCGGCATGAGGAAGGTTGTGAGCGGGAGGAGGCACGCAGACATGCGGATGCCTGGAGACTGGGTGGAGGGCATCACCTTCTTCCCAGGAGGAAGGGAGCAGGCCGAGTGGCTGATGGACTTCGCCGCAAGCCTCGGATGCAGCATGGAGTACCTCCTGGTAGGCACGCCCGCCCCAGGGGGCAGACTGGACAGGATGGAGAGGCGGTGCAGCCTCTTCCGAGACGGCACAGGATGGAGGCCGCTGGACGAGTTCAGCACGCTGGGCTACAGGCTGGAGGACTTCGGGGAGTACGCCTTCTACCGCCTGGACGGGGGCAAGCCCATGCACAGCCCCATCGTGAGCAGGCTGGGTGTATGGGCAGAGAGAGACGACAATCAACATTGAATACAACAACTACAAAAAACAGAAGAGACTATGGAGAATTTGAATTATTTCATCGCCACACTCAACGTGGAGAGGATCATGGAGGACGGAACATCCAAGAAGGTGAGTGAGGACTACCTGATAGACGCAATGTCGTTCACCGAGGCGGAAGAAAAGGCCGTGGGCGAGATGGAAGGATGCGGCGGCGAGTTCGAGGTGACGCGCATCGTGAGACCCCGCCTGGCAGGCGTGATGACAAGCGACAGCGACAGGTTCTTCCGCGTGAAGATAACGGAGACGACCTTAGACGATAACACCATGTGCGAGAAGAAGACCACCAAGGCGTATATCGTGCAGTCCTCGGACCTGGTGAAGGCCGTCCAGTCCGTCATCAGCTCGATGGGGCTCGTCGCAAGCGACTGGGAGTTCAACTCGGTGACGGAGACGGCCATCGTGGATTACATACGGCACGATGGCAAGTGACACATGAGCGAAGGTATGGAAACATTCATCTCTGTGCTCGGGCTGATCATGGCATGTGCAGCCCTCTACATCGAGTTAACAAGAAAAGACAGATTGTGATATGGTGACAGCAATTAGTATCGGAATACTTGCGGTGGCGCTCATCTCTGCCGTCGCAGGAGCCAACTACGGCTACACGAGGGGAGAACATGAGACCAACGCGCGCTGGACGGCACACCTCTCCGGCAAGGAGGAAGAGATTGTGCGGCTCCAGAAGGAACTGAAGGAGACACGCGCCGCGATGCGTATTCTCAGTGAGAGGAAAGAAAGCGATGGCAAGAAGTAGAGACCAGCGCCCCGAGACGGATGACGAGTACACCAACGAGGCGCTCAACAGAGAGTATTACGACAGTCCATGCAGGTTAGGTACTCCGAGCGAGGGATGCAAGGCATACGTGAGGAGCGGTTTCCATACCGCCCTCACACGCTCGAAGTACAGAGATGCGAACTGGATGGAGTAACAACACAATTACGAGACGATATGGACAACAAGGAATTTAACTGGGACGAGGCGATAAGCCTCGCGCACAAGACAGCCGTGGAGCACGGATTCTGGGATGACACCCCAAACTACGAGCATCTGGCCATGCTCGTCATCACCGAACTCAGTGAGGCGATAGACGCGGACAGACACGACAGACACGCCGATACGGATGAATATGAGGCGGGGTGTGCCTTCGTGAATGAATATATAATAGCCCCAGATGACCGTATCAAGGGATGCAAGACGGCATACGAGGATTACGTTAAGGACACCGTGTATGGCGAGCTGGCCGATGCCTGCATACGCATTATGGACATGATGGGCTACTACAAGATTTCCTTCATTCGTGACAATACGTTTACTTCCGACCTTGACAAGCCGTTGTGTGAGTTCTGCTTCCGAGTAACAGAGGCTCTGATGGCTCCGCACGGAGAGATATACGCCTGGACAAAGGCTCTCAACATGCTGCTTGCCTATGCCGAGCACATAGGCATAGACATCGAGTGGCACATTCACGAGAAGATGGCATACAACGAGCAGCGGCCACGGCTTAACGGAAAATATTACTGAGACGAGAACTGGATGAAATAACAGACACGGACAAACAAAACATACACGACTATGGAAGTAACAGTAGAGGTAGATATCGATGATGTGCTGGATTCATGTTCGACAAAAGAAGTCCTCGACAGATACAGCAGGGAAGAGATAGCTGAATACCTGGAAGGCAGGGAAGAGAAGGTTGAATACCTGGAAGGCAGACAGCAGAACGCACCGTACGGGGCAGGGCTAAAGGAATCGATCGAGAATATTGTCAGGACAAAGACGAACATGTACCCCGACAAAAAGACGGTCATGGATACCATGGTGGAGATTATCAATGATTTGTGGTGAGAGAAACCGTCCTCAAATAAGCATTAGGATGTAGAATTAACAAAAGATTTCTTTATGAACATAGACACAACATTAGACCAAGCTCTTGCCCGCGCCTCTGCCCCATTGCGCAAGAAGATGGAACACTCCATCGAGTTACTACGCAAGGCTGAGCGCATAGCCCTCAACTACGACCATGAGAACGGATATTACCTTGCTTTCAGTGGTGGCAAGGACTCGCAGGCTCTTTTCCACATGGCGCAGCTGGCGGGAGTGAAATTCCGCGGTCACATGAATCTCACGAGCGTTGACCCGCCAGAGGTGATACGCTTCGTAAAGAAGAACTATCCCGATGTGGAACTAATCAAGCCCGGCAAATCCATCTTCCAGCACGCCATAGAAAAGCAGATTTTGCCAACTATGCGTGTGCGTTGGTGTTGCGCTGAATATAAGGAAACGGCAGGTGCCGGCAAGGTGACGATAATCGGCATCCGCAAGGCAGAGAGTTCACGAAGAGCCAAACGAAATGAGGTGGAAATAAGCAACCGAAACTTTAGTGGAGACCTTGATGGGTTGGACGAATACCGACAGGAGCAGAGGGCTAAACGTGCTCGCCGCAAATCCAAGGAGCAAGGCGTGAACATCACTAATGCCGATGAAGAGCAAACGTTAGGTTGCATCCACGGCAAAGAGAGCTTGCTGATTTCGCCTATCATCTATTGGACAGAAAAAGACGTATGGGAATTTCTCAACGATGTGGTGAAGGTTCCGCATTGTTCGCTATACGATGAGGGATGGCATCGCATAGGCTGTATCTGTTGTCCCATGAGCTCGCACAGGCAAAAGCTGATAGAAAACAAACGCTATCCGCATGTAAAACGAGGCTGGATCAAGGCGATTAAAGCCATACGAAATGGGGGGGGATTATCAGAAGTCCAAACCCAAGATATGTCATCGAAAAGAGTTGGCTCCAAACGCCATCTCAATTCCTACCAAAAGGATATTTGGAGAGCGATACCAAAAGAGCGAATGGAACGAAATGTGGAGAGAAACAATCGGGTTTTCATCCAGCTCCTCTTCTGACCGCTTGACAGAGGAGCAAGAAAACGAAATAGCGGAAAATATCTACGACTGGTGGATTTCTGGCAAATCATACAAGCGATGGTATGCCGAGAAGTTCCTTCAACTCAGGTTGAACTTCGGTGGCGAGTGAGAGAAAAGAATATTACAACTAAACAAGAATAGATATGAAAAAGTATGTCATCAAAAACGCAGATGGAAGTAAGCAGAAGGTAATGCGCGTTGTCCACAAAACCCGCAAGGAGGCAATGCTGACCCTGCTGCGCCACATTACATTAGTAGTCGAAGAGACAAATGACGACTGCATAGGAGATCCATTCAACTACACTATCGAGGAGGTTGATGAGAAGGACGTGAACGAGCGCATAACGGACTTCAGTCTGGACGTGGACGAATGGGGGATTGATATCGATGGGCTGGGAATACAGGAGAGCACAGAGGAGCCTGTGCCAGACGATGACAACTTCAATCCAGACAGCGCAAAGGTCAAGGCACGAAGGTGCAAGGCGGGTGACATCTGGGTGCTTGGAGAGCACAGGCTCATGTGCGGCGACTCGACATCCAGGGAGGACATCCAGGCCCTAATGGATGGGGAAATTTGCGACCTCTGGCTTACAGACCCGCCATATAACGTTGCCATCCAGGGAGGCACGAGAGACAAACTGACAATCATGAACGACAGTATGTCCTCAACGGCATTCGCCGACTTCCTGCACAAGGCATTCGCTGCAGCGGAAAGCGTAATGAGGCCAGGAGCGGCCTTTTACGTATGGTTCGCCTCATGCGAGCACGAGAAATTCGAGCACGCGCTGAATGACTGCGGGCTCCATGTCAGGCAGGAACTGATCTGGAGCAAGAACGTCTTCACGCTCGGCAGGCAGGACTACCAGTGGAGACACGAGCCGTGCCTCTACGGATGGAAGGAGGGTGCAGCGCACAAGTTCATCGGCCTGCGGAACCTCTCCACGGTGATAGACGAGACGAGGGAACTGGACATAGACAGCCTCAAGGACGAGGAGGCCAAGAGGATGCTCCACAGAATACTCGATGACGTGTCCATCCACAGCACGGTGCTCGAATACGACAAGCCGATACGCTCGGCAGACCACCCGACCATGAAGCCAGTGCCGCTCTTCGGCTTCCAGATGCGCAACTCGACACAGCCAGGCGACATCGTCCTGGACTCCTTCGGAGGCAGCGGCACGACACTCGTCGCGGCGGAGTCGTTGGGACGAAAGGCCAGGATAATGGAACTTGACCCGCACTACTGCGACGTAATCCTGTCAAGGTGGGAGACATTCACGGGAGACACGGCAAGGAGGGCGTAACGGCTAAGAGACGGCTAAGGCATGGAAGGGAACAACGGGGACGGTAATGGGATTAATGGGATTCCCATTCCGCCCCATCCCGTCCCATTTGTCCCACTCCTCCCAATCTTCCAAACTGGAGAAATATTTTTCCCAAACTGGGAAAGTGCTTTGCACCTGCTTTGCGTGCTTTGCCACTGATTTGCATGCTTTTGCCACTGCTTTGCGCGCTTTTGAGTGCTTTTGCCACTGATTTGCGCGCTTTTGATAACAAAATAAATATCAAGAAACCACAAATGAAAAAGACAGACATCATCATCGGCATAGACCCCGACATAGACCAGAGCGGGGTGGCCACCATCACGACAGCGACAGGGATCGTCACCGCCCAGCGCATGCGCTTCCCCGACCTTCTCGACCACCTGGCATCAGAGCACGGCAAGGCCGCAATGGGCGGGCTGACGCTTGCCGTGCATGTGGAGGCTGGATGGCTCAACACGTCCAACTGGCACACCAACAGGCGCATGGGGGCGAACTACAACGCTGCCATCGGGCAGGCCGTGGGGCGCAACCAGGCCGTGGGAATGAAACTGCTGGAGATGTGCCGACACATGGGCATGGACGCTTTCGCCGTAAGGCCGCTGCAAAAGACAATGCGAGTGGGGAGCGTAACACAACAGATGTGGGGCGGCACGGACGGAAAGGTGAGGGCGGACGAACTGGAGCGGCTACTGGCCGACAACGGGCTGTACATGCCAAAGGGACGGACAAACCAGGATGAGAGGGATGCCGTGCTTATTGCCCTAAGAGCGGCTGGATATGATATTTATCCCCGAAAAGTGTTTGCTCGACAAGCACATATTAACTAACTTTGCACACAAACGGAAAAACAGCATGAGAAAAGCCGAAGACATCATACGGGACGGTGAGAAGACGCGCTTCACGAGTGAGAACGCTGCGGAGATGGCACGGAGAGGGAGTGCGAAGAGCGCGCGCACGAGGCGGTTCGCAAAGACCTTCGTGGATGCCGCCATGGAGCAGCTGAAGAAGCGCATACCGACGGCAAGCGGACTGCAGGTGAACGGAAGGGAGGCCATTATGAACAGGCTATTCCAGGAGGCCCTGAAAGGTAAGATACAGGCCATCGAGCTCATGCTCAAGATAGTGGGAGAGTACCCAGCCGAGAAGGTACAGGTGTCATCCGACCTCTCGTTTGCCGAGTTGCTCATGCGCACAGGCACAAAGGAGGACGGAAAGGAGGAGGACTCAAGTGGGCAGGAGCAGCAGCGTTGAGCGCAAGGCCGAGGGCCTGTTCGTGGCATGGAGGGCGGACTGGAACACGTTCATCCGCGATGCCTTCGGTGTCACGCTGGACAGCGAGCAGCAGGCAATCGTCACGTCCGTGCAGCACAACCGCATGGTGAGCGTGCGGTCGGGGACGGCACGTGGAAAGGACTTCGTATCGGCCTGCATCGCCATGTGCTTCCTCTATCTGACCCCAAGGTGGAATGCCAAGGGAGAGATGGTGGAGAACACGAAGGTGGCCCTCACGGCCCCCACAGACCGACAGGTCAAGAACATCATGATGCCCGAAATCAGCCGCCTCTTCAACAGGGCGAGAAAGCGGGGTTACGACCTACCTGGACGGCTCTCGGCATACGACATACGAACAGACAACGAGGAGTGGTTCCTCACTGGCTTCAAGGCCGACGAGCACAACCACGAGGCATGGTCGGGCTTCCACGCCGTCAACACGATGTTCATCGTCACGGAGGCGACTGGCATCATGGACGACACATTCGAGGCCATCGAGGGAAACCTACAGGGAAACTCGCGCATACTGCTCGTGTTCAACCCCAACACCACAGTGGGCTACGCAGCACGCTCGCAGAAGTCGGACAGATGGGCAAAGTTCTGCCTCAACTCGCTCAACGCCCCCAATGTGGCGGCAAAAAAGACCATCATCCCAGGCCAGGTGGACTACGAGTGGGCGGCAGACAAGGTGCGCACATGGTGTGAGCCAATATCGGCCAGCGAGGTGCTGGCGAGCGAGAACGACTTCGAGTGGGAGGGCCAGTGGTACAGGCCGAGCGACCTAGCCAGGAAGAAACTCCTTGGCGAGTTTCCGAAGATTGACGAGGACGTGCTCATCCCGCTCTCGTGGATAGAGGCGGCGCAGGAGCGGTGGAAGGACTACAGGCTCAATACGCACAACGAGGCGAGGATAGGCGTTGACGTGGCGGGCATGGGACGTGACTGCACCGTGTTCTGCGAGCGGCATGGGGACTACGTGACACTCGACAAGCAGAACAGCGGAGGGCGGGCCGACCACATGAGGGTGGCTGGCAGGATAACCCACATGCTGGAGACGCTGACGGGCAGCATCGCCATGATAGACACCATCGGCGAGGGGGCGGGCGTGTATGCGGCATGCCTGGAGCACCTGGAGGGAAGCGGGCTGCGCGCCAATGTCATCTCCTGCAAGTTCAGCGAGGCGGCAAGGACGAGGAGCGGTCGGGACTACACCGACCGAACAGGGCAGTACAAGTTCGCCAACATGAGGGCGTACCTCTTCTGGATGGTGCGTGAGTGGCTCGACCCCGACAACGGCACGGGGGCGATGCTGCCGCCAGGGGGCACGCTGGCACAGGAGGCCACGGAGATACGCTGGTCGTTCAAGTCGGACGGGCGTATCATCATTGAGCCGAAGGACGACATCAAGAGGAGGCTCGGCTTCTCGCCAGACGAGTTCGACTCGCTGGCCAACACCTTCTACCCCGCTGTGGCCGTAACGAGACACACGCAAGCAATTTACACACAATACGAGGAAGACGCATTGCTATGAAGACAATCGAGGAGATTATGGACTACTCGCGCCCCATTGCGGACGTGGTGAGAGACCTGAGAGTGAGGAACACGAGGGTTCCCTCATGGGGGGAACTGAGCAAGCAGTACGACGCGAGTAAGCACCCCATCATGAGCGACCCAGAGTTCATGCCGAGAAAGGGCGTGAAGATGTGCCGAGTGAGGCTCGGCTGGCAGAAACTGGCCACCAGGCGCATGGCGGAGTTGTGCTTCGGCATACCCGTCAAGCACGACTACAGGGTGACGGACGAGCAGGGGCAGAGGGCGGCCCGCATACTGGAGGCCATCTACAGAAAGAACAGGATGGACGCCGAGAACATAAACCGAGCCAGGATGATATACGCCGGCTGCGAGTTCGCCACCATCTGGTACACCCAGGAGCAGGAGACGATGTACGGCGGGGAGAGGAGCGCGACCAAGATACGCTGCCGCACATACTCGCCCATGCAGGGGGACATCATCTACCCGCTCTTTGACGACTTCGACGACCTTGTGGCACTCTCGGTGGAGTCCCACAAGAACTTAGGCACGGAGCAGGTGACGTACTTCGAGAGTTACACGGCCACGGAGCACAACCGCTGGGTGCAGCGCGCTGGGACATGGGAGGAGGACATGCCCCCAGAGCAGATGACCATCGGCAAGATAGCGGGCGTGTACGCATGGAGGGACGAGCCGATATGGGAGGACGAGAGCGAGAACGTGAGCGAGGCGGAGTACGCCCTCTCACGCAACGGCAACTACATCCGCAAGAACTCCAAGCCCAACTGGGTGGTGTATGCAGACCAGGAAGACCTCGTGAAGTTCGGGCAGGAGAAGGACACCGACAGCACGGCACGGAACGTGCTCCACTACCCTGCAAACGCCAAGGCGGGCTTCGAGACCTGGAGCCAGGCCACGGACGCGCTGGAGTACCACATCAAGCAGATAAGGGAGAACTTCCACTCGCAACTACAGTTGCCAGACATGTCCTTCGACAGCATGAAGACAACGCCCATGAGCGGCGAGGCGCGCAAGATGATGTTCATCGACGCGCAACTGAAGGTGACAGACGAGAAGGGGCTGTGGACGGAGGTGCTGAGCAGAGAGATGAGCGTCATCAAGGCATTCGCACGACTCATGTTCCCCAGCCTGGCCGAGGCTTTCGACACTCTGGAGTGTGACCTTGTCATCACGCCGTTCAGCATCCAGGACATGGCCGAGAAGGTCAACGTGTACACGGCAGCCACGCAGAAGCCCATCATGAGCCAGCGGACTGCAATACAGAAACTTGGCGAGGTTGACGACGTGAACGAGGAGATGAAACGCCTGGCAGAGGAGGACGCTGCCACGCTGGAGGAGAGCGTGTACTGACCAATAGCATACTGCAATGCCGTCACAGAAGAAGAACGCAGCACCATACGACAGCCGCCACAGGGCGAACCTCACGAAGTACAAGAAGCAGATAGACCGCCTCTTCGACACTCTGTGCCAGGAGGCGGCCAGGCTCGGCATACGCACAGGGCTGGATGAGGACGGCGGGACGTTCTCCTTTGACCGCTTCCCGACAACCAGGAAAAAGGCCGACAGGTTGCTGGCCAGGATACGCCAGCAGATGGAGAGTGCCATCGTGAGCGGGACAAGCAACGAGTGGGCACTCTCGGAGGCTAAGAACGCAGAGATTATCGAGAAACTGCTTGAGGACACAGACATCCCCAGGGAGACCATCGAGGCCATGAAGCCACGCAACGCCGAAGCTCTGAAGGCGTTCCAGGAGCGCAGGAAAAGGGGGCTGACACTCTCGGACAGGGTGTGGAACGTCACCAGCCAGGCCATGGGCGAGGTGGAGACGGCCATCGGTATCTCGATCGCCACAGGCATGGACGCTCCGTCGCTCTCACGCAAGGTGCGTGGGCTGCTCAACAACCCCACCGAAATGTGGAGGCGGTACTATGTGACGAGGACGAGAATCGACGGAACGAGGCAGAGGGAGGCCGAGTGGAGGCGCAAGGTGGTGGACGAGGACGGCAAGGTGCGCTTCGTGAAACAGCCGCTCTCCCACCCTGGGCGCGGTGTCTATCGCTCCAGCTACCGCAACGCACTGCGCCTGGCCGTCACGGAGACCAACATGGCATACCACGAGGCCGACACGCTGGCATGGCAGCAGAGCCCTGCCTGCATAGGCATCGATGTGGTGCTCTCCAACAACCACACATGCCGTGGTGTCAAGGGGGTGTTCTATGACATCTGCGACGAGTTGGCCGGCAAGTACCCGAAGTACTTCAAGTTTCCTGGCTGGCACCCATTCTGCCGCTGCGTGGCCATACCCATCACTGCCAGCAAGGAGGAGTTTGTGGGGTATCTCAAGGACATGATGGCTGACAAAGACGTTTCGGGCATGAAGTTCAAGGGCACGGTCAAGGACATGCCTGACGCATGGAACTCCTGGATGAAGAAGAACAGCGACAGGATAGAGCGGATGAAGGAACGCGGAACGCTGCCCTACTTCATCAAGATCAATGAAGGAAGAGAAGCAAAATAAAAATGGGGCACCCCTCGATGCCCCTTGGTGGTACACGGTCAGAGACCCTGTCCCTTCACTCCAGCGGTGGACTGGAATGCACTGCAAAGGTACGAACAAATTATTAAACGACAAGCAAATGAGTGTTATCCTGCAATCATTTTACCTCGTTTATCTTCGGTCTAACGCTACATCCGTAGCAGGACATTAGCCGTCTTATCAATCTCGTCACATAACATTCTGGTGCTGTGAATACGATGCCGTCCTCTTCTGTGTAGCTGAAACTAACACCATCCATTATCAGAACCATTGACACCTTGTGCTTCACGCTCTGTGTCTGCCACTCCTTTATTTCTGTATCGTTCATATTCTTTATTTTCGTTATTCTCGGCCTTTTTTCGTTCCTTTGACCGCTTGTTAAATTATTAACACGACGCAAAGATACATAAATTTATGTAATCCACTAAAGTAAATTAATAGAATGTTGAGTTATTTCATTGAATATTAACATAATACGAGATAAACCACCGATTTATCTTGGCCTCAGCCACCATTCTACCCCACCCCAACACAACACCAACTAAGATGAATACAAAACCAAAGAAAATAGTGTTTTTCTTGCAAGCACATTAAAGAAAATCGTATATTTGCGCAGTTAAACACTTAAATGTAAGCAAATGAGCATAAAACGTACAGCACTGGACAAGTTGAAGACCAAGTTCGAGGGGATAGACGAGAAGGTGCTCAGCAGGATTGCGGCAAAGATTGCCAAGACAGCCAAGACGGACGAGGACGTGGCCGCTGAGGTTGACGAACTCACACTCATGGACATCATCAACTCATACACCGACTCCAGGGTTAACGACGCGCAGGACAAGGCCGTGAAGCGTTACAAGAAGGAGAATGGCATCAAGGACGACGAGGACGGAAACGGCACGAAGGAAGGTGACGGAGACGGCAACGGCGGAACAGATGGCAACGGCGGAACAGATGGCAACGGCGGAACAGGCAGCAAGGAGGGCGATGACGACACACCCGCCTACATCAAGGCACTCATGAAGAGTGTGGAGACGCTGGCGAAGGAGGTCACGAGCCTCAAGGCAGGCAAGACTGCGGACGCGCGCAAGGAGGCACTGGACAAGGTGCTGAAGGACGCATCGGAGCGGGAGCGCAAGTTCTACGAGAAGAACTACGCGCGGATGAGGTTCGAGTCTGACGAGGACTTCAACGACTGGCTCGACAGCGTCACGGACGACATCAAGGACAATGCGGACGGTACAGGAGGCAACGGTGAAAACGGAACGAAGACCACCCAGCAGACCACCCAGCAGGGGAGACCCAAGGCTGGATGCGGTGGAGGCGGTACCATCCCAGCACAGGTGCAGGCACGCATAGACGCACGCTCAAAGGCCGTGACGGCAGCCCCGGCCATCAAAGGACTGCCAGCAAGCAACGCATAAGAGATGAAGAGATACACGACAACGCTTCCCGAGGCGATAGACCCCATACGCATCGAGCAGGTGTTCGCGGAGAAGCCAGGCGGTGGCATGGTGGAAGACCCTGGATATGACGTGCCAGAGACTACCGCCGTATATGCCAAGGCAAGCGGCAAGTTCGCCGTCATCAAGGCATACCGCCTTGCCGCATCCGTGGCAAAGGCAGACACCACCATCAAGGTGGCCAAGGGAAGCGGCATCGCAGTGGGAGACGTGCTGGCCTTCGGCAAGAAGGGCGTGGCGTGCACCGCCATCGACAGCAGCAAGGCGGATAGCGACACAGTGACCGTCACCATGGGCGTTGACATCCCCGCTGGGAGCGTCCTATACCAGGCCAAGGCAGCGAGCGCGGACGCGGCAGTGCCAGTCGGCACCCCTGTCTATGTCACTGGAAACGCCCTGGCTGGAGGGATGGGCGAGCAGCCCCTGCGCCTCATTAACGGAGCGAACCTGAGAAAGGAGACGGCCTGCATAGGCGATGACATCGCAGGCCAGATGAAGAACATCACACTTGTATAACAATGGGACAGATGAACAAGCCACTGTTTGACCTCGACACCCCAGGGGTGCAGGCCGAACTCGCGTCATACACCCCTGGCCAGGGGATGGCATGGCCGCAACTCTTCCCCCTCAAATACACCCCGAAGTTTGACCTCAAGGGCATAGAGGGCGAGGACGGGATACCCGTGAGCGCAGACCGTGTGGCCTTCAACAGCAAGGCCCCCAAGAAGACCCGCAAGAAGGTGGGCTCGTGGAACTGCACCCTGGGCAAGATTGAGATTTCCAGGGATAAGGATGAGATTGACATCAACGAGTACAACGACCTCAAGACCATCGCAGCCGCCAACACCGAGGACACGGCAGCCGCCCAGGGTCTTGTCGATTTGGTGTACGACGACATCGCCTTCTGCAACAAGGGCATGGATGCCCGCGCCGAGATTGAGGCACTCACAATCGGCTCGCTTGGCAAGCGCGTGTTCAGTACCACGCTGGACGGCGACATGGCCGAGAGCGAGGAGATCAATTTCAACGTGCCAGAGGACAACTTCCTCGGTGCCGTCGCCAAGTGGGATAACTACGACACTGCAGACGGCTTGGCGGACATCATCCGTGGAGCGAATCTCATCAAAAAGAAGGGACTCCAGCGTCCGCAGTATGCCATCATGGAGCAGTCCATGTTCGACCACCTGTGCGCGCAGAAGAAGACCATCAAGCGTGTGGCATCCGCCATCCTCAAGGCCACTGGCCTGGACAGCGCGGACGACGTGACGCTGGAGAGCGTCAACAGTTACATGAGGCGCAAGAGCGCGCCACAGATACTGGTCGTCGATCCATATGTGGTCATCGAGGGCAAGGACGGCAAGAAGACCACCGTGCAGCCTTGGAACGTCAACTCCGTGGTGCTCTCGCCCGAGGCGCGCCTGGGCTACACCTACTACAAGACGGTGCCCCGCGTGCCCAACTCGGACGCGCTCCAGGAGTACGGCTCATACTACAAACTCACCGTGTACTCAGAGTTGAACCCCATGCTGGAGGTCACCATGACCGAGGCATACATCCAGCCAGCCCTGTCCAACAGACGCTCGCTGGTGTTCATCAACGCCATGCACACGGAGTGGAACGGAGGCGAGGCGTAAGACCATGGCAGACGTGCTGACCGCCCTTCAAGGGCTGACAACGTACCCGGTTCCCCAGAGCGTGCTCCAGGAGTGCGCCCTGGAGGCCGGGTGCAACCCCACCGACGAGGTGACGCAGGACATGAGGCAGAGCAGGCAGTGGAAGCGCGCGAAGGCGCAGGTGTTCCGCTTTCTGAGCTCTGCCCCTAACGTCACGCAGCAGGGCGTGTCATTCTCGTTCTCCGAGTACGCGCGTGCAAACTTCCTCAAGCAGGCAGCTGCCCTCGAAGCAGAGGCCGGCGATGATGACTGGAACGGGGTCGGTTACGGCTACAAAGGGGAGGATTTCTGATGGTGCTTGCAAACGGGTACATCCGTATCATAACGGAACATGGAGGAGGGTTTAACACTGATGGAGAGCCAAGGCGCGCGGAATGCACCGAGGGAGACCGCATTCCATGCAACTACCAGCGCAACTCCTACCAAGGCCGTGTGACGGAAAACGGAAGCTCGCATTCGGTTGCATCATACCAGATAGTCATAGGAATCTGTCCATTCAAGCCGTGCCGCTTCTCCCTGTATGACAACAACGGAGAGCGCCTCGGAACATACGAGGTGGCAGTCAGAGGAATCGAGCCTCTGGAATTTGTCGGAAACACACGTCTGACCGTATAGATAACAGCGATGTCAATAACACCCAACTCACGAAACGCACGCAGCCACTTCCAGGAATGGATGCAGAGGCAGGCGGACAGGCGCGTGGCAGCAGCCATCGGCATGCTGGACGCAGCCGGGCTCGACGCTACCCGCGAGATGAGGACGGGCAGGCGCTACACAGACCGTACCGGGAACCTGCGGTCATCCACAGGCTACGCGGTCATCTACAACGGAAAGATCGTGCGCGGCGGGAATCCAGAAGCAGTGAGCACGACAGGAAGAGAAGGAGCGAGAGAGGGCAGGAAGCTCGTCAGAGGAGCCGTGAGTGACATCGGCCAAGGCAACATCGCCCTGGTACTCTTCGCAGGAATGAGGTACGCCTACTATGTGGAGAGGATGGGACTCAATGTCACGGACAGCGGCGTGGCGCTTGCAAGGAGGTATGTTGACGCAATGGCAAAGGCACTTGGATTCGAGATCAAGACATGATGAAAACTACAGCAGACATAGAGCACGAAATCTGGACGGTGGCCAAGGGCTACCTCACCGGCAAGATAGGCGGCTCTGTCTATAAGGAAGGGACGCGCCCGAACGACTCTTGCAAAGAAGACGCAGTCGTTGTCGTCTCCTTTGCGTCTGCGGGACAGACGCAGGACTCTTCCGCGTATGTCAACATCTTTGTGCCGGACATCGACTGCGGAGGAGAGAGCATGCCAGACAAGGCGAGGCTCAGGCAGCTGTCTTCGTTCGACGAGGGGCTTGCATCGGCGGTGCACGAGGCATATTCGGACTATGCCGTTGAGCTGGGCAGCGCCACTGGCACTATGGAAGAAGAAGGAAGCGGTCAGCACATAGTTTCTATTCACTTATCAATAACGATTAACACATTCTGATATGGCAAAGAAGATTATGGCCTGGTCAAAGTGCGCCATCGAGGTTGGCAAGACAGGCACCAACGACGCAATGGCAACCACGCTCACGAGTGTGGGACTTGTGAAAGACAAGAGCGCGACACTGGAGAGTGCGGACGGAGACTCCCTGGAGATGAAATCTACAGGCGGAGAGACTGTGGGCAGCGAGAAGCAGGAAGGCACGCTTACGCTCGCCTGTCGCATCATCGAGCCCGGACAGGAGTTCTACACCCTTCTGGGCATCGGTGCTGCAAGCGACACGAACATTGCCGTGCAGTCGCATGTCGTACCTGACGAGTACAGCGTGAAGGTGACTCCCAACAAGGTGGGTGCATATGGCATCCAGGCTCCAAAGTGCAGCGTGAGCGTGAGCGCAGGATGGAGCGAGGAGGACGGCAACTATGTTGACCTCACATTCGGAATCCTGCACGGGGCACAGGCTGACAGCAAGGGCAAGCAGTACTGGTACATGAAGGTGCCTTCGAAGGGAATTGTCGCCGACACGACCAACGGAGGCTACAAGGCTAGCGCCAGCGCATAAGCGCGTATGTTGTGTTTGTTTTAGGGGAGAGCCTGGATGATGCAAGAACGGCATTGCCCAGGCTCTTGTGCTAAACCATTATGGCAATGAAAGAGAAAACAATCGAGTCAAGGGTGGCGAGCGCCATCCTCCAGAACGCGGAGAGTGTCGTTGTTAACGGAACAGAATACAGAATCGAGCAGCCAACGCTGGCAACGCTGGCCATGCTGAGCGAGCTGGTGAGCACCCTGCCGGACTACGACATGGACGGGAAGGTGCTCGACAACGTACTGGCAAGCGCAAGGACAAGCGCGCCGAAAGTCGCCAGGATAGCGGCACTGCTCATCCTCGGTGCAGCGCGTATCAGGAAGTCCGTCACGGTGAAGGAAAGCGGAAAGCACAAATGGTGCAGGTTCCTGCCTGGAGGAAAGAGAATAAGCGAGTATGACAGGCTGACGAGAGACCTCGAAGAAGGCGTTACGCCTTCCGAAATCAACGCGATCATCACGAAGAGGTTCTGTGACATGCAGGTCGGGGATTTTTTCGCCGTTACCGCTTCCCTCAAAGGTCAAAGCATACTGGCTCCGACAAGGGAAGCGGAGGAGACAGCATCTGGGGGATAGTCATCGGCTGGCACAAGTCGCTCGATATACCTATAGAGGATATCCTGTACAAGCATTCATACCTGAACCTCTGCATGTACGCGGCAGCATGCCCTCAGTATGATGACGAAACGGACAAGTGGGACGAGAGCATCGACATGTGCGATGACAGCAATATAGATATACAGGCAACGGAACAATACGTATATTAAGACAGGAATATGGCAATCGGAAGCGAGCAGTACAGAATACTACTTGACACCTCACAACTGGGCGATGGAGTCAACAGAGGCACACGGGAATTCGACAGACTGGGCTTGAGCGCAGAGGATGCAGGCGCGCGCATCGATTCTGCGATGAAGAAGGCAGGAGCCGCAGCAGCATCCTATTTCACGGCACAGTACCTCAAACAGTTCACGGCTGACATCATCAAGACAAGGTCGGAAATCGAGTCGTACGAAGTTGCGTTCCGTACGCTCCTCGGGAACGAGCAGCTGAGCAAGAAGTTCTTCGGCGAGATACGCGAGTTCGCTGTGAACACGCCTCTCATGCTGAACACGCTGGCAGGAGGCGCCCAGACAATGCTCGGCTTCAACATCGAGGCGGGGAAGGTCATCCCAACCCTCAAGATGATTGGTGACATCAGCATGGGAGACGAGCAGCGGTTCCAGTCCCTCACGCTTGCCTTCTCGCAGATGTCGTCCACAGGAAAGCTCATGGGACAGGACCTGCTGCAGATGATCAATGCGGGCTTCAACCCGCTGAGCGAGATAAGCAGGAAGACCGGCAAGAACATCGCCGTGCTGAAGGACGAGATGTCAAAGGGGCTCATCACGTCCGAGATGGTGGCCGATGCCTTCAAGTCCGCCACAGAAGAGGGAGGCAAATTCCATGGCATGCTCGAAAAGCAGAGCAAGGCCATGAAGGGCTCAATCAGCAACTTCATGGGAGCCATAGACGACATGAAGAACGCCATCGGAGAGGGCATGCAGCCTGCCATCACGTCCAGTATCAGCGGACTGACAACGCTGGTGAAGCACTACGAGGATGTGGGCAAGGCAATACTTGTCCTTGCATCAGCCGTAGGCACGTACAAGGCCATAGACATTTCCGCACACCTGCTGGCTTCCGTCCGCTCGCTCTCTGCCCTCACCACAGCCATCAAGGCATCAACTGTCGCGCAGGCTGCATTCAACGCCGTGGCGAGGGCGAACCCGTACGTGTTGCTTGCTTCTGCAGTCGTGAGCGTAGCAACGGCCATGTGGGCGTTCCGTGACTCAAGCACAGAGGCCGAGAAGGCCACCAGGCTACTCACGAAGCAGCAGGAGGAACTCTCTAGCAAGATGAAGGAGCAGGAGGACGCGGTGAGCGACCTCATGGCCACCGTCACAGACGAGACAAAGGCCGAGCGGGAGCGCAACACCGCCCTGGAGCGGCTAAGAAGCATCTACCCCTCGGTGTTCGGGCAGTACAACACCGCCATCGAGCTCACGAGGAAAAAGACAGAGGCACAGCGGGAGTTCAACGAGGAGCTTGCCAGGGAACGCAGCATACAGGAGAGGGCGAATCGTGGCGACAACAAGACAATCCTCGCCTATCTCAACAAGGAGAGTTCAGTGCGAAAGGCAGGAGGGACACAGGCGGAAGTGTATGGAACCGACGAGTACAAAAGAGCCCTTGCCGTATATAAGAGACAGACCGGCGCAAAGAACGGAGACCTGTTCACGGCATGGCTCAACAAGAACTACAGCGGTGGCAACAGGAATGCGCTTGAACAGGCTGTCAAGCAGCAGGACGCAAAGGCGGCAGACGAGAATCAGGCTGCCTTCATCGCTTCCATAGCCGGCATGAGCCAGGGGCAAATCAAGTCAGCCCTTGCGGAGGTTGACAGGCTGAAGGGCGAGATGGAGAAAAGCGGCAAGCGCTACATCCAGACCCGGGAAGGCATCATCCTCAGCGTAGAGAAGGTGAACGAGCGGGCAAAGAAGCTGAGGGAACAGGCTGCAAGCAATGAGGCTGCAGCGAAGGCGAACCCATACAAGGATGCACTACGGGAATACGAGCAGGCCGCCAAGGCCGTGCAGGAACTGGAGCGCAAGGCAAGGGCCAACGACCTCACCAGCAAAGAGAAAGGCAGCATACAGGACGACCTGAAGAGAGCGCGCGAGCGCGAGAAGTCTGCGAAGGAGGCATACGAGAACCTGGGCGGGGACACGAAGGCCAGACAGAAGGCCGAGAATGCCGCTGACAAGGCGCAGAAGGCACTGGAGCAGGCCAACGCCCGAGCAGTAAAGGCTGCGGAGAAGCAGGCGGACGACAAGGAGAAGGAACTGGAGTTCACCCGAAAGGCCAGGGATGCCGAGTACAGCCTGCGGCAGATGCGCATAGACAACACCACAAACGGGGCGGAGAGGAACAGGCTACAGATAGAACTGGACTACGACAAGGACCTGGCGGCAGTCAAGGACTGGGAGGACGAGCAACTGAGGAGCATACAGGAGGACGAGAGGCGAAAGTTCGAGATAGACTTCCCCGACTACGTCAAGGAGGGGCGCATCTTCGAGCCGCTGACCAAGACGCTGCCAGCCGAGTTGCAGAAAATAGCCGACGGCATGGCCAAGGAGGCAGAGAAGACAAGGGACAAGGCCATGGAGGCAGAGGCATGGAGGGCGCATGGCGGGCAGAACGCCACGGCCCTCCAGTACGGCACGTATGAGCAGCGCATGGCCGCGCTCACATCCAACTACCAGCACGCCATGGGCGAGACCACAGACGACTGGGAGCGGGAGTCTCTGCGGAAGAAGTACGAGGAGGACTTGCGGACCCTGGACACCCTCTTCGGAAAGACAATCGGTGGCATGGCAGACCTCTTCGCCGACGCGAGCCAGAAGAGCATCGCATCCATACGCGCCACCCTGGAGAAGTACCAGATGCTTGTTGACTACATGCAGGGGGCATACGGAGGTGGCAGCAGCAAGGTTACGCTGGAGGCGCTGAAGAGCAGATTCCCAGACGCAGAAGAACTGGTCAAGAGCCTCCAGGGAGACCCTGAGCGAATGAAAGCCGTAGCCGATGCCGTGAAGAGCCTACTCAATACGCTTGAGCAGAAATCGCCCTGGGACGCATTCCTGGCGAATGTACGAAAGTACATCGACATGATGAAGAAGGGCGGCGCAGGGAACATCGGCGCAGGAATTGCGGGACTGTCCGAAGAGATGAAATCCATGCTTCCGCAGATCAAGGATTTTGCATCAGGCATCGCAACAATCTTCGGCAAGGAAGACAGCGGTGTGCAGAAGGCCATGCGGGGCATCGGTGCCGGGCTGGACATTGCAGAGGGCGCAGGAAGAATAATGAGCGGAGATGTCATCGGTGGTGTAATGGCAGGCGTGAAGGGCATTGCTGCGCTCGTTGACGTGCTCGGAGGAAGCAACATGGAGGCGATGGCATCCGCCATTGACGAGCTTACCAGCACCAACAAGGCGCTGAAGGAGGCGATGGACGACCTCAAGGACACAATGGCAGGCGCGAGTGGAAAAGACGCTACCGACGCATACAGGCAGGCGCGTACCCTCCTGGAGAGGCAGCAGGCCAACTCTGCGGAGATAATGCTGGACGAGGCGCGCAAGTGGGAGCGTGGTTCCCACTCCATCGCAAGCCAGCTGGACAGCAGCAATAGTTTCAAGGCTCTCCTCCAGAAGGTCTCCTCCGTGCTGGGCAAGAGCGTGACAAGCACAGGCGGGCTCCTCTCCCTCTCGGCATCAGACCTCAAGGCCATACGCACACAGGACGCAGACCTGTACAACGACATCCTGCGCGCCTTCCGCAACGCAGAAAACGAACATACAGGAGAAGGCATCGATGATATGATATCCGACTACATCAGCCAGTATGCCGATGCTTTCAAGGATCTGGAGGAAGGCTTGTCTGAGGCGCTCACAGGAATCACGCGCGACACGCTCTCTGACGACTGGAAGAGCCTGCTTGCCAACCTTGACAGCACTGGCAAGGAAGCGGCAGACAATTTCGAGCAGTATCTGCGGAACGCCATCTCCTCGTCACTCGTTGCAAAGGAGTACAAGAGCCGCCTGGACGCGCTCACCCAGCAGTTCGCAGAGGCGATGGAGGACGGCACGCTCAGCAACTCGGAGGCCGACGCGCTGCGCCAGCGTTACGCCTCGCTCTACGCCGAGGCACAGGCACGCATAGCGGGGCTGTACGAGCAGGCAGGCATATCAAAACTCACCGACCAGTCATTCTCCAGCGGGGTGTCGGGCATGACCGAAGACCAGGCAGACGAGATGAACGGGCGCATGACAGCCATACAGATGATAGCGGGAGAGATACTTGCGGCAAGAGGACAGGCAAACGAGCAGCTCACGGCGATGCACATGCTTGCCATACAACACCTGGACAGGCTCGCGGAGATTTCCCGCAACACGGCGCTGGCGAACGACTATCTGCTGAGAATTGCACGCAATACGGACAACATATAGGGAGAGGAGAGACATGAAGGGAGAACTGTTTTTCAACGGGAAGGATGCATGGACTACGTACGGTATAGGGCTTCAGTTCGGGGCATATGCAGCGCTCATCAGTCCGGCTCCTGCAAAGGACTATGTAACCAACACATCAAGGACGGAAAACGGCACGGAGTATGCCGCAGGGATGAGGTTTGATGAACGCAACATATCGCTTCCGCTGAACATCACGGCAAAGGACAGGGCGTCCTTCTTCGCTGCATTTACCAGATTCACGAATGAGGTGTGCGCTGCCGGGGATATACGCATCACGACCAAATACGACAGCAGCATAATATACAGGTGCAAATACAAGAGCATCGCAGCGCTCACAGAGTACAACGGGAGGAAGGGAACCTTCTCCCTCAACCTCACAGAACCAGACCCGACAGACAGGAAGATATGAAGAAGGCTACAATCTACAAGGCAGACGGAACGGGAGCAAGGATGACCTTCATCCCCTCCTCGTCATGCATCGCCACCTTCAGCATCATGCAGAAGGACGAGATACGTATATCATTCAGCAGCACGGAAAGGATTCTGCTAAGATGCGGGGACTATCTGCTTCCAGGTGAGGATACAGGCGTAACGGCCGAGAATGTCAGCACCATGCCGACTACACTCCCGACCATGCTTGGGGTCTCCGCAGAAGACATGTACGTATGGCCGCACAGGACTCGCTCCCTGCTTGGATGGAGATACCAGGTGACCTATCCGTACATGCCGTCATGGAACGACAGAAAAAGGTGCTACGATTACGACATCACCATGAAGGCATGGTATATGGCATGGGCATCGCGTGTCATGCGTCTTCCCTGCGTCGGGAAGAACGGCGCATATGCACTTCGGGATTCCGACTTCTCAATAACCGACCAGATGCAACGCCATGCCTATCTGCTGCTGCTCAACCTGCGTCTGGACGGACTGCAGCAAAGGGACGGACTGGAATACGAAGCGAGGCTCAGGTACAGCGACAAGAGGGAACTCGTCGTGAAGGTGGCAGAAGACGGATTCATGCAGGTGAATGATGCTCTGTACAGCACAGGCGGTGATAATGTGGAGTATTTCAGCAGAACCACCGAGGTGGTGCAGTACAGCAATACGGACATCATATCTGCGATGAACGCGATAGCGGACGCATGGGAATGCGAGTGGTGGGTGAATGGAAGCATCATCTATTTCGGCAGGCTTGACAACAAATCCGATGCAACGGGCGTGTCCGTCGGAACAGAGGCTTCAGCCGTCACAGCCCAGAGCAGCAGTGGCACATACGCCACAAGGCTGTATGCATACGGCGGCACGAGAAACATACCTGTCACATACAGGCAAGTACTTCGGTTCACATGTGGCGCGGACGCAGGAATCAACATGGCCAACATCACGGACATCTCAAGGCTGCTGTCATATGACTGCTTCAGGAGCGCGCTCATCACTGACGGCAAATCTGCAAGCGGAACAATCACAAACAGCGATGCCTCTGCCGTACGCCTGCGCGAGGAATGGGCATCTTTCAATGCGATTCTGAAAGACGGAGGATATTTCTACACATACAATCCAAACGACACGTCAGCCACCCCCGTTCCGATTATCGGAACAGGCAGGACACTGGCATACAAGTTCACTCCCATTGGCAGCATGAAAGACCTGTCTCCGTCAAGATACCGCCTGTCCGGCCTGTGGCTGCTGTCAACACGGAAGGATATATACGAGAAGATCATCTGGAAGATGGGGGCGGATACTCTCTACAGCGGATTCATATCCTCTACAGGAAATGAGTACCTGAGCGGTTATACCAAAGGAATAGGCGGACTTATACGCAAGGGCGGGGTATATTCCCATTACATCCCGGTCATTGCAGACATCAGGTGTACAAAGAAGCCCGAGGATATGACGCTTACGGTATATGCCACCGACTCCGTGCCGGTATGGACTGGAAGTGCAAATGTGACCGTGACGGACGGAAGCTACTCCGCCGTCGGCATATCCGTCAGTTTCATCTCAACTGCATCAGGAGAAGCACACGCACTTCTTGGCAAGACAGTCAAGGCAAGACTTAACCCCGACAAGGCGAGCACAGGCAGCATTGACGCACAGCAGCTCGTCGTGCTGAAGAATGACGGCGACAACAGACTGATGGACATATCATCCATACGCAAGGGGGATGTCTATACCATCATGGAGTCTGACCTCGTCCTGTCCAAGATACGTGCCGCATACTGGAGCGATGCAGATACAGCAGCAGCCCTGAACAACATCACCGAGAAGCGTCTCATGCTGCCTGCAGGCACAGAATATGTGGATGCAGCCGACAATATGGATGACAGCGATATCGTAGAGGCGGTGAAGGTATTCGACGACATCTACCCGTCCAGGAATGACAGCATCGCAGAAACGAGGACATACACGTATGCAAGCGACGAGACAGACTGGACGACCGGGGAGGTACTGAAGAAGGCATGGAACGCATACCAGTTCAAGAGCATGCTTGCAAGCAAGGACTTCTCGAACAGCTACCTGCTGCAGAACGGAGACCCATTGCGAATGACATTCTCCTCTGGCATGCTTGCCGGAATGTCATTCGATGTCGTGTATAACCCGACTCATGCAGGGGAGTCCGCAAAGCCGGAGACCAATGCAGACGGGACGAGAAACGAGGATGCTACGTGGTTCGAGATAATGAGGAACGAGGACTATGGGACGGGGCTTCCCAATGAGACACTATACCCGCAAGCCGGTGACACGTTCACACTCTATAACTACAACACCTCGTATATAACGGACTCCATGCTTGCATCTGCAGAGCGGGCTCTTGCAGCCAGGGCGAAGGCGTACCTCCAGAAGCTCATACACAACGACGGCACGTACAACGTGACGCTCAAGGCAGGATGGCTCATGGAGGCAGGAAAGTGGTTCTCGCCTGGAGACAGGATGAGGATAGACACATCCTCGTGGATTGACCCGATAAGAGACGAGAGGATACTGGGCTATGCAATACACATGGACATCCCCGAAGATGCCCCGCAGTTCACATTGGGCGAGAATGCGAAATACTCCCGCCTCGAGAACATCGAGAAGAGAATGAAGTGAAAAAAGAGTCTTGATATGCTTGTTATATAAACACTTTATTGTAAATTTGTTGCATCATGACAATAGACCAGATACCAAACAAGGAAAACGAGACAGCGGTGACGGACACCGTGCACCAGCTTTCAGCCGATGAGGTGAACGCAATTGTCGGACAGGTGAGGGAAAACATGAGATCTGTGGAGTCTGTTCCCGTCACATCCGGGACTGGAGACCATTCCCTGCTGCAGAAGAACGCATCCAACCACAGCAAGGCAAGCGGAGATTCGTCTGCAGCCTTCGGCAGGAACAACCAGGCGATAGGACGCAGCAGCCTCGCCAACGGAGAGGCGAACATAGCACGCGGCGTGTGCAGTCATTCTGAGGGGTGGCGTACAGAGACACACAACGAGTGCGAGTTTGCATGTGGAAGGTACAACGAGAGCACAGAGAGTGCGAGCAAGGACAAGCAGACCCTGTTCAGCATAGGAATAGGAGACGGCGAGCAGAGCGACGGCACCTATGACAAGAAGAACGCCTTTGAGGCAAAAAGGAACGGCGACCTGTACATGTGGCTTGCCGGAAAGTATGTCAAGCTTCAGGATGTCATCAAACTACTGAACTACTACACGGAAGGAAGCGGCACTGCCTCCATTCGCGCAGGCAGCGTGAGTATAGAGGCGGAGGGCAGTGGTACTACGCTGAAGCTCAAGGGATACCGCGTTGAAGTGCAGAGCGGACTCGACGACATTGTGCTTCAGCCAGGTCCTGGCTATAAGGCTAAGGTCGGTACTAAGGAGATTGCTACCGTAGATATGCTGGAGAGCCTAAAGAATAGGCTTTCGGCACTGGAGAATGATAGTATGACATAATTATAGGAGATTATGGTAAAGAATATTAAATTCACCTACAATAAGGGTAAGGCTTGCTGGCAGAGCGATGAGGTAGTATCACCCAACATGGCATACGTGCAGGTAGAGCGCAAGGAAATGGGCTGGCTGCGTGTGTATGCCTATGCGGCAGGCAAGAAGCCAGTGACTGTACATGTTACCCAACAGAGGATAACCGCGTTTCTGACGGGCTATCTTCCCGTGGGCGTGACGCTGCGCATGGAGAGTGAAACAGAAGTAGAGTCCTGCGTGCTGTGCCAGGACGGTGTAGAGTAAGGAGGAGCGGATATGGAGAAGATAAACTTGCCCGTCATAGGCATGCAGGCGGGAGGAGGCAGCGGCAGTGGTTCTGGCTCGTCTGCTGACTTGCGCCCAATATATGAAAAGCTGAACGTGTTGCAGATAGGCCTGACCAATCTGCAAGGACTGCTGACTGAATTACAGGGGATAGTGGATGCGCATAAGGAGGCTACCGAGCACGACATAAACGCGCTTGCCAAGGATGCCACCAGCACCGACTTCAGCGAGCTCCCCCTGTTGTGCGGCCAGCCCAGCATCCTGTTCGGGGCAGGCACACCACAGGAGGCCATCGTTCCCGACAACTGGAAGCAGTTTGACCCCGACACGGATGAGGGCTACAACTGGAATGGAGAACCCTCAGCCATCGGGCAGCAGTACATCAACACGCTTGCGACTACAGGCGGGCGCTACATCGCTGTGCGCGGCAGTGAGGAAGGCTCGCTTGTGTGGAAGAACTTTTAAGATAGAATGATATGGCAAATAATGTATTCGTTAAAATACCAGAGCGTGGGGACGCATGCGTAGGGCGACTTTCCGACAAGAAGCTGTTTTACATCAAGGCCGACACGCTCGTAACCTCAGAGCTTGACAAGAGCGAGTGGGAGGTGCAGGGCGTTGTGTCACATCGAGAGGGTAAAAAGGTCACTATTGTCGGGCTGAACAATTCGGGTAACATCGCATTCTGCGACCGTGTGTGGTACTATCTGAGCGGCTATACGCTGGACGGCGCGGAGCACACCATAGTGCTGGCCATACCCACCAAGGCAAACTGGGATAGGAGTGTGGAGAAGACAATCACCTACACGGCAAGTACCGTAGAGGAGTTCATCAGTGCGCTCAATGCCGCTTTTGAAGCGGATACCGACTTTACAGATCAGGACTGGTATGCCGACCTTACTGCTGACGGGCGCGTCAGAGTGCATTATGCGTTCGTCGTATGGCAGAACTACAACTTCACTGCCAAATCAGGTATCACAAAGACAAACAGCATGCCCGAGTTAAAGCAATGCGCACGTCTAAGGCGTAAGAGCGGACAGGCGACGCAAGCCGGCGGCATCTGCTCCTGGCACCGTTCGTTGGCCTACTACCGTAACGACAACGGCGCTTCGCGCGATCAAGGCGGGCGCACGGCTGAACAGACGAGCATCAAGCAGGAATGGCCGATCAACCTTCCTACTTGGCTCGGAACTTCCACCAAGAACCCAGGGGACTTCTGTAAACAGCTTCGTGGCGTGTATGGCGAGGGTGAGGAGGGTTGGCTGCGATTCATGCGCAGCTGTGTCTCTATTACTGACACCGACTACGGCAGTATGATGTATGACGGCAGGGAGATGAGCAAGTTGCTTTCTTCCTTCACCTACACATCGCGCAAGGTGGCCGAACCGAAGTACATGTGCCCCGCAATCGGATGGTGCACCAGCTTCTCTACCTCCTGCCTGCAAGTAGGTTTGTGGCATCTGCCCGCACCCAAGGAACTTGTAGAGCTTGTGAGAGATATAACGCAAGGAACGGGAACGCCTGACGTGCTTAATCGAACTATTGTCGCTGCAGGAGGCAAGGCTATAAGTAACGATTCTGCCCAGTGGGCGTGTGCGCGCTGCAATCCCTTCTACGCTTGGAGTTGCCACGGCGCGCACGGCTGCCTGCACGCCGCGACCATGTGCGGCACCTGGCTTGTGGCTTCCCCGCTCTCGCTCCACATTCTTGAAAATTAACTCTTGCGCGGGCATGGCCTTGGCCTGCCCGCGCTTGACAAGACACATAACACACAGAGCATGGAAAGAATACATAACGCAAGCATTTACATAAGGCTGTGCCGACTGAGGCACAGGCTGAAGAAGATGCAGTACTTCCTGATGAAGAAAGACCGCATCGTGTACGGCACTCCTGCGTTGGAGTACTGCAACGAGTGCCTGCGCGACTTCGCGCTGGCTTACGAGTTCCAGGACGAGCGCGCCTACTATTACCGAAAGCTTATTGCCGATTTTGCCGTGCTCAAGGTTGAATTGGAAGGGATAAACCATGAAGGTGTATTGAGATGCCCGAAGGCTAAGGAACTCACCGAGACGAATGCCGAGTTGCCATCAGCGACCGACAAGATGTATCTGGGCATATTCCAGATTGTAGGCGAGATAGACGAAGACATCTCAAAATGGAGGCAGAGCGCGCTCCGCAGCAAGAGTACGCCAGACTAAACCCTGCGATACAGGTATGGCGTGCCAGCAGCTATAATTATTGGAGGTGCCCAGGGTGTCTTTTACACCGACAGGCAAGGAATTGGGCACAAGGGGTTCTAACCAGTGGACGTGTGCGCGCTACAATCCCAACAACGCTTGGAATTGCAACGGCACGAACGGCTGCCTGAACGCCACGACCATGTACAACACCTGGCTTGTGGCTTCCCCGCTCTCGAACCGATAATGAATGCAAAAGATGAATGATACGGTCAGCTTCAGGGGCTTGTACCCTATTTATCTGATAACGCGCAAGCACAAGCGCAACTCAGCGGACTGCGTGGAGTTTGAGCTCCACTGGCAGCGAAACCTGTTGCGCCTTGCGCTGGATATGAACGACCGTACCCTGCAACCGACTGCCTACACCTTTGTGGCTACCCGTCCAAAAGCGCGGGAAGTCTTCGCGTGCGATATGGGGCAGCGCATCTGCGACCACTACATAGCCGAGGACATGCGTCCGCATATCGAACGCAGGCTTACCGACAGAACCTTCAACAACCGCATAGGAAAGGGGCTCAATGCAGCAATAAACCAGATAGCGGAAGACATCTACGACAAGACGTGCGGCTTCACCCGCGATGCCTGGTGCATCACCTGGGACTTGGAGGGCTACTTTCCAAATGCCCGTCAAGATACCGCATATGACCAGTTCATTGACATACTTGACAAGGAATACCAGGGTGAAGACAAGGAGCTTCTGAGGTATCTGATAGAGCGGAGTATATTCAGCTATCCGACCGAACACTGTGAGATACGGAGCACCTATGAAGAACGCCTGGCCATCAAGCCAGAGAAAAGCCTGTTCAACAAGCCCGCAGGCATAGGAGGTAGCATCGGCAGGCTTGTGTGGCAGGACGCGATGAGCCTCTACGTGGCTGATATAGACCGCTGGCTGGAGCAGGACTGCGGCATACTGCACGTGCGCTATATGGACGACAACTTTGCTGTCACGGACAACAAGGAAGCGTTCCTTGCCTACATCATGCCAGAGCTACGCAGGAGGTACGCTGAACTTGGATGTACGCTACATCCACACAAGTTCTCCTGTCAGCACTACAGCAAGGGTGTGAAGTTCTGCGGTACAACCGTCAAGATGCAACGGGTGTATGTGTCGCAGAGGACGGTTCGCTCATTCATGCAATGCATTGCCAAGTTCAATGCCGCACCCTGCGAAAGGAGGCTCAGCGCGCTGCTTGCCTGTGTCAATTCCTATCTGGGCATCTGCAAGACACGTAACGGACATCACATCGCTATGACAGCGCTGGACAACCTGTCCGACAGATGGAACAGATACATACATCTTGACAAGCGTAGGATGTGTCTCGTTGCCAATGACGGATACGGGCTGAACGAGAGGCTGAAGCGCAGATATCATTTAAGATTAAAGCATAAAAATAGAAAGCATGACAAGAGAGGAGAAGCAAAGCGCCCTGCAGCGCATAGCAGAGCGCAAGATGGCCTTGCAGGCCATCATGGCCGAGAGTGACGCACATGCGGCAAAATGTATGAAGATGGGGCTCACCTTCAGAGAGGAGTACCCAGAGGAATACACAGCCTACGAGGCAGCGCGTGAGGAGTACAATACGCTTGAGGCGGAAGCGAACATCATCGCCACTACCGAGGTGGAGGATGACGAGATGATGTGGCAGGATCCAGCAGGAGAGGAGGCGCGCGATGAAGGCCGTTGACAAGTGGGGACTCGACAAGGTGACGCACTTCCTTGCAGGAGCGCTGGTGGCCGTTATGGCCTACCTCGTTGCCTGCATGGCAGGCGCGACACAGGCGGCATCCCTCGCGACAGGTTTCGGTCTATCTATAGTGGCAGGAGTGGTCAAAGAGCTGCTTGACGAGCGCTTCGAGTGGAAGGACTTGCTGGCCACCGCCATGGGCGGTGCTGCGGCTACAGTTGGGCTTATAATATTGTACGTAGTATGATTAAGATAGCAACACATGATAGCGCGACTGGCGAGAGAGGACACGGCTTCCTCTCTTGGCTGGTCACACCTTTTGCCAAGACACAGAGCAAGACCATAGCGGAGCAGTATGCCGCTGGGTGCAGGAGCTTCGACATACGTGTGCGGCCTGCGCGTGGGAGACGCAAGGGCTACGTATGCGCACATGGGCTGTGGGAGAGCGAGCGGAGCGCGGTTGACATTCTTGGCATGATAGACCGTTTTCCCGACAGATGCCAGGTATGCCTGACCTACGAGGGGACGAGTGAGAACATAGAAGACTTCCGTCAGTTCGCAACCAACTTACGGCATTTGTTTCAGTGGATAATATGGGGTAGTGCATGCTGTAAGTATAACAAGCGCGCCAGCGCCAAGGTTGATTACGTGTCTGTTCTGCCCGCAGAGGTAGGCTACAGCGGCGGTGTACAGGGCTTCCTTCCGCTTGACGGTAGAAGCTGGCATACCTATCTTCCTATCCCATGGCTGTGGGACAGGTTATATAAGAGGCCGCATAAGTTCAACAAAGAGAGGTTCACATTTGTGGACTTCTTATAATACAACAAATACCATGAACGACAAGGAGACAGAGTTGTACAGAATAGTAGATAGTGTGGTCAGCTGTTGTGCCACACAGATAGATGCAGAGGGTCACGTGAACCTCACGGTGGAGGATGTGCTTGGCAAGAGTAGGGCAGAGAACGTGCTTATGGCGCGCTGCATACTGGTAGGCGAAATATCGGGCGCGGGGTATAGCGTGACCACCGCCGCACAGCTCTTAGGCCGTACCCCGCAGGCCATACGGCACTTGCAGGAACTCGGTTATCAGTACCACAGAACCTCAAGAGCCTATAGGATAGCAGAGGCAGAAGCCGTGCTTCTGTGCAGGAATTTTGAGCCAAGCGGGGTATAAAAAACTCTTTTTTACGAGTCATACGTAAAACTTGTAGCCGCATTTGGTGCTACAACTGAGTATTTATTCATAACTTTGCGGACAGAAACTGAAATGTGGACAATATGAATACCCTGTTTGACAAGGACGCATCCGTTAATGCAATCCTCTATATACTTTCTGCGTTTGGAGGACAGGCCGACATGCACAAGGTTTACAAGACTCTCTATTTTGCAGACCAAGAGCATCTGAGTAAGTATGGCCGTTCAATAACAGGTGACACTTACATTGCTATGCAGTATGGCCCCGTGCCGTCTATGATATATGATATTACAAAGGCTGTAAAGGGTGATAGCTATTTCTCTCAGTCAGAAAATGCAAACGAATTGAAGGAGTTATTCCATTTTGCAAATAGGTTTATTATCTGTGCTGCGGCTGACTACGACCCCGACAGCCTTTCCGATTCCGATAAGGAATGCCTTGATAATGCTATTGCGAAATGCCGCGATAAAAGTTTCACAAAACTTACAGAAATGTCTCAT